>Ga0326727_10001230_pt1 | contig 97175 bp, 76 predicted proteins | sample MB2enrmetagenome_FD_207643 | JGI IMG/M metagenome (GOLD analysis project Ga0326727, IMG submission 207643) | Lab enriched peat soil microbial communities from McLean, Ithaca, NY, United States - MB29MY | ecosystem: Environmental > Terrestrial > Soil > Wetlands > Peat | place: USA: New York... | reverse complement strand
GCCCATCCTTCCACAGGAAGACCTGGCCCTTGATCAGCCGGCAGTTGCGGTCGAGCCCGGCGATCGCGCGCATCTCTTCATCCGTGAGCGGATCGCCGACAACGCCGGCAAGATTGGCGCGGTAGTTATGAATTGAAAATGGAATCGGCGTTTGCCCCCGCTCGACGGCCCACTTGATGCAGACCACGGCGGGATGAATCCCGTGGTGCCGGGCGATCTCCACGATGACCGGATCCTCGGTGGGCGCGGTATCTTCGGGGGTGCGGTCGCGATCAGGGCGGCCCGGCGAGCCGATGGGGCAGTAGCCGATGGGTTGCATCCTGTTCTCCAGGACAAAGCGGAATAACTCGGGCTGCTGAAAATGCGGATGCAGCTCCATCTCGTTCACCGCCGGCTGAATGCGGGCATCGCGCAACAGGAGTTTCAATTTGGGGATGGTCATGTTGGAGGCGCCGATATGCCTCGCCAGGCCCATATCCACCAGCTTTTCCATCTGTCGCCACGTCTTCATGTAGTTCTCATGGATGTAAGGCTTGGCGCCGGCGCTGCGCGAGGTCACATCGCAGCCCGGCGGATGGAAGTTCGGAAAAGGCCAATGCACCAGGTACAGGTCGAGGTAATCGAGACGAAGGTCGGCGAGCGACTTGCGGCAGGAGGCGATTACATCGTCGTGCCTGTCGTTCCACAGCTTCGAGGTAACCCAAAGTTCCTCGCGCCTTACGCCGCCGGCTTGGATTGCCTCCAGCGAAGCTCCGATCTCCGCCTCGTTCCCGTAGACCGAGGCGCAGTCGAAGTGCCGGTAGCCAACCGCGGCCGCGCCCTTGACAGCCTCGGCAACCTCGGCCGGAGTCACATGATCGGAGCCAAAGGTGCCCAGGCCCACAGCCGGCATCGCGGCTCCGGTATACAACCTTCTCTGCGGAACGGCGGCTGGATTGATGGGCTCCGAAAGGCCCTTGCTGGCAGCGCTCATAGCTTCTCCTTGGCGACGAATAGTTATCGGTAACTGCAACCATCGAAGGATACGCTCGCACCTGACCTGTGTCAATCTCGATTTCCACATCGCGGAGAAGAAAGTTGACGCTGAGGGAGAGCGCGGGACGATACTTGTTCCAGCAGGTCGCCGGACGGTTTGCCGTCCGGAAACTTTGCAAGAACTGTGCGGCGGCAATGAGCAGTTTACAAGCCGGGAACGAAGAGCAGCCAAAAGCGCGCAAAGGCGCGCCGGTGCGCATGAAGGACATCGCCCGGGATTTGGGCCTGTCCACGGTCACCATCTCGAAGGCGCTGCGCGGCCATCCCGACATCAGCGAAACGACCCGGAAGCGAATTCTGAAGCGCACTGAGGAGCTGAACTTTCAACCCAACTTCGCGGCGCGCGCCCTGATTACCGGACGAACCTGGACCATTGGATTGGTGGTGCCCGACCTGCTGCATCCCTTCTTCGCCCAGGTTGCCAAAGCCATCTCAGCGGGAATCCGCGGGCATGGCTACGGGCTGATCATCACCTCGTCAGAAGAGGACCCGGAGCTGGAGCGGCAGGAGATTGAACAACTGCTGGCGCGGCGGGTTGACGTGATGGCGATCGCGTCGGCGCGAAGGAGCGCGGAGAGTTTTCGCCGTATCGAGGAGCGGAGAATCCCGTATATTCTCATCGACCGGAAGTTTGCTCACCTGGCGGCGAGTTTTGTGGGCGTGGACGATGAAGCCGTGGGGCAGCTCGCAACCAACCACCTGATCGAGCAGGGCTGCCAGAGAATCGCGCATATTCGCGGCCCTGAAACCAGCACGGCGCTGGGCCGCCTGGAAGGCTTCAAACGGGCCTTGGCCGAGCATGGGCGGACGCCCTTGCCGGAGCACATCGTCTGCATCGGAACCTCGGGTGACGATCATGGAGAACCGGGCGGCTACGAGGCAGCCAGGAAGCTGCTCGGCGCAAGCCCGCGGCCGGACGGAATCTTCTGCTTCAACGATCCCATCGCTCTGGGCGCGATGCGGGCGATTCTGGATGCGGGGCTGCGCATTCCCGAAGACATTGCGGTGGTGGGGTGCGGCAATGTGCTCTACTCGGATTTTTTGCGCGTACCGCTCACATCGATCGATCAGGACAGTTCGGCAATCGGCCGGCACGCCGCCGAGCTGGCTCTTTCGCTGGTCGGCGCGGATGCCCCGGCGCGGCCAAGGACGGTACTGGTGAGCCCCAAGCTGGTCGTCCGAGCCTCGACCCAGCGCAAGTGAGCCCGTCGCGTACCGCCGGCGCTGCACCGGCTCGCGCAGCAAGTCCGGGTCTGAATGCACCGTAAATTAAACTGGACTTTATGGTCAGCGCCGCGCGTACGAATCCGGGGGCCGAGTCCAGTGAGTGGAAGCCCGCGGCGAACCCGTGGATCATTGCCGGCTCGGTGATGCTCGCCACCTTTATGGTGGTGCTCGACTCCTCGGTGGCCAACGTGGCATTGCCGCATATCGCAGGCAACCTATCGGCCTCGACGGATGAATCGACCTGGGTACTGACCAGCTACCTGGTCTCGAATGGAATCATGCTGCCCGCCTCGGGATGGATTGCGCGGCGCATCGGGCGCAAGCGTCTGCTATTGACTTCAGTCCTGTTGTTTACCGCCGCCTCGCTGCTTTGCGGCATGGCGATGAATATGCCGATGCTGATCGTCGCCCGGGTGCTGCAAGGCATCGGCGGCGGCGGCATGCAGCCCCTGGCTCAATCCATCCTGCTGGAGAGCTTTCCGCCGCGCCGGCATGGGACCGCCATGGCGGTCTTCGGCGTTGGGGTTGTGGTGGCTCCGGTGATTGGCCCCACGCTGGGCGGATGGATCACCGACAGCTACTCCTGGCGCTGGATCTTCTACATCAACCTGCCCGTAGGCCTGTTGGCGCTTTTCATGATCAATCTCTTCGTCGAGGACCCTCCTTATCTGCGCAATGCGTTTCGCGGAGCGATCGATTATCTTGGTTTCGGATTGATGGCCCTTTGGCTGGGCTCCTTGCAGTTGCTGCTGGACAAGGGACAGGAGATGGACTGGTTTGGAACCCGGTGGATTCGATGGACGGCCGCAATCTCGGCGGTCGCGCTTCTGGGTTTCATCTGGCGCGAACTGACGAATCACGATCCGATCGTGCAGTTGCACGTGCTGGCGAACCGCAACTTCAGCATGGGGACGCTGATTACCAGCATGTACGGCTTCGTTCTCTATGGCGCTACAGCCATGCTGCCGCTGTTTCTGCAGACGATCATGGGTTATTCGGCGCTGCAAAGCGGCCTGACCGTAAGTCCGCGCGGCCTCGGCGCCATGGCTTCGATGATGGCAGCGGGAGTATTGGTCCGATACCTCGATGGGCGCGTGCTGATGGCCTTCGGCTTCGCCCTGCTGGGCTACTCGACCTGGATGCTGAGCAACATCAGCCTCGATATCGGCATGGCCTCGGTGATCGTGCCCAACGTGCTCAACGGCTGCGCCATGGGCTTCATCTTCGTTCCGCTCACCACCATGACCCTGAGCCGCCTGCGCAAGGAAGAGATCGGCAACGCCACCGGCATCTACAACCTGATGCGCAACATCGGAGGCAGCATCGGCATCGCCATGGTCACCACTCTTCTGGTGCGCGGCTCGCAGGCCCATCAGAGTTATCTGGCGGCCAACCTAACCGCAGGGAGCCCGGCAACGATGCGCATGATCCAGGGCCTGGGAGCGCGGTTCTTTCATGCCGGGGCCAACGCGCACACCGCCCATCAGGAGGCGCTGGGAGCGCTTTACCGCAGCATCCAGCAGCAGGCGGCCGTCCTCTCTTATGCCGATAACTTCCGCCTGCTGGCGTATCTCTCGCTGGCCTGCATTCCGCTGGTCCTGCTCTTCCAGCGCGTGCGCAGGCATTGAGCGGCTACGCCGCACGCACCAGCAAGCAGGTGATATTGTCGTTGCCGCCGGCTGTGTTTGCGGCGCTCACCAGGCGGGCGCACAGTTCGTCCAGGGGAGAATCTGCGCCGAGCAGAGATTCGATCAGCGAGTCGGGGAGTTCGCGGGTCAGTCCGTCGGAGCAGAGCAGAAACAGGTCGTCCGGCTCGACTTCGTATTCGAAGATGTCCGGCGTGACCTCTCTCCGCGTTCCCAGCGCGCGGGTTATGACGTTCCTGAGCGGTGAGTGCAGGGCAGCGTCGGGGGTTATCTGGCCCGCCCGGACCAACTCGTCGACCAGGGAGTGGTCCACGGTGAGCTGCTCCAGGCTGCGGTTGCGCAGGCGGTAACAGCGGCTGTCGCCGATATTGATCACCAGCGCGCGGCGCTCCTCCACCAGCAGGCCCACCAGCGTCGTGCCCATGCCGCGTAGCCTGGCGTTGCGCTGAGAGCGGGAGAATATGGCTTCGTTTGTGGCGCGGACGGCCTCCTCGGCCGCCTGTGCGAGCGGCGCGTCCTGGGCGCGGCTGGTGAGCAGGCGCAGCATCTCGTCCACCGCCATCCTGCTGGCCACCTCCCCGCCCGCTGCGCCTCCCATGCCGTCGCAGAGCAGATAGACTCCGTGCTCGACCGAGATGGCAAATGCATCCTCGTTCGAGGAACTCTTGCGGCCGCAATCGGTAACCGCCGCAGCCGTATAGTGGACGAGAGCCGAAGCCAAGAACAATCTCCCATCGAGCAGTTTACACGGGGCGGGGAGGGCAGAGGGGTGTGCGGAAACCGCGCCTCAGCGTTCGGTCGGGCTCCCCGCGGCGTCCGCCAGCGGAGGCGTGGGCAGATCGAAGACCTGAATCGCGCCGGCGTTGAGCACGGCCACCCGCCGGCCGGAGGGCGAAATGGCCACATTGCCGCCGGCATCGAGCGCCGGGCTGGCCGGCGCCTCCAGCGCCACTTTGCCGTTGGCCGCATCGAAGACCCTGACCAATTGTTCTTTCACGTCCTCGGCGGCAAGAGGCGAGTAGGCGTCGACTTCGTGGGTGACAGCCAGGGTCTCCCGCGCCAGCCGTGAGCCATCGGGCGACCTGACGATCAGCGGCCAGATCGCCAGAGGTGAAGTCATATCCTCCCACAGGCGATGGCCGTCCGTGTCCAGGGCCACCAGCTTGCGACCGCCTCCGGCAGCGCATGCGGTCACCAGCACCTCGCGCTCGGAGATAAAGTCGAAGGCGGGCGAGCAGGCCGAGTCCACGCGACCCAGAATCCTGCTCCCGCCGCTGAAGTAGTTCAGGTTCAGCAGCCACTGCTGGCCGTTGCCGCGCAAGCTCTCCAGGTAGCCTTCGGAGTTGATGGGCAGATGGACGGTGGAGCGGGTGCGGCTGACCAGCATGACCTGGCCGGAGGCGCGGCGCAGGATGCGCACCACCAGGTCGGTCTGCGCTGGATCGGAGAGCTTGGGGAGCTGCTGGCCATCGGCAGCGATGCTGGCCGAAGCAGCAGACGAACTGCCTACCCAGCCGGGCTTTTGCGTCGCCGCCGCGGGCTCGCGCGAGTTGGTCACCAGATACTGCCCGGTGGGATCGACTTCCAGCCACAGCAGCGGCCCCGGAAATTGCAGCAGGGGCTTCAACTCCAGCGTGGCGTCGCCCTGCGCAATCCCCTCCCGGTCGCGGAGCAGGAAGTGGCCGTCCTTGAGCGCCCACAGGTAGCGCACGCGGTCGTGCACGGTCCACAGGGCCTCGGCTTCGACCGTTCCCGCCGGCAGCGCCAGCACCACGGCGCGAATCTGTCGCTCCTCGCCGCCCGTGCTGTTCTCCGCCTCGCGGCGCATCAATCCCGGCACGCGAAAGGTGAAGAGCAGCCGGTTTTCGTCCAGAAAATCAAGCGAAACCAGGCTGCTGCGCTGACCCAGATAGATGGGGCCGGGCGGGGAAAAGCCCAGCGGGCCGACGGGAATCGTGAACGCGGGCGGCAGCGAGGGCTTGTCGGGAAGCCGGTCGGGCAGCGGCCGCGGCTTTGTCTCGCGAGGCTGGCCCGCGCGGATTTGGGCCGCGCCTAACGGGTCCGGCGCGAACGCGGCGCTATCCTGCGCCCGCACGGCAGGCAACCTGCTCAGCGAAAGCCCGGCAACCGCCAGCAACAGGCTCGCCCGCAACCGAACGCTCGTCTCCAGAAGCCGCTTCCCCATCGAAGAGTATTCTCGCCGATGGGGCTGGTTTTGGGCAGTGATGCGGATCGTGAATGGACGGCCATTTCTGACTTGCCTGGAAGTTCGTCGAATCAGCGATGAGCCTCTCTAGTGCATTCAACTGCAACGCGGACGAAGTGCCGAACGGGATCTGCAATCACGTACTGGGCGAAATCAAAGCCGGCTTCGGGAGCTTCGGTCTCGAAGAAGCGACTTCCATTCATCTTTCCCTTAGCCGTAAAGGCGAATCCGTCCGGGCAGTAGCAATTCATTACGTCCCCCGGTCCGTTCAATCTACAGTTGAGATACTCCTGCGAAGCCGGAAGCTGATGCCCTGCTGCGTCCCATGCCTGATCGGTGAATTGATCCCAAGCTCTCGGTGAGAAGGTGACCAACACGTGAAACTGAGAAAGGCTTCCAGGCAAGCTTCCGGCGGAGTGTGCTTTCGGGGTCAGAACGGAGCCATCTGCCAGCCGAATGGACTTGGCGATGATGAGGGTGCCGTTGAAGTAGTACGGAGATGCCGGCTCCAGTTGGACCACGCCAGATACCGATACCCTCTTCCCAACAAGGGGCTTCAAAGCATCCCATTGCCCAGCTAGGCTGAGACCAATCTCGCAGACTTTTCTTCGGTCGGTGGAGTCAAACACCGCTTCGTATGGGCTATCCGGCTTGATCATCAGATACGAGTTGTTGCCGCTCTGCTCCAATCTGATTGTGCCGGCAACCTTGATCTCTGCGCCTTCGACGAGTTCGTGCAATTGCTGCGACCAGGCGGAGTAGGAAGCAACGAGGAAGAAAAGGGAACAAATCAACTTGCGCATACCCCGTTATACCGCCGTTGTCTTATGCCGTCGAGCCTCCCCTGAGCGCGGCGGTTTCAATACCCCGAACCCCAACCACTCAAACTGACGCGTCATCGCTGCCCGGCGCATGTGCGACAGTAAAAGAGGGATGGAGCAGAACGCGACAACGAGTCCGCGCGTCAGGTTCCTGGGCTACGGCGCCTGCGCGCTGGCCGGGTGCCTGTGGGGCACGGGCTTCTACTGGGGCAGGCTGGCGCTGGACGAGATGAGCGTGGAGCACATGGTGCTTTACCGCTTTCTCTTTGCCTGCCTGGGCATGGCGCCCCTTGTGCTCATGAACCTGGACCGGTTTCGGCTCACCGGCGGCGAGCTGCGCCTGCTGCTGCTCTCCGCCGCCTTCGGCGTTCCCATGCAGTTTCTGCTTCAGTTCCACGGGCTGGCGCGGACCACGGTGAGCCACGCCTCGCTGATGGTGGGCGCCTTGCCGGTGCTGCTGGCCGCCACCGCAGCCCTTTTTGCAGGCGAACGGCTGGATTGGATCGGCTGGCTTGCCCTTTGCGGGTCAACGGTGGGCGCGGCGCTCGTCGTGCTGGGCGGCCACCGCGGCCCGGCTGCGCGCGAAGTGCCTTCGCTGGCGGGCGATCTGCTGGTCGTCGCCTCGCTCCTCGTCGCCCTGGCCTGGATTCTGCTCAGCAAGAAGCTGATGGAAAGCCACAGCCCGCCTGTGGTCACCGCCTACACCATCCTCTCCGGAACGGCGATGCTGGCAGTCGTGGTTCTCGGCCCCTGGCTGTGCAATCCGCTGCTAAGTCCCATCGCCCATCGCACTTTCCATCCGCCGCCCTTCGCCCACGTCAGCCTCATCGCCTGGGCAGCCCTCGGCATCAGTGGCCTGCTCTGCACGGCCACCACTACGCTGCTCTGGAACTGGGGCATCCACCATGTGCCGGCATCGCGCGCCGGCGTCTTTCTGAACATCGAGCCGGCGCTTGGCTCGTTGCTGGGCGTGCAATTGCTCGGCGAGCACCTGGGCCCTTACGCCTGGGCGGGCGGTGCGCTGATTCTCACTGCGGCCATCACCCTGACCACGCGCGGCCATGAGCCGGGACTTGCCACCGATCCCGCCATCATTCTGGAATAGGCGCGGCGGATTGCCTTAACATCTCTTGCATGGAATCAGGCAGAGCATTGTCCTTCGGCGGGGAGACCTCCAGCGCCGCCCGCGGCAAGCGGCGCGACCTGCTTGAGCTGGCCATCGCCTATGGACTGATTCTGCTCGTGGTCTGGACGCCGCGCCGCTGGCAAAGCCTGCTCTGGTGGGACGCCGCGGCCGCGGTCGCCATCATTCTCTCCATCCGGTTCGACGGCCTGGAGGCGATGGGCCTGCGCGCGGAAAACCTTTTTCGGTCGCTCTGGGTGGTGGGCGCGGCGCTGCTGGCGGCCGCCGCGGCCGTCGCCCTGGCCAGCGGGCTTCATACGCTGCGTTTGCCCGCCAGCCCAGTTTTGTTCATTAGGAAGTATTGGGCCTATGCGCTGTGGGCGTTTGCGCAGCAGTTCCTGTTGCAGTGCTTCTTCTTATCGCGGCTGTTGCGGCTGCTTCCCAACACCAAATCCGCCGCCCTTACGGCCGCGTTCCTATTCGCGCTTGCCCACCTGCCCAACCCCATTCTCGTCCCGATCACATTCGTATGGGGCTTTGCCGCCTGCCTGCTCTTTCTCCGCTACCGAAACCTCTATCCGCTGGCCATCGCGCACGCTATCCTCGGCATCACGATCGCTATCACCGTGCCCGGACCGGTGGACCACAACATGCGGGTTGGGCTCGGCTACCTGACCTACGTGCACGAGCACAAGCCGGCCGACTCACCGCAGCCATAAAGACCAGATCGTGTCCACCGAGGCGTGAGTGATGGCGGATGCCGCCACCCGGCGCTCCTGCCGCCATGCCCGCCCATAAAAGACGCCCGCCACAGCGGCTAGCAGCACGTAGCGCCAGTTGAACAGCGCTGTGCGCTTGTTGAAGTGGGAGAGGCCGAAGAGGGCGGCCGTCAGAAACAGCGCCGGTGTGCGGCCGGTGCGCCGCTCGAGAAGATTTTGCAGCCAGCCGCGAAAGAAGAGTTCTTCCGGCACGGCGATGAAGAAGAAAGTGAAGACCCATGCGCCGGTGATCGGCGCCAAGCCGGGCCAGCCACGATGCAGATGCAGGAAACCCAACCCCAGCCCCAGCGCCAAGGCAATCGGCGCATACCAGGCCACCTCCCGCAAACCAATGCCGGCATCGCGCAGGCGCAGGTCGAAGCCGACTCCATCCAGTTGCCGCAGAACAATGAATCCGTAGATGCCCGCATCCAGCAGCAGCATCTTGTTGAAGATAGCCAGGTGGGCCGGCCACGCGCCCTCGAACCAGCGCAGATCGACCGCCAGACCCAGCGCCGCCAGAACCAGAAAAACCCGCCAATTGCCGCTTTGGCCACCGGGGCCGGAATCGGCGCGCCTGGCCTGCTCCAGCAGGCCGGCAATGGACACGGGAAGTACCGCATACAACGCAAACCAGCCCCAGCGGAAGACGCCCCCGCCCAACGCTACCAGCGCATAGGGAGCGCTCAAGGCGGCGGGGATGAGAAGTTGAGCCCACTTTGGCGCCCTGCGCACACACCTGGACATGCCCTGTGGAAAGAACGCCGCGCCCAGAAATGGGATGAGCGTGAGCAAGGCTGCGATCAGGTTCGCGGGGGTGATCATAAGGCTCAACTCCATTGTGCTCCCTTGCCTCGCCGGTTCCTCGCGCGCCGCGCCAAACCTTGGTCACCGGCGCCGGACAGATTCCTGTAACTTTCAGCCAAGCCTGACCGATACCTCCATCAGTGATTCATGGAGACTCACGTGACCCTTCTAACCTGGAACCACTCCTGCACTGTGGGCGTTCGAGCCATGGACGACCAGCACGGCATCCTGATGGATACGATGAACGAACTTCGCCAGGCGGTGGTGCACGGCAGCGGCCGCGAACAGGTAAGCGAGCTGCTGGACCGGCTTATCGAATTCACTCGCATGCACTTCTGGAGCGAAGAGCAACTGATGGAGCAGACCGGCTTTCCCGGTTTGGCCGAGCACCGCGCCGAGCACCACGGCATGCTGGCGCAGCTCCTCCAGTCGGCCCATCGCGTGCAATACGGCGAAGGAGTCCAGATGCGCCCCTTGCTGGGCTTCCTGCGCGACTGGTTTGTCGAGCACATCGAGGGCCTGGACCGTGAGTATGGCTCCTGGTTAAATGAGCACGGCGTCTACTGAGTTGGCTGCGGTTCAAAGCCCGCTGGGGCCCATCTTATGCGTAATCTGAGCTTCCGCCGCCTTGCCGGCATGGTTCGCTTGCGCCGGCTCGGCGGCATTCAGAAGCTTGGAACTGGGATTGTAGTCCGGAATCGATTCCTTAAACAGTAGAACAATCTGGCCAATATCTTGGCGGATCACAGCTTGTTGCAGACCCAGCAAGCACGCTTCGATCTTCCTTGCATCTACATCGTAAGGAGAGAGATAGCTCCAGATCTTGGCGTGGGAAGTCGGAACCAGATGCTCATCCTGCAGATTCAATTCTTCAAACAGCTTCTCTCCCGGACGCACGCCCGTGAACTGAATCTCGATCTCCCGGCCCGGCTGCAACCCGGAAAGCAGAATCAGATTTCTTGCCAGGTCGACGATCTTGACGGGTTCACCCATATCGAGGACGAAAATCTCTCCGCCCTTGCCGATGGAGAAGGCTTGCAAAACAAGCTGGGCCGCCTCGGAGATGGTCATGAAATAGCGGCGCATCTCCGGGTGGGTAACGGTCACAGGACCACCGGCGGCGATCTGTTCCTTGAAAATGGGGACGACGCTCCCGTTGCTGGCAAGAACATTGCCGAAGCGCACCGCGACAAACTTGGTTCCACGCTCCTTCTGCAGCGCGCGAATCGCCAACTCCGCCATGCGTTTTGTAGCCCCCATCATGCTCGCCGGTCTGACCGCTTTATCGGTGGAGATCAAGACGAAGTCTTCCACCCCGTGCTTAGCCGCCGAGAGGGCAACCTGCCACATGGCGAGAATGTTGTTTTCGACGGCCGCGAAGACGTGCCTCTCCAGCATGGGAACATGCTTGTAGGCGGCCGCGTGGTAGAGAATCGAAGGCCGATGCTGCTGCATGACCCGCTCAAGATTGTCGGGCCGGGCAATGTCGCCCAGCTCCGGATGAAAGACCAGACCGGGGAAGCTCTTGGCCATCTCCCGTTCAAGGTAGAAGAGCGGAGTCTCTGCCTCGTCGAAACCGACCAGGGCAAGCGGACTGAATCGAGCGATCTGCAGGCAGAGTTCCGAGCCGATCGAGCCGGCGGCGCCAGTCACCAGGACGACTTTTCCCTGAATGCGCGCCCGGATGCTGTCCTGATCCAGATGGACTGGCTTTCTGCCCAGCAACTCTTCGACGGCAACATCGCGGATATGCTTGCCCGATTCCGTGCTCAGAATGCTGTCTCCCAAACGTGGCGCCCTCTCACATTCTACTGCGGCATCGAGGGTGGATCTCTAAGATGCCCAACCTGCGCGGTCCCGTCACCCGCAACGGATCGCAAGGAGCGCTCTCTCGATGAGGCGGTTTCGCCCCTCAAGCGCAAGTCAGGCCTCCGGAGTCCAGCGGCTCCAGTTCCTTGCCGTCAACTTCCACGGCGAAGCTTTGCATGATGGCGTCCAACGTGAGGACTACGCGGAAGCTGTTCTTCTTTCGCACCACAACTCCCTCCATCCCGGCAAAGGCGCCGGAACGAATGCGCGCCCGCTGCCCTATCTTCAGTAAATGGTGCGGTTCGACGCGCCGCAAAGGAAGGCCGGATCGCAATGCTTCGATATCGGCCTCCGGCAACGATGCCGGCTCGCCTCCCGTGCCGCCCACAATCGCCAGCACGCCCGGCACTTCCAGCACCCGCACGCGCTGCATCCGCTGGATGCGGACGAAGATGTAGCCGGGAAACAGCGGCAGATCCAGGGTGACTCTCAATCCGTTGCTCCACTTGCGCTGCACGCGGTAGAGGGGCAGATAATGCTCAATCTGCCTCATGTTCAAGTGCTGCTGCACGCGCTTTTCATGGCGCGCGTTGGTGTAGACCGCGAACCATTTAGGCGCGGATTGCGCATCCGATGGCAATTCCAGGGGGTGGCTGCTGGCTTGAACGGTCTCTTGATGCGCAATGTCCGGCACGGCTTTTCGCAATCCTGCTTGGGCGGGCTTTCGCCCACACTGTCTCTACGGACACAAGCGAACTTCCAAAACAATTTGGAAGTTGCGGGCGGGAATGCAGAAGTGCGTCTTCCGGCTTCGCTTGCGCCCGCTGAGAGTTCAAACCAGGGCTGAGAACACGATAGCATGTACGCCCGGGAGCGACATGGCCGTTCGTCGCAAGCCGCAGATCCCAGGGCGGGGAAAAGGGCCGGCAAACACCTCCCGCGCGCTCCGCAGCGCCTCCCGGCAAAGCGGTAAAATCTCCCCTGTGATAATTTGGAATCAGCGGCCTTGAACGAGCTCGTAGCTCAGGTGGTAGAGCAACGCCCTTTTAAGGCGTGGGTCCTGGGTTCGAATCCCAGCGAGCTCACCATTTTTATCAATGGTTTAGCCGCTTCTTCAGAGTAATTTCCCACCGCAGTCAACCCGCGATCCTTTATGCGCCGCCGCGGACGGCGCGCAAGTCGATAGATGAGGGCGCGCAGCCTTCCGGCAGAATGCTGTTTCCCGTTACTCTTGTGCGTGGAACCCGGCCTATTCTCCACCCGCGGTCGTTCGTTCCTCCGGACGCCAATCTAAACTGAAAGGGACAGAGAATACGGTGCCAGTTCGACTATGCTCAGCCTGATGCTGGTGGTGGTGATTGTTGCAGTGGGCGCCTGGGGATTGGTCCTCAGGACCAAAGTGCGCCGCCAGAGCGGCGAACTGGCCTCTTTGACCTATCTCGAGCATCGCCGCAGCCGCATCTTTGCGGACATCAACAGTTCAAAACCCCTGGCAGAAATCCTCGAAGCGATTGCGGAGATGACCTCCTTCATGCTCAATGGCGCTCCCTGCTGGTGCGAAGTCACGGATGGAGCGCGGCTTGGTAATTACCCTCCGAATGCAAAACACCTGCACGTCCTGCACGTAGAGATTCCGGCCCGCTCCGGCCCGCCGCTCGGAACCCTCTTTGCCGGTCTCGATTCCAAGACCTTCCCGGGCATCCATCGCACATTCTTCCAGGAAATGGAGGTCCTTTCCCGGGGAGCGCAGCTGGCTATGCTGGCCATGGAAACCCGGCAGCTTCACTCGGAACTGTTGCACCGCGCGGAGGTCGACCTGCTCACCAACATCGACAACCGCCGGTCGCTGGGGGAGCGCATGGACGCCCTGATTGAAGAGGCGCGCCAGAATGCCAGCGTCTTTGGCTTGATCTACATCGATCTCGACAAATTCAAGCCGATCAACGACCGCTACGGCCACCACGTTGGAGACTTGTTCCTTCAGGAGGTTACACAGCGCATGAAGCGGCAGCTCCGCTCCGCCGACCTGCTGGCGCGGATGGGCGGGGATGAGTTTGCCGTGCTGCTTCCGATGGTGCGCCACCGCACACGTGTCGAGGAGATCGCCCTGCGTTTGGAACATTGCTTCAAAGAGCCGTTCTCCGTTGGAGGAAAGCTCCTGCAAGGCTCGGCCAGCTTTGGCTATGCCATCTATCCCGAAGACGGCGCCACCAAGGAGAGCCTCCTGGCCGCCGCCGACGCCGCCATGTACATGGCCAAGAACATCAGGAAGCAAGCCGCTGCCAAAACGGCCGGACGCGAGGGACCCGCGCCCGGAGACCAAAGTCACGCGTAAGAGAGGCGCGATATTCTGCAGCGCCCTTCATTCAACTTCCAGGGATTTGTCATCCTGAGCAGACCAACTTGCCGCGGCGGGTTGCCAGACCATTGGATTAGCCAGCCTCGATGCACGGCCGGATCGTTTCTCAACCTCTGGGCCAGAAATGTTCTTCGGAGCAGGCGCGCAGCCGCTGGGCCGCATCTTCGGGGGTAATATCCCGCTGCGGCATTCCCAGCATCTCAAAGCCCACCATGAACTTGCGCACCGTGGCCGAGCGCAGCAGCGGCGGATAAAAGTGGGCGTGGAAATGCCACTCGGGATGCACTTCAGCGTCCGTTGGCGACTGGTGGAAGCCCATGGTGTAGGGAAAGCCGGTCTCGAAGAGATTGTCGAAGCGCGTGGTCAGGCGCTTGAGCGCGTCGGCCAGCCCATCCCGCTCGGCGCTCGTCAACTCCGGCAGCGCCCCCAGGTGGCGGCGGCTGACCAGCAGCACCTCGAAGGGCCAGACGGCCCACCATGGCACCAGAGCCACGAAGTGCTTATTCTCGAAGACGACCCGTTCATCGGCCCGCCGCTCGGCTTCCGCGTAGTCGCAGAGCAGGCAGCGGCCGGTGTGGGCCAGGTGGTCGTGTTGGGCCTGGGTCTCGGCAGCCGGCTCATCGGGCACATAGTCCGTGGACCAGATCTGGCCGTGGGGATGCGGGTTGCTGGCGCCCATCATGGCCCCGCGGTTCTCAAAGATCTGCACATACTCGATCCAGTCGATGCCGCCTAGTTCGAGGTATTCGCTTGTCCAAGCATCCACCACAGGGCGAATCTCCTCACGGGTCATGCGAGCCAGGGTCAGGCTGTGGTCGGGGTGGTAGCAAAGCACCTTGCACACGCCGCGCGCGGGCTCTGCCTGGAGCAGCGGCGAAGCCGGAGCCTCAGTCGCGGTCGGCGGCTCCGGCAGCAGCGCGGCGTAGTCGTTTACAAAAGAAAAAATGCCGTTGTACGCGGGATTGCATGCCCCGCCCGCCCTCTGGTTGCCGGGGCAAAGATAACACTGAGGATCGTATGAAACCCCCAAGGGCGCGGCCTTCTGACCCACCTCTCCCTGCCAGGGGCGCTGAGTGCGGTGCGGCGAAACCAGCACCCACGACTGCCGCAGCGGATTCCACCGGCGATGCGGATACTGCCACTTCTTTTCCATGCTTGCTCCCGAAGAACAATTCTAGTCTGGCGTCCTGGTTGTTTCTCGCCTGCTGATTGCGCATATAGGCAAGGAACATCTTTCCATCCATCGGCATGGTTTGTACTCGGGCATTGGGAATGCGATCGGCGGACAGCCGGGAACAGCGATCAGTGGTGGAACCGGGAGAAGACGCGGGCAAACCGGGAATAGGATGACGAGAAAAAGGCGTGGACCGCGTCTCGGGCATGCTCGATGGGCAACAGGGTGGTCCACCAACCGGCGCGAAGACCGTAGTAGCGCACCGTGAGAAAGGCTGCGGCGGCAACCGCGAGCAGCAGCAGGATGGCGCCGGCCCAGCGCAGGCGAACCTCCATGGCGTCGTGGCGTTGGATGCGCGCCTTGCCCACGTTGGACGCGAAGGCGGCCCAATCGCGGTCGTCGTCGAGCATTTCGCCGGAGGCGGTATAGGCCTGGAGAAAGCGCTCGGTCCAGAGATGCTGGTCGAGGCCCAGCGCTCCCGTGTAACCGCGGACAATCCCCTTGCTCAGAATGCCGCCGGGAAGCAGGCGGAACTTCTCTTGCTCCAGCGCGATCAGGTGGCGCTGGCTGATCTTGGTGACCGCGGTAATCTCTTCCAGCTCAACGCCGCGGGATAGCCGCTCGCTGCGCAGGTCTTCTCCAAAGCTTCTCATCGGCAATCGAAAAGCGGAAAACTACTCTGAAGTTTTCCCCCCTTTACAATAATCCTGTTCCCGGTTCCCGTCAAAGGGATTTACCGTTTTTCCCCTTTATTTTCATCAGTATGGCACGAATGAACCAAATTGGGAACTATTGATTAAATATACACTTTTCCTGCTCGAGGCCAATAGCGGCCTCGCGGCCTCATTTGACCCCGCATCGGACGGTCAAAAGCCGGGTCAGGCGCGCAACGCGCCCCATCGGAGGCGTGGATTCAGCTGTTCACCGGGCGTGGTAGACTTCCAGGGTTGTGGATTCAGGGGGGGGAACCTTCCCTGAATCGAATCCATCGAGGTAAGTGCAAGATGAAGAAGCAATTCGTATTTCTGGTCTTGTCCCTGATGTACGCTACATCGGCCGTGGCGGGGATGCATCGCTACGATTTGCGGCAGTTTTACAGCGGCGAGGCGCGGCCCCGCTCGGAGGTGGTCTGGATATGGCTTGATTTCGACGTGCATATCAGCGATCTCGACGGCGCGCCCGTCACCAAGCCGCCCACGCCTCAGAATCCATGCTTAGGCAATCTTCACATTGCCGAACTGCTTCCCGGCAAGCATGAAATTTGGGTGTTTTACTCCGACCCATCCTTTGGCGTACATTCCGAGTACAAAATGCCGCTGAGCATTGACGCGAAGGCCGGGGAAAACTATCAGGTAAAGCCGAATTACAAGGCCAAGTGGACCAAGCCTGGTCAATGGAACCCAACCATCGAGCCGTTCACTCCCGATGCCAAGAACGTCGCCAAAGCGACGGAATGCCGCCTCTGAAGGGAGACGGCTGTGCGGCCCAGGCTGTTACCCTGAAGGCGGGGGAGTTGCGCGGCGCTTCGGTCCTGCGCCCCCCGGAGACGCGCTCGACAATGAATAAGCTCATCTTTGCCAACCTGCTGCACCGGCCGGTCCGCTCCATCATCAGCGTGCTGGCGGTGGCCATTGAAGTCATCATGATCCTGTCTATCGTGGGCATCTTCATGGGCATGCTGAACGATACCAGGCAGCGCACCAACGGCGTGGGCGCCGATCTGATGATACGCCCGTCGAACGCCAGCATGTTCCTCGGCGTGGGCGGCGCGCCTATGCCAATCAAGAACATCGAGGCCATCCGCCGCCTGCCGCACGTGGCTGTGGTTTCTCCGGTCAACGTGCACTTCTCCACAACCGGCGCCATCGAGATTCTTTACGGCATCGATTACGCCAGCTTCAACGCCCTCAAGCCGTTCGTCTTTCTATCGGGCGGGCCATTCCAGGGGCCCTACGATGTCATCATCGACGATGTGCTGGCGCGCACCAAGGGCGGGCTTCGCGTGGGCGACACCATCAAGCTTTTCGAGCGCGACTTTCGCATCTGTGGCATTGTGGAGGCGGGAAGAGGCGGCCGCAAGCTGTTGCCCATCGAAACCATGGACGACTTGACAGGCGCCGAGGGCAAGGCTTCACTTTATTACATCAAGGTCGACGACCCGTCGAACGATGAGGCCGTCATCCAGGAGATCCACGGCACGCGGGGCCTGGAGGACTACCCCCTGCAGACCATGGAGGATTGGAACTCGCAGATGACCCCGGAACACCTGCCTGGATTCAATCTCGCGCTGGATATTGTCACTGGCATCGCAGTTCTCGTCGGCTTTCTGGTAATTTTCCAATCCATGTACGCGGCGGTGCTGGAGCGGACGCGCGAGATCGGCATTCTCAAGTCGATGGGCGCCTCGAAGCTGGCCATCGTAGGCGTGGTGCTGCGCGAGACCGCGGTGATGGCGGTGGCCGGCGTGCTGCTGGGCATTGCGGGCACCTACGCAGTGAGATCGCTGCTGGCCCACGTCTTTCCCACTCAGCACTTCGAGATCACCGGGCTTTGGCTGGCAAGGGGCGCGGCGATCGCCTTCGCCGGCGCGCTGTGCGGTGCGCTCTATCCAGCCTGGTTGGCGGCGCGCAAGGACCCCATCGACGCCCTGGCATACGAATAGCGCGTGCACGAACAGAGTTGCTCGAAAGGCGGGTTGGGGCTTTGGCCCGGACAGCAATGCCAAGGAATCAGCCGGGGCTTTTCAAGCCGTTGCTATTCTCCCTCAGCAAACAAAGGGCGGCAGCCGAAGCCGCCGCCCACGAAGTGAAACGTTGTTCTTGCGTTAGAACTCCAGCCGCAGTGAGATCATCAGCTCCCGCACACTATAGGCAAAGTTGCTGTTGGCGCTGGTCGCCGCGCCAAAGCCGGTTTGCTGGTTGAAGATGGTTCCCAACAGTGGATTGTAGGTCAGGGTCGCGCATTCCACCTGTGCCTGACCGGGAACCTGCCCGAAGGTCTGCCCGTTGCCGGGGTTGATGCAGGCGCTGGTCAACCCTCCATTGGACGACAGGTTGTACGCGGTCGTGTTCACGCCGGTGATGTTGGGGTGATTGGCCAGATTGAAGAGCTCGCCCATCAACTGCAGGTGGTATGGCTTGTCATAGGCGTCGAACGTGAACTGCTTCTCCAGGCGCATATCCAGGACCAGCGTCCGCGGCTGCTTATAGGTGTCGCGCCCGATGGCCGGAATCCAGTAGTTGGTTCCAGCGCCATTCCAACTGGAACCCTCCGCTGAATACGACGGGTAGCCGGTGCCGATGGTGGCCGAATACGGCAGGCCGTTCTGTCCCTGGAATACCGGGTTCAGGCTCCAGTCGTTTGCGATCTGTTTTACCCACCCGTTTCCCTGGACATTCGGAGAGTTGATCAGCCCCCACGCGACCAGGCGATTGGGAACGTTGAACTGGGAATTCCCGTAATTGGCGCCTTTCCGGTATCCGTCGATGTTGTAAGGGTCGAAGACGCCGCTGCTCAGGTTGGTGGTTGTTTCGTTCTGGTTGTAGTCCAGGGCGTGCGACCAAGTATAGTTCACGTCGTACTGAATCAGTTTCGACGTCTTGTTCTCGATCTCGCCCACCAGGGCGTGGTAACTGGAGTTGATGTTGCTGAACAGCTCGTTCACGGGACCGAAGTTGTCGTTGATGTAGTTGTTGTAAGTGGGCACGGTGAAGAGCGTGCCATTGGGAATCGGGCCCGCGCCGGTTGAATCCACAACCATGATGACGCTGTCGTTTACGCCATTGGGCGTCGTGGCTGTCGTTACCGTATTCGTATTCGGGTTGAGGTTGATGTTGACCGCATTGGGCAGCTCCCGGCCCAATGCGCCCATGTAGCTGATCTGGAAGACCGAGCCGCGGCCAACGGCACGCTGCAAGGCAAGATCGAACTCATGTACCTCGGGATTGTGGAAGTTCGACGAGAAGAAGTACGAAGTGGGAGCGGACCCGTTGGCGGTGGGAATCAGGTTTGGGAACAGCGGCGCGCCCGCCGTGTTTGGCTTGACGGTCGCTGAGACGTACTGGCCGAGCGGACTGCCGGTATCCAGCAGGTTGTTCAGCAGCACGCCGTTGGTCACGCGGCCAAAGTACATGCCGTAGCCGAGGCGGAGCGTGGTCTTGCCGTCGCCGTACGGATCCCAAGCAATGCCGACGCGCGGGCCCCAGTTGTGCTTGTCGCTGGGGTGGTTGGTGATATTGGCCTGGGCGGCAAGCGAGGGGCAGGTGCCGGGGCCGGTGTAGGCGTCGCAAATGCCGTTCGTTGAAGCCAGGTAAGGCACGAAAGTGCCGGAAGCCGCGGTCAGCGTCGAATATGGCGCCGGGAGGCTTTCATAGTCGTAGCGCAGGCCCAGGTCGAGCGTCAGCCGCGGGCTCAGCTTCCAGTGATCCTCCCCGAAGAATCCGTAATCCATCGTATTGATGGTCCACGCCGGCGGACCGAAGCCTTGCACCATCGTCCCGCAGGGAGCCGTGCCGGTGTAATTCGCGCTGGACGATCCGGGCGCCGTAACGCTGCTGACGCTGTTGCACACGCCCTTGCCGGTCGAAGCGGCATTGGCCTCGTTCAAAATATCGGCGAAGTAGTTTCCCAAATAGCTGTAGGTGTACACGCCGTTGCCCTCATAGGTGTTGTTCATGAGGTCGTAGTTGTGGATCATGTCCACGCCGAACTTGACGTTGTGGTTGTTCTTCTGCCAAGCGGCTGTGTCGCCCACCTGCCACTTGTGCTCGTCGGGCAGCGCCTTGCGGTAGGAGTAATACGGCGAGCCAAGATAGAAGCCGACCGAAGAGGGGTTGTCGAGCGAGACTTCCGGCACATTGGGCGAAAGGCCGCCGCCGGCCGCGGTGACCCCGTTGTTGCCCTCCAGGTACTGCTTGCTGTAACCGCTCAGTGGCTGCTGGCCCTCATCGTTCAACTCGCGCCCGAACTGATAGCGAACCTCGTTGGAGATGTTGTTGGTAATGAAGCTCTCCAGTTTCGTCAGGCCGTAATCCAGTTTCACGAAGTCCATGCCGAACGTGTCGACGGAGTAGTCGTTGGTGGCCTGCGTCTGCACACCGCCCGGCGAATCCCAGCGCAGGCGGTGATAGAGAGCGCTGACGTGATTCTTTCCGTTGACCTGCCAGTCCAGCTTAGGCGTGTTCAGCTCCTCGTATCCCCGGCGGGGAACCGTGCCCAGATCGGAGAGCAGGTTCACCAGCTGCGTGGAATACGCCGCCGCGCCGCCCGCATAGGTGCTGAACCCGGCCATACCGGCGCTGTTGAGGCGCGCGGCCAATGCGCAGGACTGCTCATCCACCGAATAATATGCGTAAGTTGTGGCCAGGCCGGACATATAGCCTGCGTGAGAACCGGTGATATTGCAGGTGGCTCCGCTCGGCGCAGCCGCATCCGGCAGTGTAAAGAAGGTGCTGGGCGTGGTTGCCTTGGCGGTGCCGGGGAAGTTGCGGTCATACTGGGCGAAACCGTAGAACCAGAAAAGCTTGTCCTTCTTCAGCGCGCCGCCCATGTCGAATCCCCACTCCTTGCGCCAGTCCACCGGCTTGTAGGGAGAGGTGACAAAGCTGGGCGAAGCGGCGGTGCCGGTATTGACGGTGTTCGTTGTGAAGGGGTTGATCGTGCCCCAGTCGTTGTCGCGGTCGGAGAAATATGCGATCCCGTGCACAGTATTGGTGCCGCTCTTTGAGATGGCGTTGATCACGCCTCCGGCGGCGCGTCCGTACTCCGCCGAGTAGACGCCGGTGTTCACCTGGAACTCCTCAACCATGTACTTCGAGGTCGAGTAGCCTTCACGGGTGCGCCCGCGCTCTTCGGAGTAGTAGGCCTGGTTGTCGTCCGCGCCGTCGACTTCAACGTTGTTCAGGATCGGGCTGATGCCGCGGAAGGCGATCAATCCAAAGCCGTTCGAGTCTCCCACCGCGGCGGGAGTCAGAAGCGTCATATCCGACCAGCGGCCGCCGTTCAAAGGCAGATTCTCGAGAGAGGTCACCGTCAGAACGGAGCTGATATCCGGCGACTCGAAGTTCAAGATGGGCGCCTCGCCGGTCACTTCCACATTCGTGGTTGCGCCCGCGGCCAGCAGGTGCGGCGCCACCTCCGTGGTCTCGCCAACCTGCACGATGACGTTGACTTCCTTGAACGCGGCGAACCCCGGGGCGTTCACCGTTACGGTATAGACCGCGGCAGGCAGTTGCGGCGCCTTGAAATAACCGCTGCCATCCGAGGTCAGATGGACTTCGGCGTTGGTTCCATCGTTGTGGATGACGATCCCCGCGTTCGCCACCACGGCGCCGCTGGGATCGAAGACAGTGCCTGCGATGGAGCCTTCGGTGTAGGTCTGCGCGTGCAGGGCAACTGCTCCCGAGCATACGCCGAGGACGAGAATCGTCAGGCAGAGAATTCCGAAGCGAATTCTATTCTGGGTCATAATGGGCTCTCCAAAGGTGCAGATCTGTTGAAAAACCGGGTTGTAATTGAAGCCGCGCTGCTTTGTGATTGTCTCCTTCAGTGCAGCACGCCATCTGGGAGAACTGCCGCATCCTAGTCCTTTTGAGCCGTCCCGTGCAAGTTGCAGAAAAGAGGTCGAGGATGTGCAGAATCGGTCAACTTCCAACCTACAGAGATTCGATGAATTCCCTATGAATACCGGATTCTCTTTTCTTTTTGGCTGTGCCTTGGCCGGGGCGGCGTTGGAGGCGCTCTATCCGGCTCGGATGGCGCGGCAAAGCCTGAAGCTGGATTGCCGGCGGAGTAATTCGGGCTCGGAGACGCCGATACGGAGGTTCGAGAAGCGGCAGCGTTGCAACCCCGGCGCCAACCGCTCCGCCAGTCCAGGCAGACGGGGAATCGTTTACCCTTTGAAAAATAAAACTTGAAGCGGGCGGAACATTCGGTCGAAGGTTGTGTTTGCCTCGATAAGGGGTTGGCGAATTATCGGTTGTCGCACGATATTCTTGACAGTCTCAGGGCCGTGATGTACGTTTTAAGGGCTTGCAGGTTACTTCCCAGAAACCAGGAAATGAGAGATGCATATGGCTCAGGTGCAGAGGTTTTGCGCATTTGGATTCGCCGTTGCGGCTGCGTTTTTGAGCAGCGGGCTTCAAGCCCAGGCGGGCGATCCGGCGACGCTGATCCAGGAGAAGCTGGTCTCACAGATCAAGCTGACGAAAACCACGGCCGACCGCTCGGATATTGTCACCGCCGGCGACGTTGTAGTTCTGCATAAGGACGGGTTGATGATGTGCAGTTCGGATTCCTCCTATGCATTTTCCAACACTTATAGCAACGGGGTACTGTCCGGAAATGTCAAGAACCGCGTTAAAGACGCTGCGAAGTCCTTCGGCTTCGGTCACATTCCTGTGTTTGGGAGTGGGGTCAGCGCCACCGACGCGGCCAACAACGGCTGCCCTTCGCGAAAGTTCGTGGCTGGCGAGAAGTTCTGGATTACCGGGATCGTCGCTCAAAAGGATGGCATCCTGGTCCGCACCTACAGCGATCCCTTCAATGACGTCCGCTTTTACGGGGAGATCAAGTTTCCGTTTCCGAAAGGTGCCGCGCCGCAGGTCGACGACTTTGTGAAGACAGTTTCAGAGGTCATTACGGTTCAGCCCCCGGACGATCAAGGACAAAGTGGGCAAAACGAACAAGGTGGACAAGGCGATCAGGGCGGTCAGCCGGCGCAGTCGGCCGCACCGGCGCCTGCACCTGCGGCTGCTCCGGCTCCTGCTCCGCCGCCGGAGATCGCGCCGCCGCCTCCACCGGCCGACGCTCCGACGATCTCCATCGGCCAGACCAAGGATCAGGTAACAGCTACCTTCGGCCAACCGGTAAAGACAGCCAAATTGGGAGCGAAGGAAATCTACTATTACAAGGACATGAAGGTGACTTTTACCAACGGAAAAGTCAGCGACGTTGAGTAGAGCGCTCGCGAATCCCGGGATGGAGCGCGGGCCGGAAACAGGAATGAGGACACGATGACCATGCAGTTTCTTCGCAAAGCCATGAGAAATGGTTCAGCAGCATTGATTCTTGCCGGACTGCTGGGTGCAGCCAGCCTGGCGAGCGCAACCGGCAATACAAACAAGCCCGCCCCGGCTGCCCCCAAGCCGGCCGCAAAGCCGTCCGGCGGCGGAGCATCGCACGGGCCGTCCGGCGGCGGAGCGTCGCACGGGCCGACCACCGGCGGGGCCTCACACGGACCAACGACCGGCGGGGCGACAACGCATGGACCAACCACCGGCGGTGCGACCACGCACGGACCGACGACTGGCGGGGCAACTATGCAGACGCATGGACCGACGACCGGCGGTGCGACCACGCATGGACCGACGACTGGCGGGGCAACTATGCAGACGCATGGACCGACGACCGGCGGTGCCACCAACATGAACACCGGCGGGGGTGGGACGACCACGCACGGACCAACCACGGGCGGGGCCACTATGCAGACGCATGGACCGACCACCGGCGGTGCTACCACGCACGGACCGACCACCGGTGGGGCTACCACGCATGGACCGACGACCGGCGGGGCGACGCACGCCACGGATGGCGGAATCACGCACGGACCGACGACCGGCGGGGCCGCCACGCACGGACCAACCACCGTCGGGGCGTCGCATACGACTACTACCGGGATGTCGCGTTCGACTACTACCACGACGCGCACCACTACGACCACCACCCACTCGGTGATCCACAGCGGTCCAGCGCCGCGGGGAGCCAATGAGCATGTCACCCGCAGCGGCAGCGCGGTTCGCACCCGGCCGGGCGGAAGGGTGAGCGATGTGCATGATGCCCGCAGGGGGATGGACGTCCATCACGGCCTGGCCGGGGGGCGCAGGGTCTCAATGGAGCGTCACGATGGCAGCCGTGTCTACTCCGAGCGGGGCCGCCCTGGATACGTGCAGCGCGGGTATTCTTACCACGGTCACGATTTTGCCCGGCGCGCCTACTTCTACCATGGCCACGAATACAACCGGTTCTACATGGGCTATGGATTCCACGGGTTATTCCTGAACGTCTATGCTCCGGGGTTCTATTTCCATCCGGGCTTCTACGGATGGGCTTACAACCCCTGGGTGACGCCGATTACCTTTGGCTGGGGATGGGGAGGCGCCCCGTGGTACGGGCGCTACGGCTACTACTTCCAGCCGTATCCGGTGTACCCCTCGGCCGCGTTCTGGCTGACGGACTATATCATCTCGCAGAATCTGCAGGCTGCGTATGCGGCCCAGCAGGAAGCCGCCGAGACAGCGCCTGCTCCTGAGGCGGCGAGCGGCGGGCAGCCGGTGCTTACCCCCGAAGTAAAGCAGATGATCGCCGATGAGGTGAAGGCCCAGTTGGCGCTGGAAAACCAGGAAGCGCAGCAGAACGCGCAAGGGGCGGCGCCGGACCCGGCTTCAAGCGGCATTGCGCGCCTGTTGAGCGACGGCCATCCGCATGTGTTTGTAGCCGGCGGCAACCTGGACGTGACGGATGCATCCGGAAACGAATGTGTGGTCAGCGACGGCGATGCGCTGCAGCTGCAGCAGGCGCCGCCCTCGGACGCAACCTCGGCGAACCTGGTGGTTCTCTCCAGCAAGGGCAGGCCAGAGTGCCAGATCTCCCTGACGGTGCAAGTCCAGTTGACCGACCTGCAGGAGATGCAGAACCACATGCGGGAGACCATCGACCAGGGGCTCCAGGATCTGCAATCCAAGCAGGGCACCGGTGGGTTGCCGGCGGCTCCGCCGTCAGCCCAGGGCGATGCGGCTCCGGCTGCGTATGCCGCTGCCGCGCCTCCGCCGGAGGCTAACGTGGCCGCCGATATTCAGGGGGCGGACCAGCAGGCCGGTCAGGCGGAGAAAGATGTGACCGCTGAGGCGGCGCAGGATAACAGTGGGGCTGCAAACGCTGCTCCGGCTGCCGCTCCCGCTGCTCCGGCATCCGTTTCACTCGGTCAGACGCAGGCCGATGTGGAAGCGGAGATGGGCCAGCCGACAAGCAAAGCGCTGCTGGGATCCAAGGTCATCTACAACTACAACGGCATGAAGGTCATCTTCAAAAACGGCAAGGTGACCGACGTGCAGTAACCGGGTCAGCCTGCACGGGAGGGATTCGGCGATTCCCTCCCGCGCTCCGGCCACCGGACAATCCTCGCGCAACTCCCATCCTCAGGCCGCGCTTCGGACGACACCGGGGCAGCGTATGAGCCTGCGTCTTGCCTGTAGGGGTGAGGGATAGGTGTTTTGACTTAGATTCGCCAATCGTCGGCGCGCCAGCTCTTGATGCGCTCCTTGATCTGCTTGCGGTTCAGATTCTCCTCCAGCGCCTGTTTAGCCAGCTCCACAACTTCGTCATCCGCGGCAAAGCGCAGGCCGATCAACTGGTCTTCTGTGAGCCGGTAGATTTGCGTGTGCCACTCCGAGGGAGCCAGCGCCTGCAAACGCAGACGCTCCTCAAGCCGGATCACGCGATCCTGGACCTTGAGCGGATAGGCGCGCAACTTGGCGAAGGGGATGAAAACAGCGAGCGACATGATCGCCATCCATCCGGTGAAGATACTGAAATGCGTCGCCGCATACGTGATGGCGATGGCGAGATTGACGATCAGAACGGCGAACAGAACCATGTGATACGGAGGATCGATGCGTCCATGGTTCTTGAGGTTCTGCAACTTGACTTCACTCATGACCAACCTTCATTTCTCGCAGGCCGGAGCTGGCTGTGTTCGATGGCTGCGGTTGCGCGGAGGATTGCGCGGCGGCGCCTGGGGCTTGAGCGCCCGCGCTCTCCGGATTCTCCCCGGCGGGGACTGAAGCTGTCAATGCCGAAAGATTACCCGGCTCAATGACCAGCGGATTCCTGGGAATGGAATGAAACCGGCCGCGCGTCAGGTAGTCCACAAACAGCCCGCCTGCCAGGTACGGATTCATCAGCGCGATGGGAACGGCATACGCCGTGGTGGTAAGCGACTCGGCGATGCTTTTGTTTGAGTGGCTCTGGCGGCGATAGCCGGGGATCTGGGGAACCTCGAGGACGGTAAGTTGCATCTCCGGGTGCTGGCGCGCATACTTCACCAGTTTGTAGGCGATCTGCTTGGGGGTGGTTATGCCCGCATCCGGGAAAATGCTGCGCCGGAAGACGCCGGGAAAGTACGTGTTGAGAACGATACGCGCAAAATCGGCGCAGTTGCTCAGGAACAGTTCGAAGTGGGAATGATTCTTGCCGCTGTTCATCCGCGCAATGAACGCGTCGTCCTGTTCGCGGGTGGTCTCGAAGCGGAAGACGTAAATGCGGCGCTCATATACAGCGCCCACCAGCTGAGTCCAGCCGCCGCGCGTGAAATTACCCGAAGGCAGGCCTTCTCCCAGACTGAGCAGATGGGCCTCGCGATACCGTTCGCGCATCTGCTCCACCGTCCTGCGGTCCACGCGGGCCGGGACTTCCGAGGCGCTTTCGACCGAATACAAGTAGGGAACCAGTGGCATCGCCACCCAGTCGTACCCGTCGATGCCCTGATAGCGGGAGATGACGGAACCCAATTCGCCGGCGGCGCAGCGGCGCAACCGGACGGGAGTCTCGGCGCAAATATGTTCAAAGTAGACTGCGTTATGCCCGGTCGGATTCAGGGCGCCAAAGAAGCCGTATGGCTCCTCCATTAACAGAGCCGCTTGCGCGTGGATGCGCGATGAGCAAATGGCCAAAACCGCCAAGGCCAGGAAAAGAGGTACAGTTGCGCGTTTGCTGTGCATCAAAAGCACAAACCCCTCCCCGATGGGATAGATTAAGGTTCTTTCAGTATGGCGGAAATCCTGTGAAAGTGCAGCAACTTTTGAAGACGCGGGCGAAAAGATACCGGCTTCCCGCCTGAAACATCTCCATTTTGAGACACTTCCACCCTCTCTCCTTATTACTGCTTAAACCCGGATTGCCGGCAGATGTTGCGCCTTGATTCTGTGGAAAAGGCGGGACCGACATACGTTGCCAGTGAATGAGGAAAGGCTGTTTGCTCTGTACTGGGTCAGTTTGAATTCAAAGGGCCTTGTGCCTAGCGCCTGGATGATCGAGGATGTGGTGAAGCTGACAGCCGAAGTCGATCTTGGACGGACTGAATCTGACCGCCTAGAATGCCCAATAGGACTATTTTGCGCAAATGAGATTGGGAGCGATGGGTTGATGAGAGATGCAAAAATGGCCTTGCTGGCGATTCTGCTGTTCGCAGGGAGAGTCTTTGGCCAGGTCGAAGAAAAGGAGCCAAAGGCTATTGTCGAGATCGGCGGTGCCGGAGAATGGGCGCTGGCCCACGGCACTCCAAGTTATGGCCCCAATGTCGCTGTCGAAGCAACGCCCATCAAAAAGTTGCTGGAAATCGAAGCAGGGGTGACGCCCTTCTTCAGTCGTGGTCAGACGGAATGGGATATCGATCTTCTCTTCAAGAAACCCTATACGTTATCCAAGACCACGGAATTCATGTTTGGCGTCGGCCCGGAGTGGGCACATACGATTCATAGCGGCAATAGCAGGAATTCTGCTGGGGCGGAAGCAGCTCTCGATTTCATGTATTGGCCATGGAAGAAGCGAAGGTTCGGCTGGTATTTGGAGCCGAGCTATGGATACGATTTCGGCAGTGAGCATGAGCAATCAGTCAGCGTCGCCGTAGGGCTGCTTATTGGAATTCGATAGCCGATGCCCGCTCACACCTTCTGTGAATTCAAACTGACCCACTATTGTTTACTCTGATATCGTGATCTTTCCGGAGACTTCCACAGCCCTCCAACGTGGAGGTTTTTGGGCATTGTGCTTCCAGTGAGGCCTGTCTTGAACCTGCGATCTCTGCTCCTGCTTCTGCTGCTTCCGGGCGCGGCTGTTTCCGCCCAGGTGACTCTGCCCAAGATTCTTGCCAGCCACATGGTCGTCCAGCGGGATCTGCCCGTGCATGTATGGGGAATGGCTTCTGCCGGCCAAGAGGTAAGCGTAACCTTCCGCGGCGCGACCCGCTCCACGAAGGCCGGGCAACTGGGCCGGTGGAGCGTTTACCTGCCGCCTGGCGCGGCCGGTGGCCCGTTTCAACTCATCGTCAAGGGTGCGCCCGCGGCTGCTGGAGGGGATGCCGCGCCCGCCCGGACCATCGCGCTCGACGATGTTCTGGTGGGTGACGTGTGGGTGGCCTCGGGGCAGTCGAACATGGAGTTCGAGATGCGCAAGGCAGCCACGGCGGGTGAAGACCTGCCTCGCGCCGCCAATGCGCGTATCCGGCTGCTCATCGTCAAGAGGCGGGCCGTCGAGTATCCGCAGGATGACGCCGGCACCGATGGATGGGCTGCTTCATCGCCTGAAACCGCCAAGGATTTTTCCGCGGTTGCCTGGTACTTTGCCCGCGAGATCGAGCAGCGCGAGCATGTGCCGGTGGGCGTGATCGACTCCACTTTTGGCGGGACGGTGGCCGAGGCCTGGACGCGCATGGCGGCTCTGGGCGAGGATGCGGCCCTGGCGCCGCTCTTTGTTTCCTGGGGCAGGATGACGGAGCGCGAGCCGGACGCGCTGCTGAGTGCCAAAGATGAGCAGCGGCAGCGCGACCAAGCCCAGGCCGAGGGCAAGCCCGAGCCGCAGTTTCCCTGGCATCCGCAACTGACCAGTTGGAGCCCCGGCGAGCTTTACAACGGCATGATCGCCCCGCTGACCCCGTTCCCCATTCGCGGTGTGATCTGGTACCAGGGCGAAAGCAATAGCATCGTCGATCGCAACCCGGGCCTGTATGGCCGCATCTTCAGCACCCTGATTCAGGACTGGCGCCGCCAGTGGGGCCTGGGCGACTTTCCCTTCCTCTACGTGCAAATTTCAAACTTCACCTCCACGCCGATCGAGGATTGGGCCATCGTCCGCGAGCAGCAGTTGAAGACCCTCGAACTGCGCAACACCGCCATGGCCGTGACCATCGACATCGGCGACCCGGACAACGTTCATCCCACCGACAAAGTGGGCGTAGGCCTGCGGCTTGCGCGAGCGGCGCGCGCCCTAAGCTATGGTGAGACCATCGAGTACTCCGGGCCGGTCTATCGCCAGGCAACGCCGGAGGGAAGTGCGATTCGCGTCTGGTTCGATCATGCCAAAGGGCTGGCGGCCAAGGGCGGCGCGGTGACCGGCTTCGAGGTTGCGGGTGCCGACGGCAAGTTCTCGCCCGCCACGGCCACGGTCGAGGGCGCGACGGTGGTGGCCGCGAGCGAATCGGTGGCCGAACCGCTGTATGTGCGCTACGGCTGGGCCAACAGTCCGCGGTGCAACCTCTTCAACGGCGAGGGACTGCCCGCTTCGCCGTTCACCTCGGCGCCGTAACGGCCTTGGGGCGAACCGCTCCCCTGCGAAGATGGCCGGCGCTCGCCGCTTCTCTTCCACGGCGCTCACTGCTTGCCCGTTGGCTCTATAATCCCCGCAGGAGTTGACGCCATGAAGACGGCTCGACACAAATCCTTAAGCGCCTTTGCTGTGGCGCTCCTCGGGGTGATTGCGTTTGCTGGAGCCCGCGCCCAGCAACTTACGCCGAAACTCCAGAACGCCATCGGTCATTGGCAGGTCGTCAACAGCGACGGCAGTCCCGGCGGCCATGTGGACACCTACCTGGTGGACGGCAAGCTCTTTGGCCGCGTAACCCAGGTGCGCCCGGGGCGCACGCCGCGGGATGTGTGCGACAAGTGTTCCGGCGAGTACAGGAACCAGCTCATCCTGGGCATGATCCTCATGCGCAACTTCCATCCGCAGGGAGACGACTGGGTGGATGGAACGGTTGTGGACCCGGAGAATGGAAAGGAGTACAAGGGCAAGATCTGGGCGGTCGGTAACGACACGCTCAGGATGCGCGGCTATATCGGCATCTCCCTGCTGGGCCGGACAGAGACCTGGGTCAGGCTTCCCTGAGCCGGCCGCAGCGGAACTTCTCGCCCAGCCGGCGTTGTTTACCGGGTAAGGAAAGGTACTTGCAACCCGGGCCCGGGAATACCGCGGTAACGGCAGATCCCCCGGGCGAACTCACGTTAATGCTCCAGCGCAATCTCAATATGCCTGTGGATCGTGTGCGGCTGCGCGGCTCCGCACTTGGTTAGCGCTGCGTCCTCGCACTCGCGCGTGCTCGTCACTACGGGGTTCTCCATCGTTGCGGAAAGGATTCTGCCGTCCGCCGTGCTTACGATGATTGTGACGTCAAAGGTCTCCTTGCCAACTCCCGCCGCGTACTTCCCGTCCTGTGTCTTGGTTACTTCCACCCAGTTGTTCGCCGTGTCCGCCACCGGAGCCTGCATCCAATCCGCCGGAAACTGCAGATTGGGATGTGCCGGCGGCACGTGGTGAACTACAATCACGGCTGTTTGCTTTATCTGGTCGATCGACTGGATGTTCAGGTCGAAGTCGATCTGGTCCTTGCCGACAATCACCCGCGCGCCATCGGCCCATGAGTTGGCCTGTTGATTTGGGACGTAGAAGTGATCTCCAGCGTGCTGCAGAATTCCGACTTTATTCGTGATCCACAGGTCCATGTAGAACGTCATCAGATCCAGGATCGGCCCCACCAGATCCCGATCCACTTTGCTCAAATCGGGGCCGGACGGCATCGAACTGGGATCGAGCGAAAGCGTCTGGCGAAACTCGGCCATCGCCGGCGCCAGCGTGACAGGCTGCCCGTTGGAGGTCATGCCGGTCCAGCGAAACTCCTCGATGTAACTGCCATTGGCGTTTTTCTTCACCGTGCCGGTGGCGTCGGCGGTGTAGTGCCAGTCTTCATTGACGGCGGTCATGTGGTAGGTGAGCGTTTCTCCGTCGCGATAGTGGCGCGTGAGAGGATTGCCGCCCGGCGCGGGCATTTGCCCGGAGACGAGCGTGGGCAGGAGCGTGGAGGCGAAGAGAACTGCGAGCGCGGTAAAAGAGTATTTCATTGTGCCTTCCTTAGAATGCCTTCGGTGAAGAACTGCATTTGCTGGCGAACTACTTGGTAAGTTTGCTCAAAGGGCGGGCCTTCGACGGCCCACAGAGCCGTCAGGCCCAGGTGCATGGTCTTGAAGCTCAGGATGAGTTGCGGAAGATCGATGCCGGCGCGGAGAGCCCCGCGCTCCTCGAGCGCCGAGAAGAGCGACTGGAGCGGCGGATCGATATACTTTTGCATCTCCACCATGTACGGAAGAAAGCCCGCGGTATCCGTGAACATCTGCGCCAGAAAGACGCGCACGAAGGCGTGATAGGGCTCCTTCAGCCGGAAGTGCAGAAGAATGTAGTCGGCGAGGGCGCAATCCACCGGCTGCTCCCCCGGCCTGAAGCGGGCAACCGCGGGCGCCAGGCGCGCCTCCAGATCGGCCATGAACGCCACCACGATGTCCTCTTTTGTGGCGAAGTAGTTGTAAATCGTCCCCTTGCCCACGTCGGCGGCGGCCGCAATCTCGTCGATGGTCACGGCGTCGATGCCGCGCCGCGAGAAGAGGTCGATCGCCGTGGACAGGATGTGAGTCCGGGCGGCGGCCTTCTTCCGTTCGCGCCTGGATGCGACTGCGGTCATATATGACTACAGTCATACTACAGACTGTCTCGGGGTGTCAAATCAGGGCCAACCGCGGATCGGAATTGCGGCTTGCGGTTTGCCTGCGATTCGACCGCAATCGCCCGCCGAGCTGAACCTATTTAGGCGTCCGATGCGCCTGCCCGAGGCCCCGAGGGAGGCAACTCTAGTCCATCTCGCTATAGGCGAGATATGGAGGTGAGACGCTGACCAATCTATCCTCATCGCTTTCCTGCAGGAATTCATCTGGTCGGCCGGCTGGCGAAAAGACAACATCGACCTTGATATACGGGCAGTCTTTGTAGACATAAGTTCTATGTGTCCTTGTGGAAATTCCGCCCTCTCCTCTGAACAGCGTCAAAAGATCCTTGCGCGTCATTCCCGCGTGAATCGTATTGATCCGTTCGAGAATTTTTCCTATCCATATGCTCTGCTGCTGCAGGAAGGTGGGACCCTCCGGCAGCGATTCTTCGGCTCGTACCCATTGACTCTTGGCCCACTCAGGCAGGCGCCGGGATTCCGGTGAATAGGCCACCCGTTCGGCCTCCGCTCCAGTCCTTGAATCGTATAACACGTAGAATGCTGCTCCGTGTTGCGAGCCGTAGTGAACGGCCAGTTGCTTACCTTCCTTCCAGAAATGCCACTCCCATATGGGGCTTCCCGACTGGATTGTGTATTTCAGTTTGCGGCCGCGATAGATTTCAATCTGTGTTGGCAATGAGAATCTCTCAGGATCGTTGTCCCAAACCATACACGCGAAGGTCTTGCCATCGACGGTTCCCTGTGCCATTGAGCAGTGCCCTTCTTTGACTCCCATCAACTCCGCTATCGATTGGGCCTCGGCGCTCGGATACCATGGCGCGACTGTCAGAACCAGCCCAATGAAATAGAGCAAAGGCGTAACTCGAAACATTCCTTTCAAGAGCGTCCGGATATTCATGGCTTTGGCTCCCATGTTGGACAGACGGCATTCTCCATGAAATGTAATCCGTCTGGCCGCCTATGGGCTCGTGACCGTCCTGATGATGGTGGTGGCGTCGCTCCGGTCGCATGGCCGCCTACCCGGAAGCTGCCTCAGCGCGTCAACGGGACGACCGGAACCGCAAAATACGGTAAGCTGGGGCGATGAGGGATGGTGTGAAAAACGGAGTAAGCAGTCAAGCGGCAGGGGCGCAACCGAGCGGCCCGGCGCTGCTGCTGCGCGGAATTCGCAAGGCCTTTGCGGACGTGCGGGCTGTGGATGGCCTGGACCTGGAGGTGGCGCGGGGCGAGTGCTTCGGGCTGCTGGGTCCGAACGGGGCAGGGAAGACCACGACCATCGAAATCTGCGAGGGGCTCACCGCGCCCGATGCCGGGACGGTGGAGCTGCTGGGCTTGAACTGGGCCGCGGGCGCCGCCGAGCTGCGGCAGCGGATCGGGATTCAACTCCAGGAGACGCAGTTCCCCGACAAGCTGACGGTGGAGGAGACGCTGCGGCTCTTCCGCAGTTTCTTCAAGCGCGGGATTTCGGTGAATGAATCGATAGAAACGGCGCAACTGGAGGAGAAACGGAACTCGCGCGTCGCCGAACTGTCAGGCGGGCAGAAGCAGCGGCTGGCGATGGCCTGCGCGCTGGTGGGCGACCCTGAGCTGCTGTTTCTGGATGAGCCCACGACGGGCCTCGATCCGCAGGCGCGGCGTCACTTGTGGGACCTGGTGGACCGGCTGAAGCAGGCGGGCCGTACGATCATCCTGACCACCCACTACATGGAGGAAGCGGAGCGGCTCTGCGAGCGCGTGGCGATCCTGGATCACGGGCGGGTGATCGCGCTGGGCACTCCGCAGCAACTGATTGCGACCCTGGGCGGGGAGGATATTGTGGAGTTTGCTGTGGGCGCGGTTGAGCCCGGCGGGCACGAGGCGAGTCACACAATTGTTGATGCGGGGTTGCTGAGGGCCATCTCCGGCGTGCAGTCGGCCACCGTGGATGAGGGCCTGCACCGGCTCTCGGTTACGGAGCTGCACGTCGCCGTGCCGCGCATCTTTGCCGCGCTTCGCGGCCAGGGGTTGCACCTGAGCGAGTTTCGCACCCACTCGGCAACCCTCGAGGACGTCTTCGTCAAGCTGACGGGAAGGAACCTGCGCGATGAATAAACTGGAGATGAGCAGCCTGTATCAGTTGACGATGGTGCGCTTCCGCTTGCTAATCCGCGAGCCGGAGGCCATCTTCTGGATCTTCATCTTTCCCATTCTGCTGGCGGTGGGGCTGGGAATTGCCTTCCGCAACCGCCCTGCGGATGTGCTGCCGGTAGGCGCGACCACGCCGCAACTGACGCGGGCGCTCACCCGCGACCCCGGGCTGACGGCGGCCACGATGGACGAGGCGGCCGGCACTCATGCGTTGGCCACGGGAGGCATTCTGCTGCTGGCGATTCAGAGGCCGGACGGCGTGGCGTACAAATTCGACGACACCAATCCGGATGCAAGGACGGCGCTGTTGTTGGCGGATCGGGCGATTCAGACGGCGGCGGGGCGGCGCGATGCGGTAAGCGCCGCGAACGAGCTGGTGCATGAGACCGGGTCGCGCTACATCGACTTTGTGGTGCCCGGGCTGCTGGGCATGAACCTGATGGGGTCGGCGATGTGGGGGCTGGGGTTTTCCATCGTTGAAGCCCGGCAGAAGAAGCTGCTCAAACGGATGGTAGCTTCGCCCATGCCGCGCTGGCAGTATCTGGCGTCGTTCCTGCTCTCGCGTTTGCTGATGCTGATTATCGAGGTTGCGGTGTTTCTGGGTTTTGCGCGGCTGGCCTTTGGAGTGCCGTTTCGCGGCTCGCTCTGGCAGCTTGGACTGCTGTGCGTGCTGACTTCGCTGACATTTTCAGCGCTGGGACTGCTGGTTGCCTCGCGGGCGAAGACTATGGAAGCCGCATCGGGACTGATGAACCTGGTTATGCTGCCGATGTGGATTCTCTCCGGAGTTTTCTTTTCGGCCACGCGCTTTCCGGCGGCGATTCAGCCGCTGGTGCGGGCGCTGCCGCTCACCGCGGCCATCGATGCCATGCGCGGAAACATGCTGCAGGGGATGAGCCTGGGGCAGCTAACTGTGCCTGTGGGGATATTGCTGGCGTGGTTCGTTGTGCCCTTCGCGGTCTCTCTGCGGATCTTTCGCTGGAGATAGCGGACGCAGAGGGCGATCGGTCATCTCTTGCCCATCCCCGTGATGGCGCAGAACGCACAACTCACCTGCGCCCGATGCAGACACATATACTGCATCAAACGAAAACCGCACAGTATTCAACGGCGACGGGCGCGAAAGGAGCGTGGCATCCTCGACCGGTCCGAACCCTTGCAGGCCTCGAATGAAGAATCTCACGCTGTCCAGCCTCCGCTGCGGCCAGAAGAGAAGACTGAAACGGAGGCCGAAACCCGCGTGAGTTACAGGTCTCCGCCAGCCCCTGTTTGTATCGGCAGTGTGGCCGCTTACTTGGCCGCGGCAGCCTTCTGAGCCGCCCAGCGCCGCTTGACGGCCTCGGCGATGCGTGCCCGTCCTTCAGGAGAGAGATTTCTCTTTTTCTTTCTCGCAGGCTTCGCGGCCGGTGCAACCGCTGCTGCCTTCTTTGGCGCAGCCACAACCTTCCTGGGCCTGCCTACTTTTTTCTTCGGCGCCGGTGCGGCGCTACCGCTCAGCAATGCGCGAGCTTGCTGCAAAAGTGCGATCTCACGGTCGACCGATGCCAGAATCTCCGATATTCCCATGTTTCCTCCCTGATTCATGCCGCTAAGTGGTCCGATCTTCGCGCGTCCGGGTTGCAAAGCAGCACGGAGTCGGCCATTTGCCTTAACTTACAATACTCGACTGTTGTCTATTTGACAAATATTCTCGTCGATTTTTCAGATTATTTTTTGTTTTTCCAGCGCACAGGCGGGGTGTGCGCGGGAAAATGCGGAAATGATAGCAGGGGCAGATAGCTGTGTTATTGCGGTTCTTACGGTGTTCATGAGGTTGTTCCAGCGCTGTTGCACCTCATCGCCCGCAGCGCACCACGATCTGGGTTCCAGGCGCAACCATCGTTCCGGAAGCCGGCGCCTGTTCGCGCACTGTACCGTTTCCGGATACTTGCACCTGCAGGCCCGCGGCGGCGGCCAGTTCCACGACCTTGCGCACCGGCAGGCCAATCAGCGGTGGAACCTGCAGGCGCCTGGCTTCATCGATCGTAACTGCGGCCGTCGCAGGCTGTTCGCTTGTCTTTGCCTGCTGGGGGGCAGGCGGCGCCGTAACAGCAGCTTCCGGCGCGCCGTCCGGCCTTGCCATTGCAGCCGGATTAGAGGCTTTGCCGGCGGGTGGCGTGGCCGCTTGACCGGGAGCGCCCGTCTGGCTTGACCCCGCGCGCAATGGATCGTCGCTAGGCAGGTCGTTGGCCGCCGCATAGAGGGCGTCGATGTTAGCGGCATTCCCGCCGGCATCGTCTTCAGTCACCGGCTTGTCGTCCTTTGAAGCTTTAGGCGAGCGCACGTCGATGTCGTGCGGGACTTCCAGGTACTCGAGCACCTGCTGGGCCACCTCGGCAAATACCGGCGCGGAGACGCTGGCGCCGTAGTACGCGCCCTTGGGGTTGTCCATGACCACCGCCACGGCGATCACCGGATTGTTCACCGGAGCAATGCCGGCAAACGAGGCCACGTGCATGGTCTTCGAATAAGTATGCGTGGCCGGATCGATCTTCTGCGCGGTGCCGGTCTTGCCGCCCGAGGAGTAACCGTTGAGCTGCGCCTGCCTGCCCGTGCCGTAGAGCACCACGCCCTCCATCATCTTGCGCATCTGGGCCGCGGTCAGCGTGGAGAGCACGCGATGCGCGCCCGGTGGCAGAAGATTGGGCAGCTCGCCGCCCGCCTTGAAGGGCACAGGCGCCTGCGGCGCGGCGGCCCTTTGGCCGTCGGCATCGACCTGGCCCGGCATCAGCACGTGCGGCGGTAGGTAGATTCCTCCGTTGGCGATGGTGGAGACCATCGAGACCAGTTGCAGCGGCGTCACCGCAACCTCCTGCCCGATGGCGATGGACCCGATCGACGACGAACCCCACTTGTTGACCGGCCGCAGCAGGCCGCGCGTCTCGCCGGGCAGCTCCGTGCCGGGGCGCGAGCCGAAGCCGAAGTTGCGGATAAAAGAATATAACCGCTCCGGCCCCACCTTGAGAGCCAGCTTGACGGCGGCCACGTCGCTCGAGTGCTCCAGCGCCTCGTGGACCGTGATAACTCCGTAGTGGTCCGCCTTGTCGTCGTGAATTACGCGCCCGGCGATCGTGATCTGACCGCCCTGGCAGTCGATCTTGTCCTCCGGCTTGGCCACGCCTTGCTCCAGAGCCGCCGAGTAAACAACCAGCTTGAAGGTCGAGCCCGGCTCGTATACATCGCTCACCGCATGATCGCGCAACAGCGCCGGCGTGGTGTGACGAAACTGGTTGGGGTTGAAGGTGGGGCGAATGGCCAGCGCAAGAATCTGTCCGCTGTGAACGTCCTGCACCACCACTGTGCCGTTGTCCGCCTGGGTGCGCTCCATGGCGTGGTCCAGCGCCCGTTCGGCCAGAAACTGGATGTTCTCGTCGATCGTCAATACCAGGTCCTGCCCCGGCTCCGGCTCATGCTCGGTGGAACCCCTCACCCGGCTGCGCGCGTCGACCGCCGTGTACATCCGCCCCGGAACGCCGTGCAATTGGTCTTCGAACTTCTGCTCCAGGCCCCCCAGGCCGTTGTCGTCCACGCCAACATAGCCCAGCACCTGCGCCGCAATCTCGTTGTCCGGATAGAACCGCTCGAACTCCTTCTGAAAATAGATGCCCTTGATCTCCTGCGAGCCGATGAGTTCCCGCACGCGAGCCGCAACTTCGGGAGTCACGCGCCGCGCCACCCAGGCAAAGTCTTTGCCCTTGTTGAGGCGCGCGACTATCGCATCCTCGGTGGTCTCCGCATCTTCGGGGTTGGTGTGTACCAGCGCGGCCAGGGCGTGCGCGGCAGCCTGGTTGTCGCCGATTTCGTTGGGCACCGCGTAGATGGAGTCCGCCTGCACGGTCATGGCCAGCTCGTGCAGGTTGCGGTCGTACAGCACGCCGCGCCGCGGTGCTACCTCAAAGGTGCGCTGTTGCTGCTTCTGGGCGCGCTCCAAAAACTCCTTGTGGCGCACTACCTGGAGCCAGAACAGCCGGGCGCAAATCGCCAGCGCCCAGAGCAGAAAGAACAGGCAGATCACCCAGAAACGCGTCCGCCTGAGTGGCAGGACGCGCGCCGCGCTGACGCGGTTCCGGTTGACTCCAACGCCCGACTGCATGGGAAATCGCTCCGCTTCCAGTAGCTGCCCTTCCTCTTACCGCGGAGCGGGCGCCGGAGGAGTTACTTGGGCGATCGAAGGAGTCCCGGCATCCGGACGGCCATGGGGATGAATCACCTGGCCCGGCTGCGGCTCCGCAAGTCCAAGCTGGCGAGCCATGGAATCGACGCGCCCCGGCTGGGTAAGCTGCGCCTCGGCCAGCCGCAACTGGCGGTTTTCCTCCCGCAACTGATTCAGCGCCTGCTTCTCGGTCTCCACCCGGTAACCGCCCTCGATGGCATAGAAATGCTGCAACCCGTAGATCATTACCAGGGAGAAGAGAAGAGCGATGGCCAGTGAAAACTGGCGCATCTGGCGCACCCGCGCCGGGTCCGCCGCCTTTATCAGGCGTGTGTTGTCGAAATGCTTGGGAAAGAAGAACTCCGGCGTGGGCGCGCCTCTCCGCCGCAATGCCTGCCGGGCCATTAGCTCGGCGTTCCGCTCGGCGACCCTCGCGCCCCAGCCGCGGCCCGCTTCAAAGTAGGTTGTCGTGCATGCCGCCATGGTTTCCTCCCTCTGAACCCTTAGTCCCTAGTCCCTAGTCCCCCGCCTCTCCGCCGCCCTCAGCTTTGCGCTCCGCGAACGCGGATTGCGTTCCATCTCTTCCTCGCCGGCCGTGACCGGCTTCCTGGTTAGTACCTCCCAGATCCCCTTCCGCGCGCCTTCCCGCAAACTGTCTTTCGCGATGCGATCTTCCAGCGAGTGAAAGCTGATAACAACCAGTCTTGCCGAGGGCTTAAGCAACTTGGGCGCGGCCTCTAGCAATGCTCGGATCTCGTCCAGCTCGCGATTTACGTAGATACGAAGAGCTTGAAAGGTCCTGGTCGCCGGATGAATGCGCTCCTGTTTCATTGGCCAGGCGGCTGAGGCTACTATCCGGGCCAACTGCCCCGTGGTTGTAACCGGCCGCCCGCGCACAATGGCTCTGGCGATTCTCCGCGACCTCCTTTCCTCTCCGTACTCGTAAATGAGGTCGGCAAGCTCACGCTCGCTCGCCTCGTTTACCACCTGTGCGGCGTTTGGCCCGCGGCGCGTATCCATGCGCATATCCAACGGCCCATCCGCCTGAAAACTGAATCCCCTGCGCGCTTCGTCGAACTGCAGGCTGCTGACTCCAAGATCGGCCAGCAGGCCATCCACCGAAGCCGGCTGCACATAATCCGCGATGGAACTGAATGCCTCGCCCACCAGCGTTACTTGCGGTGCCTGGCTGCCCAACTCCTCGCTAACCCGGTCCAGCCGTTCCTTGGCCAGTTCCAGAGCCTCGGGATCCCTGTCAAACCCGATCAGGCGTCCATGCGGTCCCAGCAGCCTTGCTATCCCCTCGGCATGCCCCGCCAATCCCAGCGTGCAGTCCACACATGTTCCCCCCGCGCGTACCCGGAGAAGATCGATCGTTTCCTGAAAAAGAACTGGCACATGGCGTTCATCCGGCTTCGTCATGCGCTCCCCCTGGGGGGCTTAGTGGTCACTGTGCGGCTTCAGAATCTCCGCCAGCCTCTCGCGTTTTTCCGCCGTCATCTTCTTGGCCGGCAGACTTTGCTCGAAGATCTCCCGGTTGCGAACTTCCAGATAGATCAACTTCCCGAACACCGTGACTTCCGCATCCAGCTTGGCCGTGCCGCGCAAGATCTGCGGCAGCAGAACCCGGCCCTGGTTATCCTCCTCCACCTGCTGGCCGTAGTAGCTGGTCAGGTTCAGATAGGTATCCACGGCGTCGTCCAGGGTGCTGAACTCAGCCAACTGCTTCTCCCGCTTCTCCCACTCCGGCAGGGGCCAGACCTCCGCGCCCTCGCCGTCCGTCGAGGTGATATAGAACTGGGTGACGTTAGCGGCGTCCAACAGCTGCTTGAAGGCAGCCGGAAGCTTCAATCGCCCCTTCTCATCGACCTTTGCCGGATGATTTCCGCGGAACATTGTTCTACCTCTTCGCCCCTCGCGGCCGATTTCCCATCTCCTGCCGCGGCCTGCCTGCTGCCCTGAACTTCCCTCTTCCGTTATCTGCGCTGGTTCCCCAGCCGTCGCGCGCCCGATTTCAGCGCTGGAGAGTGCGAATCTGGGGTAAACTTAGCTTGAAAGTGAGCCGGAATAGACCACAAAGTTGCATTTTTGACCACTTCTGACCACGTGAATCGATACTAGCGCCGATTCCCGTTCTCGCCAAGGGGAAAATCGAGAAAAAGTTGGGTTAAGAGAGGGCGAATGTGGAAAACGCGTCTAATAGATCAAAGGACTTCTATCACCACAATATGTAGTGTTTACCGCTTTGGTCCCCCGCACTGGACGGGCCAGCGGGAGATATGATAGGGGAATAAAAAGCGAAAGTAGAGCCGCTCCACCCATTTCAGCGCCAGAAAGACGGATCGCGCACGGCCCTTGCCTTACTCCTTTACATATTCGCGCTGGTTCCTTCCACGCTCAATCACCATTTTCAACAAGTAAAAGACGACCAGGGCGTTGATCGTCAGCAGGCCGCACCGGATCCACGTCACTCTGCGCAGAACCTCGAAGACCTCCCAAGGCAGAAAGGACGCAGTAATCGCTAGCGTCAGGTACTCGGCCCAGGTTTTCTCCAGATAGAGGCCGATTCCCTCGATCAGATCGAGCCCGGCATAAATGAAGACCACCTCGCCAATCCGCCGCAGCATGCGGTCGGTAACCAGCGTCGATTTCTCCAGAATGAAGTTGACGAAGCGCGGCTCGGTGTTGAAGCGGAGATGGTTGGCCAGCCGCTCCAGCATATCGCCGACGTCTTTGCCCACCAGGCGCAGCGCGCCCACGCCTATGGCGATGAACAGCAGCGCCTGAGCAAGCTTGAAGGCCGCAATCAGGATGAGCCACCGATTGCGGCGCTTGGGCTTCGATAAAACCTGCGAAGGAGAATCGGTCATAATCTTCGTACGAACCAGGGCGAACGTCTTCAGCTTCCGATTCGCCTGCTTCATCTTACGTTACCCGATGCGCGGCGGCCGGAAAGATATGAGGTTTGTCCGTAAAACAACAAACTGTAGAAATAACTTGCGAACTCATGCGATTCTCCTGTACACATACACATGGCCGGGAGCGCACCCTCGCTCTCTCCAATCCCCGGAGGTTTCCATGTCTACTTTCAGGAGTTTGGCTGTAGTTGTGTCTTCGTTGCTGCTCGGAGCGGCGGCAGTCTCCGCCTCGGCGGCAACTGTGATCCATGCTTGCTACAACAAATCGACTGGCGATGTCCGCATCGTCACTGCAAGTTCCGCTTGCCACGCGGACGAACATGCTGTTTCCTGGAACATCGAGGGGCCTAAAGGTCCTGAAGGTCCCGCCGGACCGCCGGGAGCTGCCGGCCCGAAGGGCGCTACCGGAGCGGCTGGACCTGCCGGTCCAACCGGAGCACCCGGCGCTGTCGGCCCCGCTGGTCCCGCTGGCCCCGCCGGACCAACCGGCCCCACCGGTCCCACTGGCCCTTCCGGCGCTACGGCCAATTTTGGCTCGAACAGCATCGGCTTTTTCGCCGGCGAGGGCGGCACCGTGGAATGTACGCTGGGCAGTATTCTTCTGAATACTTCAACCCTGTATCCGCAAAACTATCTCCCGGCAGACGGCAGACTGATAAACATCAGCGAGAATACGCCACTTTTTTCTCTGATCGGAACAAACTACGGCGGAGACGGCACCAGCACCTTCGCCCTGCCCGATCTGAGAGCGGCGGCTCCGAACAATACGCAGTATCTGATCTGTGCGGAAGGTGTATTCCCGTAGCCTGGGACCCGCGCCAAGCTTCTCGGAACTTTTACCCCAAAAGACAAAGAACCGTCCGCGGGGACGCCAGGCCGTGCTTTCGAGACCTGTATGGGTGAGCCTTGCCCGCCCCGCGGATTGCCTCGAAACTCCTTGCTCCCACCCGCCCATCCGCCCCTGGGCTACAATCGAAGATGGGCCAAGGCCAGAATTAACTGCGCACTGAGCGCGGATAGAGCAAGGAGCAATAAACCCTATGGCGATTCCCGCCACGCAATTGCGTCCCGGCATGATCATCAAGCACAACGACCAGCTGCACCTGGTCTTCAAGGTGGAGCACCGCACGCCGGGCAACCTGCGCGCCTTCATCCAGGCCAAGCTGCGCAACCTGCGCACCGGCGCCATGTTCGAGCACCGCTTCCGCTCCGCCGACGCCATTGAAAAGGTGGTGGTGGACGAGGTCTCCATGGAGTTCCTCTACAACGACGGCGACGACTACTACTTCATGAACCCCGTGGACTATGAACAGACCGTGCTCAAGGGCTCCACGCTGGGCGATGCCATCGAGTACCTGACGCCCAACCTGCAGATCAAGGTCAGCTACCACGACGGCCAGGCGGTGGGCATCGATCTGCCGGCGGCTGTCGAACTGACCGTCGTCGAGACCGAACCGGGCCTCAAGTCGGCCACAGCATCCAGCGTCAGCAAGCCGGCCAGGACCGAAACCGGCCTCGTCGTCCAGGTTCCCGCATTCATCAACGAGGGCGAAAAGATCCGCGTGGATACCAGCGAGGGCGCCTACCTGAGCCGGGCGTAGGAAACTTCGTTGTAAGATGATAGATGGCGGAAGATCATGAATCGGCTTGACCTTCAGGAACTCGCCGAACTCCGCCTTCGTGAATCCAGCGCTCTGCTCGCCGCAGGGTTCCCAGACGGCGCGTACTATCTGGCAGGTTATGCAGTGGAATGCGCCCTGAAGGCGTGCATCGCAAGGCGAACACGCGAGCATGATTTTCCCGACAAGAAGCTGGTCAATGACAGCCACACGCACAATCTGAAGAATCTGTTGCAGTTGGCCGAGTTGAAAACCGAACTGGATGCAGCGATCGCGTCTGATCCTGCCATGGAATCAATCCTCGATAAGGTTCAGGAGTGGTCCGAGACCAGCCGATACCAGAGAAAGGCTGATCAGGAAGCCGCAGCGTTGCTGAATGCAATCGAAGAGCAGAAAGGAGGACTACTCCCTTGGATACGTCGGCACTGGTAAGTTACGACATCGAAAACGGAAAAGAAGTGATCGAAGCGTTTGACCGGGACGATAAGACTCCCAAAGTGGCTCTCTGGGCCAAGCTGCCGGATTACGAAGATTGGAGATTGGTGATCGCTTCCGACCGCCTCGATCAGCCGTCTTCACTTTCCGGGCACGAGGCGATCAATGCGGCAATGAGGAAGGCAGGGATTTCTTACCGAAAGCGTCCGGCAATCTATTGGCGCCCAATGAATAAGCCGTTCATTCAGGCTCTGCGCCGCGCCTTCGCTTCTGCTGCCGATACGTACGGGATGCGCCTGGGAGGGCAGATGTTTGGCGATCAATATCTGGAAGACGCGTTCGTCTATCGCATCCGTTGAGGTGCGCAGAATTTCGAAATGAGAATTATCAATAGATCCCCGCGATCATACCTGGCTTGACGGAGATTTGCATGAGAGCCCTGTTATCGTTGCTCATCGCCTGTTCTCTTTTGCCGGTGGCCGCGAGGGCGGCGGAGGCTTCTCCAATGGTTGCGGACGATCAAACAACGGCCGTCGAAGGGAACAATGAATTCGCCGTTGCGCTGTATGGCCAACTGCGGAATCAAAGCGGCAATCTCTTCTTCTCGCCGGAGAGCGTTTCCACCGCGCTGGCCATGACCTATGCGGGGGCGCGCGGCGATACCGCCGCGGAGATGGCCAAAACGCTGCGCTTCACGCTGCTGCCGGACCGCCTTCATCCGGCCATGGGCGCGCTGCTGGCGGGCCTCAACGCTCCTCATGACGCATATCAGCTTCGTGTGGCCAACGCTCTTTGGGCGCAGCGGGATTACAAGTTTCTCGACGATTTCCTCAAGCTGACGGAGAGCGATTACGGCGCGGGATTCAATGGTGTGGATTTCAAAGGCGCTGCCGAAGCGGCGAGGCTGACCATCAACCAGTGGGTCGAGCTGAAGACAGACAGCAAGATCAAAGACCTGCTCAAGCCGGGCATGGTCAACCCCACGACCAGGCTGGTGCTGACCGATGCTATCTACTTCAAGGCCGACTGGCAGACGCAATTCCAGAAGGAAGCATCCAGGGATGAAGATTTCCATCTGTCCGCCGCGCAGACCGTCAAAGCTCCCCTGATGCACCGCTCGGGCGGTTACAGCTACTTCGACGGCGGGACGTTTCAGGCCCTGGAACTCCCCTACAAGAGCCGGGATTTGTCCATGATCGTCTTCCTGCCCAAAGATATAGACGGCCTGCCTGCCTTTGAGCAATCGCTGACCGCTTCCAATGCTAAGCAATGGTTCAGCCGGCTACAGCCCGTGCCCAGAGTCATTGTCACCTTCCCCAAATTCAAGGTGACAGAGCAGCTTGAGCTTGGAAGCACGCTGAGGGCGATGGGAATGCCGAGTGCGTTTGCAAGGAGCGCCGCGGATTTTTCCGGGATGACCGGCAACCGCGAGTTGTTTCTTTCTGCGGTGATCCACAAGGCTTTTATCGATCTAAACGAGGCGGGAACCGAAGCCGCGGCGGCTACGGCAGCGGTGTTGAGGGGACTTGCAATGCGCGCGCCCGACCCAACGCCGCCCCCCGAATTCCGTGCCGATCACCCCTTCGTCTTTCTGATCCGCGACAATCGTTCCGGCGGCATCCTCTTCATGGGACGCGTGACCGATCCGACGAAATGAACCCGCATTTCCCTTCTGAGTCGTAATTCTGAAACCTTTGGTCGTCGCAATCGTTAATGTTTATGCAAGTGCGAAAACCTATGGACACTAACCCCGGGTAAAGGCCCTGCCGAGCACGCTGCAAGCTCTGGTCTTGGACCAAATGCGAAAGAGAAGGCGAGCAGTGCGCTCGGACGTATAATCTCTTGTGGCCGGAAAAGCAACATGGAACTCCTGGTTTAACCGAATCGGAATTGAAAGAGGAGATTCCGATTCAGATCTCGACAGTCTGGTGTCTGACTATGGACTGGCATCGCAAGTTGCAGTGGCTTTCAGCTCCTCCTTTCATCCTGTTATTTTGTTTCGGTGTTGCGGTAAGCGGGCTCTGTGTGGCGCAAGAGGGGATGCCCGATGGCCGCTATCGGCTTCCAGTGGTGAAGGGCTATATCACCGCGGTTCATCTGCCTGGCGGATTCTACGTGAACGATTGTCACGTCGCGCTGTCGGCGCAAACAGGAGTGGGATACATCGGCGATCAAGTATTGGAGAGCGATACCCCCATTCGAGAGGAGTTGCGTCCCGGAGCCTATATCGAGGTGATAGGAGATTACGACTGGCGAACCAAGACAGCGCGGGCCGATATGGTCTTTATTTTCAATGAGCGGAAAAGAGTGCGCGCTGGGGAAGGACTGATACTCAAGGTAGTTTCGACCGGGCCTGAGCCGGTTTATAGAGCGGACGGATACCTGATTCGCATCGGTTCCGCGAGTTCCGTATCGTTTCACTCTGGGTTAAAGAGGCTGTCGGATGTCGGTCCGAATACTGTGCTGCACTACGTGGGCAAGGTTGGCGCGGACGGAATTCTGGAAGCGACGCGGGCAAGGTTCACGCGTGTCGAACATGGTCCTCAAGGCGCGCCTCATACTCCCAGTAGCGGAGCCCCGGGTTCTGCGGCGCCTTCGAAGGAGGGTGCACCGCGGGATGATTCCGCGCCTGCATGCTCCGACAAACTGGCGCAAACATGGCGCGTGGTTCCGCCGGACCAGCCGCTGCAGGAGCGTGTCGCCCGGGTCGGGATGAGCCTGGCGCCCGCGTATCAGCGCGAGATGGCAGGAGACGATCCGGCAGGAATTCATTTCCGCTTTTGCGCGATCGACGACGAAAAGATGCGGAGTGGCTACACGCTCTTTGATAAGCATACGATCCTGATTCCCAGGCAGGCGGTCGAACGGCTGCAAAACGACAGCCAGTTGGCGGCTGTTCTGGCGGAGGGGATGGCGCAGATTCTGCAAGTACGAGGAATATCGAAGGGAGAAATCGCGGATGCGGGGGTTGGAGCCGTGTTGACGGGCACAATGATTTTCGTAGCGCCGGTTTCGGCAGCCGGATTTGCAACCGAGTTGATCCCGGAGAGATACAGGGAAGGGGCTATGGAGACGCCGGTCGAGGATCAGCGTGAGCGCATAGCCCTGGGACTGATAGCCGACGCGGGATACGATCCCCACCAGGCTCCGGAGGCGTGGCGGTTGCTGGCCCCTGAACACCCGGCCCCGAACCCGCAATCGCTGCCGTATCCCCTTCGCAGCGAACACCAACTCACTGTGCTTGCGACCCTGTACGATAGGCGCCCGGCGCCAGCGGCCCCAGGTCATCCGTAACCGCACGGCTCTCGCAGGCGCATTCCGGCTTCGGCCCGCCGCGCTAGTAGCTGTGGGTGAAGTCGGCGATCTTCGTGCCTTGTTCGCCCCTAAGCTCCCTGTGCAAAAAAACTTTCAAAAACCCCTTGACAGCCTTCCCGACTTGTGTGCTACAGTAAGTAACACTATGACGAGTAACACTCAATCCGGTCACGATCCCGCCGAACTGGGCGATCTGGAACGCGACATCCTCCTCATCGTCTGGCGTATGGGCGCGGCGACTGCCGAGCAGGTCCGGGAGGGCCTGGGCCGCCCGCTCAAGGACTCCACCGTCCGCACCGTGCTCCGCCGCCTTGAAGAGAAGGGCTATCTGGCCCACTCGGTCGAGAACCGCACCTTTGTCTATCAGCCCGCCGAGTCCCGGCAGCGCGTGGCGGGCCGCGCCGTCCAGCGCATCGTGGACTGGTTCTGCGACGGCTCCGTCGAAGCACTTTTGGTCGGCATGGTGGACTCCGAGGTGCTGGACCGCGCCGAGCTGCGGCGGCTGGCGGAGCGCATCGCATCCGCCCGGCAAAGCGCCGTCGCGCATCCCCTTTCCACTCCTGTAAGCAAGGAGGCAAAATCATGATTTCATTGCTAATTGAAGCCGCATTGCGCACGCTGCTTGTGGCTCTCGCGGTGGCAGGAGGGCTGCGCCTGCTGCGCGTCTCCAACGTGCTGGCCCAAAAGAAAGTCTGGTGCCTGGTGCTGGCCGCGGCTCTCACGATGCCGCTGCTCATGCGCTGGCAATGGCTCTCGGCCTCCGCGCCCATCCGGGTGCCGGTGAGTCCCTGGGGGCAGCGCACGGATTCCCGGCCTCCCGAAGCGGCATCTGCAAGCTCGTCCCTGCCCTCCGCCGCCACGCCGCTCGAGGCTTCTCCGGCCTCCGGGATTGAGTCACAGCCGGTGGAGCGCTGGATTGCCCCGGTCGCGCCGCCCTCCGTTAAATCGGCCCCTACGCTGGCGCCGCAGTCAAAACCAAACCCGATCCAGCCGCTCACCCTTGCCTGGATTCTTTATCTCGGCGTTGGCGCTTTGCTGCTGGCGCGCCTGCTCTACGGAATCGCCGCGGCGGCGAGGCTGTGGGCGACGGCGGAGCCGGTCTGCCTGGCTCCGGAGCCCGATCTGACCGCGGGCCTGCGCCTGCGTTCGAGCTCGAGAATCGCCTCCCCGGTCGCGGTCGCTTCAGGCGTGGTGCTGCCCGCGGATTATGCCCAATGGGATCGGCAGAAGCTGCGCATCGTTCTCGCCCACGAGCGCTCCCACCTGCGCCAGGGCGATTTTTATCTGCAGGCGCTTGCGGGCCTCCATGCGGCTCTATTCTGGTTCAGCCCCCTGGGCTGGTGGCTCAAACGCAAACTCTCCGATCTGGGTGAGGCGGTTAGCGACCGCGCCGGCCTGGAAGTGGCCGCCAGCCGCTCCTCCTATGCTCAGATTCTGCTCGAATTCGCGGCCTTGCCGCGCCCAACCCTCATAGGAGTTGCCATGGCTCGCAGAAGTAGAATCTCCCATCGCATCGAGCGGTTCCTCAACGAACCGAGCTTCCGTCTGGCCTTTGCGGGCAGCCGCCGTCGTATGGCGCTGGCCGTCCTGCTTGTCCCCGTAACGTTTTTTGCTTTCACAGCCCTCATACGTGTCGAGGCCGCGGGGCAAGCCTCGCCGCAGCCCACGCCGCAAGCACAACCCGCACCGGCGGCGCAGACCGCCCAAACGGTTGCCCAGTCCTCGCCGGAGCAGGCGCAACCCAACGCACAATTGCCTCTCGTCGCCGGCCTGACGCCTCCGCCAGCTCTCGCAAGCGCCGGACAAGCGCCGCCGCCTCCGCCGCCACCACCGCCGTCAGCTCTTGCAAGCACCGGACAAGCGGCGCCGCCCCCACCGCCACTACCGCCGCCGCCTCCGCCAACGCCACCCCCGCCGCCCGACCAGAACAGCGCAAAGGAGTCTGTGTACCCTTGCTTCGGCATGTGGAACACCACCAACCAGTACTCGTTTGGACTGGTGACCCCAAAAGGTTTTCGCAATTACTGCGGCGTCTGGAACGACGGCACACGGGCAGAGATCAAGAAGGCGCGCGAGCTGGCGCACGGTGACTTCCTCTGGTTCACGCAGGAGAGCAATGGCAAGTCTTACTTTCTCGACGATCCATCCATCGTCGCGCCTCTCGAGGACAGGTACAACGAGATGGCAGCGTTAGGTAAGCAGCAGATAGAGTTGGGCCGTCAGCAGAAGGAACTCGGCAAACAGCAGGAACAACTGGGCCAAAAGATGAGAGGAGCCGGCATTCCCACGCCCGACTTGAGCAAGGAGATCGCCGATCTGGAAGAGCAGTTGGCGAAACTCAGGGCCATGCAGGGAAAGACCATGACTAACGAGGAGTTGGCTGATGTGGAACACAGGCTCGGTGATCTGATGGCCAGGATGGGCGCGATCCAGGGCGAGATTGGCGCCAGTCAGGGAGTCTTAGGCGGGGAGATGGGCAAGCTGGGCGGCCTTCAGGGAGAGTTAGGAGGAGAACAGGGCAAACTTGGCGCTGAACAGGGCAGGCTTGCGGAAGAGGTCGAACGCCAGTGGAGAACGATCATCGACGAGAGCCTGCGCGACGGCACGGCTCACCCTGTGCAGTAACCCCTGAGCGAAAGAGCGCCCCATCCGTCCAAAGCTTCCGCGGGATAGATGGGGCGCGGCTGTCTGGTTTCGCAGCCTATGTGAGTTGTACCGGTCGCGCCTCCAGCAGCGCCTCGATCGTCCCCAGCGCCTCCAGCACCGCCTCCGAGACCGGCGCGTCCACCTGCACTACGGCCAGCGCCTTCACCGGCTTGGGCCCGCTGCGCTCGCGGCCCAGCGCGAAGTTGGCGATGTTCACGCCGTGCTCGCCCAGAATGGTGCCGATCTTGCCGATCACGCCCGGCACGTCCAGGTTGCGGCAGACCAGCAGGTTGCCTTCGAGCGGTGTTTCGATGTCGATGCCGTCGAAGGCCAGCAGGCGCGGCTGCTCGCCGTGAATCACGGTTGCGCTGGCGCCCATCGAGCCGGCCGCAATATGCAGCTCGACCGTCAGCACGCTGGCCGCGCCGCCGCGATAGCTCTCGTCCTTCTCCTCGTGGATGCGGATGCCGCGCTCCCCGGCCACCGCCGCCGCGTTGATGCGGTTCACGTTCTCCGAGCCCCGCAGCAGCCCCTCGATGGCCGCGTTGCGCACTAATTCGGTCTTGACCTCGGCCAGCGATCCGCCGTAGGTCAGATCGATGGCCTCAATGCCGCCCTTGCCGGTCTGCGCCAAAAACGACCCCACCCGACCGGCCAGGTCGATATACGGCGCCAGCACAACGTACTCTTCGTGGCTCAGAGACGGCAGGTTGACGGCGTTCTGCACCACGCCGAGCTTGAGATACTCGCGCACCTGGCGGGCGATCTGAATGCCCACCGCCTCTTGCGCCTCGCCCGTCGAGCCGGCGATGTGCGGAGTTAGAATCACCTGGTCGAACTCCGCAAAGGGCGTCTCCTTGGCCGGCTCCTTGGCAAACACATCGAGGGCCGCGCCGGCCACCTGGCCACTCTTGAGCGCCTCCACCAGCGCTGCATCGTCGATCAGTTCGCCGCGCGCGCAGTTGATGATGCGCACGCCTTTTTTCATCGCCGCCAGCGACTTGGCGTTGATCACTCCGGCGGTCTGCGGCGTCAGCCCCACGTGCAGCGTGATGTAGTCCGATCCGGCAATCAGCTCCTCCAGCGTAACCAGCTTGATGCCGTTCTCGCGGGCCACGGCGGCCGAAACAAACGGGTCGCTGGCGATAACCTCCATGCCAAAGCCCTTGGCGCGCCGGGCCACTTCCAGGCCGATGCGCCCCAGGCCCAGAATGCCCAGCGTCTTGCCGCGTAGCTCCGCGCCCTGCAGAATCTTTTTCTCCCACCGGCCGGCGTGCATGGTCGAATTGGCGAAGGGCAGCTTGCGGGCCAGCGCCAGCATCAACGCGATGGTCAGCTCAGCCACGGCCACGGCGTTTGCGCCGGGGGTATTCATCACCACAATGCCCCGCCGCGTGGCTGCATCGGCGTCGATGTTATCCACACCCACGCCCGCCCGGCCGATTACGCGCAGCTTGGGCGCCTGCGCCATCAGCGCGTCGTCCACCTGCACGGCGCTGCGCACCACCAGCGCGTCGGCATCGGCCAGGGCCGCCGGCAGCCCATCCGGCAACTGGTCGTGCGTCAGGACTTCCCATCCCGGTTCGGCCGCAAACACGGCCAGCGTTGCCGGAGAAACCTTCTCTGCCAGAACGATCTTCATCCTCTCTCCTTTGTCCGCCGCGGCGGACCCGGCTTCATACTCATCGAAGCGGATGCCGTGCTTCTCGCATAACAGATCTAGCATCCGCACCACGGCGGCGTGCGGCTTGCCCTCGTCGCGCTCGTACTTCCAGATCGAGTTGGGATGCACGCCCAGCCGCTCGGCCATCTCGTATTGATAGAGGTCCAGCTGCTTGCGCGCGATCAGCAGCTTTTCCCCAAAAGTTAATTCAGCCATGAAAACAGCTCCTAGCTGCTAGCTTCTAGCTCCTACCTTCTAGCTAAAAGCTCGGCCTCATTCATTCAACTCCGCGCCCCGTCCTTTTCGCGTATTCTACGAAAAGGATGGGAAACCACAAACCCTAACCATCTCCGCCCTGGGGGTCTGCGTCACCCGCATTAGTCTCAAGGTCTGTAGGCTTCACCCAAGAAAATCAAAATAGAGCAAACAGCAAAGAAGCAATATATTGCGACTATCCACCAAAATCCACTCGGTTCTTTGGCGCGGTAGACCCAACCACCAAAGCGTATCCTCGTTCTTCCGGTGCATGTCGAAACCACAGCCGCGAAGAATGAAATGACCCCAAGTATCAAAAAAACATACTGCGGCCTCAGAAGTGAATACCAATCAGACATGAATAGCGTCCCCTTTCCTTCCTAGCTGGATGAAAGATTTCACATCGGGTGCCCCACCTGGGCGCCCTCTGGGCACCGCGTCTTTGTTTTTGCGGCTAGGGTGGGAAACCACGAACCTCAACTAGCAATTGAACAAGCTAGCGGCAAAAAGCTAATAGCTGAAAGCTAGCTTTTCACCGCCTGCGCGTACACCTGCTGAGCCGCCGCCACTCCCTGCCCATAACTCACCGGCAGCCCCAGCGTGTCTTTGGCGATATGCTCCATGGCTCCCAGCAGCGCCACCGTGTCCAGGTAGTCGAAGAAGCCCAGATGCGCCACGCGGAAGATCTTGCCCTGCATCTCCCCCTGGCCGTTGGCGGTCACCAGCGCAAACTTCGCCTTTAGCGCCTTCACCACCGCTCCCGAATCCATCCCCTCCGGCACGGCAACCGCCGTGGCCGCCGCCGCCGGCGATGTGGGCGCAAAGAGCTTGAAGCCCAGCGCCACCAGCCCGGCCCGCGTAGCCGCCGCGTTCACCTGCGCGTTGTCGATGAGCGCGATGCGGCCTTTCTCCAGATCACCGCCCGCCTGCCCGGCAATATAGTCGAGGGCCGCGCCCAGGCCGGCAACCAGCGCCACCGCGGGCGTGTACGCGCTCTCGCCCTTGACGGCGTTCTTGCGCTCCTTGCGCAGGTCGAAGTAGTAGCGCGGATTCTTCGCCTTCTCCATCGCCGCCCACGCCTTCTCGCTCACGCTTAGGTACGCGAGGCCCGGCGGAATCATCACCGCCTTCTGCGAGCCGCCGATCAGCACGTCGATCCCCCAGCCGTCCACGTCGAAGTGCGTCGTCCCCAGGCCGGTGATTCCGTCCACCACCAGCAGAGCCTCGCTGGCTATCTCTTTGATGAGCTTCGCCACCGCCTCCACGTCGTGGCGCACCGCGGTCGAGGTCTCCGTGGCCTGCATATAAACCGCCCGATGCTCCGGCTTGAGCGCCGCGCGCACCGCCTCCAGGTCGAAGGTCTGGCCGTAGGGAGCCTTCACCACGTCCGCCGCCAGGCCAAAGGCCTTCGCCAGGTCCACCCAACGCTCGCCGAACTTGCCCGCCGTCAGCACCAGCACCCGGTCGCCCGGAGAGGTCAGATTCGAGACCGAAGCCTCCATCGCTCCCGTCCCTGAGGACGACAGCAGAAGCAGGTCGTTTTTTGTGCCGACAAAGACCTTCAACTGGGCGAGCACCTTCTGAAAGAGGGCGCGAAACTCCGGCGTGCGGTGGTGAATGTCCGCCGCCGCCATGGCAAACTGCGCCGCCGGAAGCAGCGGCGTCGGCCCGGGCGTATACAAGCGCGTCTTGCGAATCATGGTTTTCTCCTCGTCTGGTAATTCTTCAATTCATCCCACTTAATCTGTCATCCTGAGCGGAGTTTGGCGTGTTTTGTGCGCCAAACGGAGCCGAAGGACCTGCGTTTCGGGCGTTTTCCGCACGGTTACGAGCTTCGGAGACCGGATTTGGGGCCAGGTTCGACTCCTATCCCGGCCATCCGACAATCACAGAATACACAAGAATGTGATTTTTGTGAATCTCAATCTGTGGAAAACTTCAAGCAGGGCCATTTTGGGACGAAACCCGCCCCCCGCATCTCGGAAATCGGCGTGCGAAGCCAAGGTATAGACTCTTTCCCATGGACGATTCCCACGGGAAAATTGTCAGGACCTCCGATCCGGGCTGGCTGCGCGAGCTTGCGCTCCTTTACCGCGCTCGCCTCGCTGGAGTGCTCATCGACGATGCTGGCCTCGGTATCAATCCCGGAGACCAGAATCTGTTGCAGATGGCGAGATTTTCCGGGCTTTCCAGGCGGGAGCTTGTTGGCGTTTGCGTGGCGCTCGGAATGAGCGTCACTGGCGTCACAATGGTGGTCCTGGCATTCCTTGATCCGGAGCCGACCAGCAAGCTGGGTCTGCTCGTGGCAGCCGGAGCGGTTTGTGTGCTGGGCGGAGGCTTCTCGGCAATCCAAACCCTTACCAGCCATAAGCCGCCGAACGTCAGGGTCACCGCGCAAGGCATAGAAATATCCTGGAAGTAGTTCGAGAACTGGGAGTGCGCGGCTTCAAAACCTGCCCTGAGCCTGCCGAAGGGTCCCGTAAAGGCGGGAGGGAGGCGGGGGTTTTCAACCCCCGCACTCAGCAATATCCGCCTAGAAAGTGCGGGAGCGCTTGCCCTTCTTCACTTTCTCAGCGAAATAGGCCAATTCCTCAGCTGACACACCATAGAGGGAGCCAACCAGGGAGTCTATTTCGTCTTCAAGCCCTGCAATCTTCCTCTGAAGGACCTCTTCTGATCGCTCAGATGAGCCGGTCGCCCGCCCGGCGTGGCACTCAATCAAACGCGCGACCTTGTCGCAGACGGATTTGTGTATCGTCCTGTCCGATGCGTCCGAGAAGTCGATAGATCTGAATGGCATTGAGTTGAGTTCGTTTGTGCCGACATTGTTATTAGTACTCGTGATCTTAAAACGCCATTGAAAAAGGCTTGAGTTCAATATTGCCAGAAGGTATTCAAGAGAATATTCAGACCACGGTTTTACTTCAATCGAATTTGTCGAATCGGCAAAATATGCGGGCGGCTCAATAATTGTCGCTACAATTCGGTAGCGTTCATCCACACCAGTGATTCGCTGTGTGGCGATTCGGCGTACTTCCGTAGAGGGCCTTCGAGGATTGGCCTCCAGGTATGCACCACTGTCAAGCCACTCTCGCTCGCCTTGTGAAAAGTCCTCTCTAGTAAAGTATCGCGCGACCTCCATTCCCTTTACAAGCCGCGAACATCTTCTGTCCGAAGTAATAAACTCGCGGAATGTCTTCTGGTTGATTTCTCCCCTCGTAACTACGAAATCTTTAACCTCTTCCAGTCTTACAACCAGGCGAGCTCGGTGGATTCGAATGCAAAGGCTCCAATCATAAGCGTCCGCAAGTGGAAGTGGAACATTTTGTGGATCGAGGAGCGCGGCATCTTCGTACCTGACCACGCACTCTTTCGGAATATCCGATAGGCTGTTCCCAGGGAACACGGACAGCTTAATCACCCTGTCGGTGCTGGAGGATTGGCGATTCTGGCCAGCAAAGACCATCGTTGAAAGCTTTGCATCGTTGAAGATTCGCCTCGACGGGTCATCCTTCTGTGGAAAGCAGCTGATCGAGAGGTCGCTGGTTGTCTGCAACAAGTGCTTGCGAGTGTTCGCACAGCTGACGTCTCCGGCAAGGGACAACGGGACGATCATCCCGATCCGCCCTCCGTATTTAGCAAGCCTATGTGCGCGAACTACGAAGAATCGATACATGTTAAGCTTGCCGCCCATGGCCGGTCTATATTCGGCCTTGTTTCGCACATATTGGTGTACGAGATCATGAGGCCAGGAGTCTTCCCCTCTTTCCTTTTCGAGGACATCATAGGGCGGGTTTCCAACAATGCAGTCAAATCCGCCATTCTTCATTATGGCTGGAAATGCTTTGTCAAAGTCCAGCGGATTGAGACGCCGCTCATCCTCATCAGCTAACAGCGATGAAGTGATGACATCCCACTCAACGAGCGAATTCCCGCTCTTCACGTTGTCGGCCAACGAGGGAAGAAGCGCGTCGCGTAGCTCAAGCTGATTTTGGCGAGCGGACGCCGTCGTTTCCTCTTCCAGCAGTTTTAAGTACAGCGACAGCTGTGCCACCTCGACAGCCTGTGAATCTACATCCACCCCGTAGATGTTTGTGAGCAATATTTCACGCCGCTGAAGAAGCGAAAGATGAAGGCTCCCATCGTCTTTCCTGACGCATCCGGCCTTCAGAGCCGCAGCCCGGTTCTCTCTCAGGTTGTAGTAGGCCGTAAAGTGGCGAAGGAGAAGATCATAAACCCCCAACAGGAACGACCCGCTCCCACATGCAATATCAGCAAAACGCATCCCGCGCAGCTCTTTCGGCGACTTGCCCTTTATTGCAATACCAACTGTCTGCTCGACAATAAAGCGGACGATATACTCGGGCGTGTAATAGACCCCGCCAGCCTTCCGTACTTCGGGCTTTTCAACAACATCGGCGCGAGATTTTGTGACGACGATGGTCTTGCCGAGAAACTGTTCGTATATGCTTCCCAATATATGAATGGGAATCTCGTTGAAGTTGTATGGAGAATTGGTGTGGGAAAGGCGCTCCCTGATGTCATCAAATACCTCGCTGTCCATCTGAAACGAGGACGAATCGATAATGGAATGCTTCTTAAACAGAATCCCGTTATATACACGGTCCAATCTCGAACACAAGGCAATGAAATCGTGCCACGCGGTGGACTTGGTCCCCAGCGTTTCGACCAGCGGTTGTGATTCAATGAGCTTGTCTTCCAAGAACCTCATGAATACGAGACGATCGATAATACGTTGTGTACATTCAGTCAGATCGTAGCCGTCCAACCTCGGATTATCGCGTTTAATGCAGCGCGCAAGAGCCTGCCGGTACACGCTAAGTTCCTCAAGGAAGGCAGCATCAAATTCTTGTGTAGGGGCCATAGCAAACAGGCCCCGTTGGACCGCCTTGCCAACTGGCTTGGGCATCGATTCCGCAAAGCGGTCCAAGGAACCCTTAAGTACAGAGTCCCGGGAGAATAGATAGTAAATCTCGCTGAACTTGGTTTCATCGACATACTCGGAGAAATGGAATTTCCCGACGCAGCGATCCAGTGCGGTGTCGATATCTGGCACGAAGCGGCAATCAAGAATGCGTAGGCGCTGAAAGTCGGTCAGGACCGAAACGGGCGTCTTATTGGGCCAACCGTACCGAATCACCTGAAAATAATCGTCAGCCGAATCGAGGTCCGCACTCGGCTTCTTGGCCTCGACAAAGAATAGGACATCGCGAAAGTTTTGCCCAAAAAAGGCATAGTCAGCGCGCTGTCTGCGCCCCTTAACGGCCTCCCCGCGTTCGACTTTTACCTCCTGCTCGTAGGGATTCGTTTGATTATCATGATTCACGTCCCAGCCTAAGGCGATCCAGAACTTGTCGATGAAATCCATGCGCGCCTGAGCCTCTGAGTAGGAGGGTTGCAAATACCAAGCCTCGCCACTCTTAAATTGTCTGGCGAGCGCCTTGACGCGTTTGAAAGCTTTCTGAAAGTCCACGATTGCCATGCACGCAATGATAACGCTCCAAGGAGATCGCTGATCGCCGGATGCCAGTTGAATGCCTACCCCTCGGCGTTAGGACCGAATGCAAGGGGAAATGGACGAGGTCGTGAACCTTAGGCTGCCCGCCAAATCGCCTTCCCGCCCAGCAAGAACCCCTTCACGAGATTCCCCGGCCGCGGCTCCCGAACTCTTCCCGCCTCTTGCGGAGAATTACGGCATCCGAACGCAAGCTGGATGTATGCGATGCCTCCACCGGAAGCCGCCGCCCCGCCCCGGTCCAATCTGTCAGGCATCCACCCGGTCCGCAGTCCCTAATCCCCAGTCCCCAGTCCCTTAGTCCCTTAGTCCCCAGTCCCTTAGTCCCCAGTCTCCAGTCCCTAGTCCCTTAGTCCCCAGTCCCTTAGTCCCTTAGTCCCCAGTCCCTTAGTCCCCAGTCCCTTAGTCCCTTAGTCCCCAGTCCCTTAGTCCCCAGTCTCCAGTCCCTAGTCCCTTAGTCCCTAATCCCTGGTCCCTATCGGCCCCCCACCCCCCTCCCCCTTCGGAAGCCCCTTTTCCGGCCCCTCCATTCTAGTAACTCGCACATAATAAATAGCTTAATAATTCCGCCTATTGACTGATCGGTAATCATTATCTGCGGATTTCAGAATGTTTTTCGGAAGATTCTATGGCTCTGGGATCGAATTTACCGCCCCAATCGCCCCTCGCGCCGGACTATGATCGGTCCTTACTCTGAAACCACGCGCCGCCGCGCCGCGTGAGCAAACCTTTACAATTCTGCTTGGGAGCCGGTTCGTCCGCGGCTCGCACTCCATCCGCAAGAGGCAGAACCGAATGACCGAAGCAGGCGCGCTTGAACTCATCGTCACCCAGCAGATCGTGGCCTCCATGAAGGCCCGCAACGAGGTTCGCACCACCACGCTGCGCCTCATCAAGAACGCCCTCAAGAATCAAGCCATCGCCAAGCGCGCCGTGCTCACTCCGGCCGAGGAGAGGCAGGCCCTGGCCACCATGATCAAGCAGCGCCGCGACTCCATCGACCAGTTCACCCGCGGTAACCGTCCCGAACTCGCCGCCAAGGAAGCCGCCGAGATCGCGGTCATCGAGGAGTTCCTGCCCAAGGCCCTCGACGAAGCCGGCCTGAGCGTGCTGGTAACCGAAGCCATCGCCGAAGCGGCCGCCGCCAGCGGCAAAGCGCCCACGCCCAGGGAGATCGGCGCAGTCATCAAGGCCGTCCAGGCCAGGCTCCAGGCCGGCGGCCTGCGCGCCGAGGGCCGCGTGGTCAGCGAGATGGTGAAGAAGGCGCTGGCGGGTTAACGCGGCATTCGCCCGGCCGTGGCCGCCAAAGGAACGTGCCGGCCGCCACACTGCTCCAGTGAGGTTCGTGTGGTACATTTGCGCCATGGGATTCAAGGGCTTGGCTCTGTTCGCGGTCCTGTTGGCCATAGCGCAGGTATCTCTGCCGGCCTCCGGCCGGACCACCGATCCCTCCGCCGCCGATCAGCAGACTCAGCCCCCCGCGGCCTCCTCCAGCCCAGCCCCGCCAGCCGCCGGCAGCCCAACCGCCAAGGCCGAATGCAACGGCGGTCCCTGCGAGGACCAGCAGCCGCGCATGATCGTGAGTGTCCCCCCGCCAACCCCCACGCCGTGGTCCTGGCACGATCGCGTCCTGTGGGCAGCCTGCGTGGTGCTCGCGGCTTTGGGTTACGCCGCAATCATGCTGGGTTTCTCCGCGCTGAAGAAGATTGAACGCCTGGCCACGATTGCGGAAGACACCGCCGCAGCCGCGTCCGTCACCGCCCAGGCCGCGTTTTTGAGCGCTCAAAGCATCTCCTTGAACACTCAAGCCATCGTCGATGCGGAAAGGCCCTGGCTGATGATAACAGTCGAACCATCCCCGAGAACTGAGAACAGTTTTACCGTGATGGCCACCAACCGCGGCCGCACTCCCGCCACCATTATTGCCACCACGGAGCGGATCAAGATTGCGATCGATGAAACCCACCTCCCCATCCCTCCCGACTATGGGGAACTGGGCGCCCCGCGCGTCCCAATCATTCTGCTTCCGGGTGAATCCACAGCTATCAAATCGTTCAGCCGGGAAGAGGGAAAAGAGATTTGCGAAACCGAGGATAGGTTCAAGCGAGTCGAAAACTGGGAAGATAAGGCCTTTATCTATGGAAAGATCGTCTACACAGATTTGATTGCTCCTCGCGAAAAGCAAGTCCATGAAACAGCCTGGTGCTGCTGGTACATCCACGGACGGCAAAGGAGCGGTTTGGTGCTTGCCGGACCGCCGGATTACAACATGCACACGTAGGGAACCTCAGAACAAGTTTGAGGAATGCGGAAATGGACCCGTCTTAAAAGGGGCGCGGCTTGAGCCGCATCGCATTGAGCCGCCGATTTTCGAATCTTTAGTTCCCGAGGGAACGCCTCCCGGCAGCCAATTGCCGCTCTTCCAATTGCATCGGAGGGACCTGGCACAGGGGGAGGATCCGTCCTGTTCGAGGCGGCGGAGGATGCTGCGCTCAGGCGGTAAACTCGCGAAGATCCTGTTCGAAGATCGGGTCGGGCTCGGCAAGCCTGATCAAGCGATGCAGGTAAGCCCGGGAGATGCACAGCTTGCGGGCAGCAAGCGTCTTGTTTCCGTTGTTCTCACGAACGGAAGCGACGGCCAGTTTGATCTTGTAATCGCGAAGCTGCCGTTCAAAAGAGCCGGCGGGATGAAAATCGCCGATGTCGACAACGTCGTCGATGTCGCCGCCGTCGTCTTCCTGCTCCTGGGAGTTCAAACTTATATCTTCAACGCGAATGGTCTGCCCGGCGGCCAGGATGATGGCCCTCTGCATCACGTTTTCCAGTTCGCGCACATTGCCGGGCCACGAGTAATTCTGCAGCAGGGCCAGCGCATCCGGCTCAATATCCAACATCGGCTTTTGAAACACCTGCCCATAGTGCCGCAGAAAATGCCGGGCAATTCGAGGCACGTCTTCCGGATGTTCCTGCAGCGCCGGCGATTCAATCCGCATCACGTTGATGCGGTAGAAGAGATCCTGGCGAAATTTTCCTTCGGCCACCAATTTGTCCAAGTCCCGGTGTGTGGCGAAGATCAGCCGCGCGCGCAACGGGATCAGCTTGTTGCTGCCCAGACGGCTGAATTCCATCTGCTGCAGAACGCGCAGCAGCTTGACCTGCGTAAACAGGCTCAAGTCCCCGATCTCATCGAGAAAGAGCGTGCCGTCGCCGGCCTGCTCGAAGTAACCTTCCCGAGCCGCCACCGTACCCGTGAAAGCGCCCTTTTCATGCCCGAACAATTCGGCCTCGATCAGAGTTTCAGGAATGGCGCCGCAGGACACGGCCACAAACGGACGGCTGGACCGGGAACCCAGATTGTGGATGGCGCGGGCGATCAGTTCTTTGCCTGTCCCGCTTTCGCCGGTTACCAGCACCGAGGCATTCAGATCGGTTACGCGACGAATCAGCTGATAAACCCGCTGCATCGGCGGGCTCGATCCGATCAGCCGGTCGCAGCTGCTGGGTTCTTCCAGTTTCTGTTGCACTGTCTGCAGCTGTTGTCTGAGCGTGGAGTTCTCGTATGCCCGGCTGAGCATAGTCTTGAGATCTCGAATGGAGGGCGGTCTGCGGCAGTAGCCGAAGGCCCCTGTCCGTACAAGCTCGAATGCGGTAGACCGAAGACCGTCGTCGGCCATCACCACCGAGGGAACATTCGATGCGATCAACTGCCGGGAAAACCCAATGCGCTCCTGCAACGAATCATGATTCGAGTTCAGATCCAGAATCATGACATCGCATTCGCCCGCCGCCACCAGGTCGCTCATCCCCTCCTGATCCGACTCCAGCAGAACCTGGAACTCCCTCCCCAGCGCTGAAGAAAGCAGCGGGTGGAGTGTGCGGTCTTCCGAATATAGGGCGATCTTGATCATGAATGGGTGAACTTTCTCAGTGTACAGCTACACTGCCTACCTTAGGAGAGGTTACATCGCATCGTGATTGTCATGAATGGGTTGGATACATGGCAATGGCGATTTTGTGCTAGATCGATGCAACCTCGGTAATACAATTCCCCTTAATGAACCTGTCAGTTGCGACAAATCCCATGCGATGAGGCACACTGCTCCATCGCCCACAGCGTACAGCCCATACGTCCGCCAAGAAAAAGCCTCTATAATGGTGCAAAAAAAGCCGCGCGCAAATGCACTTATCAATGAACTCCAGCGGGATTACCAGTGTAGTGGCAGCTCTTGTCCGTGTCAACGTTTCATTGGTAACCTAAGTAACACTCCATTGGTAATGGTTCTCGAAGTACTGAGTATGGAAACGCCTGCGACAGCAGAAAGAAGCGAATGGGGAGTGAAAGCTCCCGATTGCCGTCAAGGCTCGGCAAAAATAGAATTAATTCCTTCATTTTCAATCTGATAGTGCAGACCATCATTTGCTGGAACAATGCAACTTGAATCTTGGCAACCTTTGGCAACCTGCGCAGACGCCGCGCGATCATCCCGCGCAGAAAGCCACGCGATTGCCAAGAACTCATCAGCGCGATACTAATATGCTAATAACCCTTTTGTGCTATCCTGGTGGCGCTTGAGTGTATACGCCTCGCTTCACTCCGTTTACCTCCCGTAAACATCCGTGTACACTTGTGGGGACGGTAGGGCGTTAACTACTTGATTTCAGACCTTTTGGGCCTCGAACCATTTGGCCGGGCAATTGCACAGAGACTGGTGCTCCCTGAACGTAGGGGAAAGGAGTTTGCGGTATGCACTCGTTTGCATGGTGGCCAACTCTCATCGTTAGAATTGCCGTGTTCAGCGTTCTCTCTGTGGCTACCTTCACGGATCTGCGCAGCCGCCGCATTCCGAACTGGTTGGTGCTTCCTTTCCTGCTGGCGGGGATCGCAATTTCTCCTTGGCGTCATGACTGGCCCGGCATCCGCCAGGGCTTCTGGCATGGCCTGGGCCAAAGCTTTGCCGGGTTGGGGCTCGGCATCCTGATCTACGGTTTTCTTTTCTGGATGGGCGGCATGGGAGCCGGCGATGTGAAGTTGGGCGCCGCCATCGGCGCCTGGATTGGCCCGCTGCAATTGTTCTGGGCGCTGTTCTTCGCCGCCATGGCCGGGGGAGTGATGGCCCTGTGCTGGGCCGCTTTTGGTGGATTTCTCAAAGACTTGTTTACGGGGACGAGCGATCTCGTCTTCGGTTGGAAGCAGCGTGGGATGCATCGCGATCCCGAACTGGTCCTCGCCAATTCCCTGAAGCGCAAGATACCTTACGCTCCAGCTATTGCTGTCGGAACGCTGATGTCCTTTTTTGCCCGGTGAGGAAATGGATGCGTCATGCGCGATTCAAAGGGAGACTATCAGTTTGAAATTGAAACGAAGGGAAGTTTCCAAGCATCAGGGAGAGGCAATTCCGTGAACCCAAACACCTCCTCGTATCTCGACCCTCAGTATCCGGATTCTTTCGGTACCGACCCTCTGTCGGTTGCCCTGATCGGCCCGGACGAACAGCGCCGCAGGGCGGCAGCTTATGCTCTTGCCGGATGCCAGGGGAGCGAGGTCCGTGAGTTTACCTCTTACCCTCCCGGCCTCGACGATGTGCCGAGGTTGCTCGAGCAGCGTTACGATGTCATCGTTATCGATTTGGACAGCAACCCCGAATACGCCCTTGAATTGGTGGAGAGCATCGGGGCCAATGGCGTAGCAACCGTGATGGTCTATTCGGCGAAGGCCGATCCGGACCTGCTGGTACGCTGCATGCGAGCTGGCGCTCGTGAATTTCTCACCCTGCCCTTCGCCCCAAACACGATGGCCGAGGCCATGGTGCGGGCTTCGGCTCGCCGTCCGACAACTCGCCCGAAAAAGGCAGGCGGTAAGCTGATGGTGTTTTTCGGCGCCAAGGGTGGCGCCGGCGTCACCACGCTGGCCTGCAATTTTGCGGTTGCCCTGGCCCAGGATCCCTCCCAAAGCACCGTGTTGATCGATCTCGATCTTCCCCTGGGCGACGCCGCGCTTAACCTCGGGCTGGTCGCCGAATACTCCACCATCAGCGCCCTTCAGGAGTCTGCCCGGCTGGATGCGAGTTTTCTCTCCAAGCTTCTGGTCAAGCACAGCTCGGGACTGTACGTGCTGGCGGCTCCCGGCAAGTTGCCCCAGTACCAGGCCTCCAATGAGTCGATTGACAGGCTGCTGACGGTCGCGCGGCAGGACTTCGATAGCGTCGTGGTCGATGTGGGATCGAGGCTCGATTTTGCCGGCACGGCTCTCTTCAAAGAAGCGAAGACGGTTTACCTGGTCACCCAGGCCGCCATTCCCGAACTGCGCAACTCCAATCGCCTCATCAGCCAGTTCTTCAGCTCCGGCGGCCCCAAACTCGAGGTGGTGATCAACCGCTACGATCCGCGCGGCTCGGGAGTCAGCGACGACAGCATTAAGAAGGCTCTCACTAGGGAGCCCGCGTGGAAGATTCCCAACGATTTTGCCGCCGTGCGGCAGATGCAGAACACCGGCACACCGCTGGTGCTGGAAGATTCCTCTATTTCACGGATCATCCGGGAGATGGCCAGCGCCATTACCGGGCTGCCCGTGGCGCCGGAAAAAAAGAAAGGGTTCAGTTTCAAAGGTTTCGGCAGAAGCATCTCGAGCAAGAGCGCAGCCCCCGCCGCCGATGAGCCGCTGTCCATCACACGGGTGACGTCTGCACCGGCTAGCCCTAGCCCCGCGCCTGCCGCGGCTCAGCCTGAACCCAAGGTGAGCACACCGGAGCCGCCACCTCCTCCGCCCGTTGAAGTCAAGCGCACCATCGCTCCGCCACCAGAGCCGAAGCGCGAAGAAAAGCACGTTCCCGCTCCGCCCGTCGAAGCCAAGCGCGAGGAAAAGCGCGAGGAAAAGCGCGAGGAACGGCCGATCTCCATCACCCCTAAACCGCAGAGTGAACCTGAAACGCGGGTTTACAAGGGTGTTACCTATGTAAGGGGAGCGGACGGCCAATGGCACATTCAGACAGATCGGCCCCATGAGACCGCCGAACCGGCGCATGCAGCGCCGCAGGCCCCTGCAGCGCCGGTTGAGGAGACGCCGGCCGCCGTATCGGAGGATACGCCGGTCATCACCTGGCCGAAGCCCGCTCCGATTACCTGCGGCACCCCCCTCAGCGCCACTCAGCTCAACGCCAAGTCATCGGTTCCGGGAATGTTCGTTTACGCCCCCAACGTAGGGCACGTGCTCGGGGCAGGAACACATACGCTGTTTGCAATCTTCACTCCGACCGACGCAACCAAGTACCCCGCGGCACAGGCCTCTGTCTCGCTCACGGTCAACAAGGCGACCCCGGCCATCACCTGGGCGAAGCCCGAACCGATCTCCTGCACCATCCCGCTCAGCGCCGTTCAACTCAATGCCACGTCACCGGTTCCGGGAAGATTTGCCTACACTCCTGCCGCGGGGAACACGCTCCCGGCGGGAACGCATACGCTTTCGGCGACCTTCACTCCGGCCGATCCCTCGAAGTACATCACGGCCCAGGCCACCGTGCCCCTGGTCGTTACCAAGGCGACGCCGGTCATCACATGGGCGACGCCCGCTGCGATCACTTACGGCGCCGCGCTCAGCGCTACACAGCTCAATGCCACGGCATCGGTTGAAGGAAGATTCGCCTACACGCCTTCGGCTGGCAACGTGCTCCCGGCGGGAACGCATGCGCTCTCGGTAACCTTCTCTCCTACCGACAGCGCCAAATACATCCCAACCCAGGCTACCGTGTCGCTCATAGTCAACAAGGCGATACCCACTATCACCTGGCCGAAGCCCGCTGCGATTACTTACGGCACCGCGCTCAGCGCCACACAGCTTAATGCCACGGCATCGGTTCCGGGAACATTCGCTTACGCTTTCGCCGCGGGCGACGTGCTTGCTGCCGGAGTCCAGACGCTCTCGGTAACCTTCACTCCGGCCGACGCCACGAAGTACGCCACGGCTCAAGCCTCGGTGTCGCTCACCGTTAACAAGGCGACACCCGCCATCGCATGGCCGAAACCCGCTTCAATTACCTACGGCACCGCGCTCAGCGCCACTCAGCTCAACGCCACCTCATCGGTTCCGGGAAAATTCGTTTACACTCCCGCAGTGGGCGAGGTGCTTTCAGCGGGGATCCAGACGCTTTCGGTAACCTTCACTCCGAACGACACTAACGACTACACGTCGGCTCAGGCCGCCGTCTCGCTCACGGTCACCAAGGCCGCGGCGGCCATCACCTGGCCGAAGCCCGCTCCGATTACCTACGGTACCGCGATCAGCGCCGCTCAGCTCAACGCCGTAGCATCGGTTCCCGGAAGATTCGCCTACACCCCCGCGGCGGGCGAGGTGCTAACTGCGGGAACCCAGACGCTTTCGGCGACCTTCACGCCGACCGACGGCACGAAGTACGCCACCACGCAGACCTCCGTTTCGCTCACGGTCATCAAGGCAATACCGGTCATCACCTGGCCGAAGCCCCAAGACATCGTCTACGGTACCCCGCTCAGCGCCGCGCAACTCAACGCCGTGGCATCGGTCGAGGGAAGGTTCACCTACACCCCGGCCGCGGGCGACGTGCTGCCGGCTGGCGTCCAGACGCTCTCGGCAACCTTCACTCCGACTGACTCGTTGGACTACGCCACGGCGGATGCCACCGTGACCATCACTGTCGGCAAGGCGACGCCGGCGATCACATGGCCCAAGCCGCCTGCGATCGCCTATGGCGCCGGACTCAGCACAGTTCAGCTCAATGCCACGGCATCGGTTCCGGGAACATTCGCATACATCCCTGGCGCAGGCGATGTGCTTACAGCCGGAACGCACAGGCTCTCGGTGACCTTCACTCCGGCCGACGCTGCGAACTACACCTCGGCGCAGGCCGCCGTGTCGTTCAACGTCACCAAGGCGACGCCAACCATCACCTGGGCGAAGCCCGCTCCGATTACTTACGGCGACGCGCTCTCCGAGGCTCAGCTCAATGCCACGGCATCGGTCGAGGGAACCTTTGCCTACATCCCTGGAAAGGGCGCCGTGCTCTCGGCTGGAACGCATAGGCCCTCGGCGATCTTCACTCCGTCCGACGCCACCAACTACACCATGGCGAAGGCCGCCGTGTCGCTCACTGTCGACAAGGCGACGCCGGCCATCATTTGGCCGCCACCCGAGGACATCACTTACGGCGCCTCGCTCACCAATGCTCAACTCAACGCCAAGGCATCGGTTCCGGGTACATTCGTCTATACCCCAGCCGTCGGCGAGATGCTTACAGCGGGAACACATACGCTCACAGTGACCTTCACTCCGACCGACGTCGCGGACTACACGACGGCGCTGGCCACCGTGCCGCTCACGGTCACCGGGGCGATGGCCACTGTTCTCACCTGGCCTGAACCCGCGGAGATTACCTACGGCACTCCGCTCAGCGCTGCTCAGCTCAATGCCACGGCGCCGGTTGCGGGAATGTTCGAATACAGCCCCGCCGCGGGCGACGTGCTTCCTGTGGGAACGCATACGCTCTCAGTAACCTTCATTCCGGCAGACACCAATGTCCCCGCGGCACACGCCACCGTACCGATCATTGTCGCCAAGGCGACGCCGGCCATCACATGGCCGAAGCCCGTCGACATTCCGTACGGCACCGCACTCAGCACCCTTCAACTCAACGCCACGGCGCCGGTCGAGGGAACCTTCGATTACACTCCCGACGCCGGCGAGGTGCTTCCAGCGGGAACACAGACTCTCTCGGTGACCTTCACTCCGGAGGGCACCGCGGACTACGAGACGGCGCAGGGCGCCGTCTCGCTCACAGTCCTCAAGGCAACGCCGGCTATCACCTGGCCGAAGCCCGATCCTATCCCCTACGGCACCTCGCTCAGCGCCGATCAACTCAACGCCACGGCGCCGGTTGCGGGAACGTTCGCCTATACTCCCGGCCCGGGCAACGTGCTTACAGCCGGAACACAGACACTCTCGACGATCTTCACTCCGGCCGACATCGCGGACTACACCACTGCGCAGGCTGCCGTGTCGCTTGTAGTGGAGGGGTTACCCGATATCGATTCGGTCGAGCTGGAAACGGCCGATGAAGAGCCTGAAGATAATTTTCCGTCGCTTCAGGCCGATAGTGTAAGAGATGAGAGGAGCGGTCACGAGAGCAGAACCGCTCCCGAGGGCGCGCAGCTTCCGGCAGGAACGCAGAGGCCGTTCACGACGACCGACACCGCGGATCGCGCAGACCTCGCGGACACGAAGAGGGGGGCATTGCAAAGCGGTCCCCCGCCCACCCCGCAAGCCAAACCTGAAACGCGCGTTTACAAAGGCGCTACCTATGTGAAAGGAGCCGATGGCCAATGGCACCTCCAGCAAAAATAACATTCGTAAACAATGAACAGGACGAGATTCGGGCATTGGAGGAGGAGCGCGAGCCCGACGTACTCCCCGCGGATTTTGGAGAATGGGATAGCGGACCGCCTCCCGCGACGCTTCCCGACAACTTCGAAGACTTCGATACCGCACCAAGGGCGCCTGCGCCGGTTGCGGAGTCTGTGTTGCCCGAACCCTCCGCTTCACGCGAGCAAGTATCGGCCTATGCAGATTTCGAGGAGCCTTCTGAGCCGGTTCAGTCCAAGCGCGAGAAGGCTGCGGCAGAGGCAAGGCGCAAGGCCGAAGCCGAAGCCAGGGCCCAAGCCAAAGCCGAGGCCGAAGCCAGGAAGGAAGCCGAAGCCGAAGCCAGGGCCCAAGCCAAAGCCGAGGCCGAAGCCAGGAAGGAAGCCGAAGCCGAGGCCAGGGCTGAAGCCAAAGCCCAAGCCGAAGCCAGGAAGCGAGCCGAAGCCGAAGCCAGGGCCGAAGCCAAAGCCGAGGCCGAGGCCAGGAGGCAGGCTGAAGCCGAAGCCCGGGCCGAAGCCAGGAAGCAAGCGCGGGCCGAAGCCAGGGCCGAAGAAGAAGAAGAAGAGGGCAAGGGCAGGGCGAAGGGAATCTTTATCGCCATTGCTGCCGCCCTGCTAGTGGCTGTTGGCGGCTTCTACGTCTTCAACCTCCACAAGCCGGCGCCCAGCCCCGCCGTGACGGAACAGACCGTTGCGCATCCAGCCGAATCGATACCCCTGACGCAAACAACAAAGCCCAAGCCGGGGCCGGCAACGCCGACGACACCGGCGGTGACAGAGACGCAGACGGAGGCGAACACGGAGGAAGCGTCCGCGGCTCCCGCGCAGCCGACGGCGATGCAAGAGCAGTTGAATGCGGCCCCGCGGATTGCGGGGAATATCAGGACGGCGCCCGATACCAGCGCGCCGCCCCCCACATCGGGTATTAACATGGACATGGGCAATCCCGGCGCCGGGACGAACGTATTCGGTTCCAAGCCCGGGCCCAATGTGGCGGTTGCGACCCCCAAGACGATCAACGTTGCCGCCAGCATCATGGCGGGCAGGGCGATTTCGAAACCCTCGCCCATTTATCCGCCCTTCGCCCGCACCGCCCGTGTAGAAGGCACGGTGGTGTTGCATGCCTCCATCTCCAAAGCGGGCACGATCCAGAATGTCAGCGTAATCAGCGGGCCCCCGATGTTGCGCCAGGCCGCTCTCGACGCCGTGAAGACCTGGCGTTACAAGCCCTACCTGCTCGACAACGAGCCCGTCGAAGTGGAGACCACGGTAGATGTGATCTTCGTTCTTAGTAGATGACGAACCCTCTGCCCCTTCCCGCTTTTTTGGGGTGGGGGCCGCTCTTCACAACAATGACGCCGTCGACGACGAGGATTCCTCGAGGGAAGGTGTGACGTGGAATTACTGAATCTGGAGAAGTACAAAGCGGAAATACACCGGACCTTGATCTCCAAGCTAGATCTGGAGAAACTGTCGCGCGTCAATTCCAGTCAGGCGCGACAAGCTGTGTCCGGCATTGTGAAAGAGATCATCTCCGACCAGCGCGTGCCCCTGAACTTCGACGAGCAGGAAAGGATACAGGCTGACCTGCTGGACGAAGTCTTCGGCCTCGGCCCGCTCGAACCCCTGCTTCGTGATCCAAAGATTTCAGACATCATGGTCAATGACAAGGATCATGTTTTTATCGAGAAAAACGGCCTCCTTTCCAGGGTAAGCACCTCGTTTCGCGACGATCGCCATCTGCTCCAGATCATCGACCGCATCGTGTCGCGCGTGGGCCGCAGAGTGGATGAGTCCTCGCCGATGGTCGATGCTCGCCTGCCTGACGGCTCTCGTGTCAATGCCATCATTCCACCGCTGGCGTTGGACGGGCCATCCTTGTCCATCCGCCGCTTCGGGACGGGCCCCCTGGCCGCCAATTCTCTGGTGCAGTTGAAGAGTATCTCCGCGGAAATGATGGAGGTTCTTTCCTCGGCCGTCAAAGCCCGGATCAGCATCGTCATCTCCGGCGGCACCGGCTCTGGCAAGACCACTCTTCTGAACATCCTGTCCCAGTACATTCCGCGAGGCGAGCGCCTGGTCACCATCGAAGATGCGGCCGAGCTCCGCCTGGCGCAGGAGAATATTGTGCGCCTAGAAACCCGTCCGCCCAATATTGAAGGACAGGGAGCGATCCGCCAGCGTCAACTGCTGATCAACTGCCTCCGCATGCGCCCCGACCGCATCATCATGGGCGAGGTGCGCGGTGAAGAAGCCTTCGATATGCTCCAGGCCATGAATACCGGCCACGAAGGTTCGATGACCACGATTCACGCCAACACTACTCGCGACGCCATCGCCAGACTTGAATCGATGGTCGCCATGGGCAATATGAATATGCCCGAAAAATCCGTTCGCCAGCAGATAGCCGCGGCCATCACCATCGTCGTGCAGGTCAGCCGCATGAGCGATGGCACCCGCAAAGTCACCAGTATTTCCGAAATCACCGGCATGGAAGAGAACATCATCTGCATGCAGGAGATTTTTACCTTCAACAAAAAAGGGATTGGACCCGATGGCAAGGTCATTGGCGCGTTTCAGCCTACCCGTATCCGTCCCAGGTTCCTGGACCGGCTTCGCACTGCGGGCATCAACCTGCCACCGAGCCTGTTCGAACACGAAACGCTGGTCAATTGAACAGAAGGGGGGCGGCTGGTTTGGAACTAATCATTGTTGTTTTAGTTTTCGTGAGCGTCTTTACCGTCATCGCGGCGGTGGCGGTCATCGCCGGCACAGGGGCTTCTCAGCGCACCAAACAAGCTCTCGCCTCGCTCGACTCGGCCTTGGCCACCGAGAGCCTCGCTGCGCGCGATCAGATCCTCAATCTTCGCAAAGACGAGTTGCTTAGCGCCATCCCCTGGCTCAATCGCAAGCTGCGCGAGTTCCAGCTGGCGCCGATTCTGTACACTCTGCTCCGTCAAGCCGATCTCAAGTGGACCGCGGGAGGTCTGCTTGCCGGTTGCGGGCTTTGTTTTGTGATCCCGGCTTATTTGGCTTTCTTGCGTTTCGGCTCCGTTTTCGGCGCTTTGCTGGCCGGGTTGGCGGTAGGTTGCGCGCCTATCGGCTACGCGTTCTACAGACGCAGCAAGCGCTTCAATGCGTTTCAAGAGGGGTTGCCGGAAGCGCTTGATTTGATCGTGAACGCCCTCCGCGCCGGACATAGTCTCATCGCCGCAATGGGTTTGGTGGCCCGTGAGTGCGCCGACCCCGTAGGCTCCGAATTCAAGGCTTGTTTCGATGAACAGAACTACGGCCTTGAACTGACAACTGCCTTGGACAACTTGATTGACCGTGTTCCGTTGCAAGACCTCAAGATTGTTGCAACCGCAATCACCATTCAAAAGGAGAGCGGAGGAAACCTTGCCGAGGTGCTCGACAAGACCGCTCATGTGATCCGGGAACGGTTCCGCTTGAAGCGGCAAGTCCGGACCCACACAGCGCAGGGACGCCTCACAGGGATTATCCTCACCCTTCTCCCGCTGGGTTTGGGAATTGTCTTGTTCTTCATCAGCCCAGGGACAATGAGCCTCTTGTGGACGACCCCATTTGGCCAAAAGCTCCTGTGGATAGGGTTCACCGGGATCGTAGTGGGCGGCTTCATCATCAACCGCATCGTGAACATGGAAGTCTGAAGGTAGCCAATGGTATATGCTCTTCTCACGTTCGGTGTCGTTTTTCTGTTGATCGCGAGCGGCTTGCTGCTCTTGTTCTATCGCGAAACCATGATGCAGCGGATCGCCGAAGTGATCAATCCGGCCGCCGCCAAAAAACCGAAATCCCTGTTAGAGACTCTCCAGCAAACAGGCCTTTCAATCGGCGGCGTGGTGGAGCGCTTCGAGCAAGTCCTGCCCAAGAGCCAGGCGGAGGTCTCCATCACCCGCCAGCGCCTCATCCGCGCCGGCTATCGCAACGAATCCGCGGTCAATATCTTATATGGCTCCAAGGTTTTGACGCCCATCGTGCTCTGCGCTCTGGCCCTGGTCACCGGGCTTGGCAGGCTAAGCCCGTTGTTCGTGTATACCATGGCCCTGGTTATTGGATTCCTGGGGCCGGATTACTGGCTGAAACATCAGACCAAGAATCGGCAAAAGCGTATTCGCCTCGGTCTGCCCGATGTGCTGGATCTGCTCATCATCTGCATCGAGGCCGGACTCAGCCTGGACCAGGCCACTGCTCGCTCCACCACGGAATTGCGCAAGGCGCAGCCGGAACTGTGCGATGAATTGAACGTGGTCGTGCTCGAGCAACGCGCCGGGCGCCCGCGCGCCGATGCCTGGAGGAATATGGCGGACCGCACCGACGTGGACGCCGTGCGCAACCTCGTATCCATGCTGGTTCAATCGGAACAGCTTGGAACCAGCGTCGCCAGAACCTTGCGCATACATTCCGATACCCTCAGAACCCAGCGCGTGCAGGCCGTCGAGGAAGCGGCGGCCAAGCTTACCGTCAAGCTGCTCTTCCCGCTTGTATTTTGCATCTTTCCCTCGCTTTTCGTGGTCGTTCTGGGCCCAGCGATTATTGCCATCACGCAAACTTTTGGGACCATGGGAAAGTGAAATGATTCATTGAGGAAGGAGGAATCGAAATGGACAGTGTCACGATCGTTCGGGTTGTTGCCGGCATTCTGTTTGTCATCGTGCTTATCGTTCTGATCCAGCGTCGCCGCACGCGGGTCAAGTAGCGCAGACTGCGCGAATACTCCGGTGGCGCCGTGAAATTGCACGAGCTTCGCCGGCAGCTTCCGCAGTCTTCTTGACCGGCCGCCTCGCTGCTTTGGCGCTGGGCGGCGCCCGTGCATGGTTCAGGCTGGGGAACGAATGAAGCTTGCTGCCGAAGGAAAGGAAAATCGAAATGGACAGTGTCACGATTGTTCGGGTTGTTGCCGGCATTCTGTTTGTGATCGTGCTGATTGTTTTGATTCAGCGCCGTCGCACACGGGTTAAGTAGCACAGGTTTTTTTGAGGCGGGCTAGCGCCTTTCCTGAATTGGCAGAGAGTGAGCCGCGACTTTCGAGTGGCTGTTCCTCCACGCTCAGGGTTCCAGCAATGGGCCGTTGGCGCGGGGATGGAAACGAAAGTCATCTGTCGCGGCACAAGCTCCCTGCCCATGAATGCGGGAATAGCTCCGGTAGCGCCGCGTAATCGAACGAACTTAGCTGGCCGGCTGCGCGGTCTTGCCGGCCAGGGGTTTTGCCAGTTTGGCGTTGAGTGTTCGTGGGTTCTGCCCGGAGAGCGAAAAAGAAGGGTTATGCCCCTGCTCGGTTCTCCGGCAGGCGCATTTGCCTTCCTCCTGCTCGGCGAAGCAGGGGGTCGTTCGCGGTTCGGCGAACGCAATGAAAGGACTTGCACCAATGCACCTTGCTCACAAGCTCGATTTTGCAACCGGAACTTTTGATCAAAACCCGGCTACGCGGCATTCGCCGAGGGCGGGAGGTTCCATGGAATCGCAGAAACTTTGCGCATACAACCAAACTCGCGAATGCTTTCTCGGCCTGGAGGTCACCGCCGCCGACCTCTCCTACTCCAACGTCAAGACCCGGATGGCAACCCTCGCATTCAAGTCCGGCGAGGGCCTCTGGTTGGTGCCCTTTCGGGGAATGCCCGAGTCGGGCATGCATATCCCCTTCGATCTGATTTATCTGGACGAGGATTGCCGGGTCGTTGACCTGGTCGAAAGTTACCCTACATTTCGCGCCTCGTCTTCCGGTCCGAAGCCGGCAAGCGTCCTGGTGCTGCCCACGCACTCGGTCTATTCGTCGCAGACGCAGTTCGGCGATCAGTTGGTGATCTGCGCGGCCGGGGAGATGGAGCGCCGCCTGGAGCGGTTTTCCGGTTCAAGCGGTATTGCCGGAGCGGTGCGAAACGCCGCTTTGCTCAGGCAAACTCCGCTGTGGAGCGGCGGTCCCGGCCTGCTCCAGTTGGAGGATCGTTCCCAGGAGGACCCCGATTCCCAGCAGACGCATGAGATGGACCTTATCGCACCGGGGATGAAGAGCGTCAGGCCTCCCAGGAGCTGGTTGGAGCGCTGGTGGTCTCCCGATCCCAGGAAGGCGCCGCGGGAGCCGGCCTACGGTCTGGCCGCCTATTACTGGACAGGCGCCAATCCGGAGCCGCACGACGTCAAGGATATCAGTTCAACGGGCTTGTACCTGGTCACCGAGGAGCGCTGGTACCCCGGTACCCTGATCCTGATGACATTGACAAGAACGGATTGCGGGGAAGAATGCGCTGAGCGTTCCATCGCCGTGCACTCCAGGGCCGTGCGCTGGGGCAACGATGGCGTCGGTCTCCAGTTTGTCCTGGCTAACCCCCAGGACATACGCCGCGGGCGGCAGGTTCCCATTGTGGACGGCCTGGACAAAAGGGAACTCGAACGATTCTTGCGGCAGCTGCAAAACAGCAAAGTCTAGAGCCTGTTATTGGCTCTTCTGTAAGTTGACGTTTTTCGACAGCGCTTGCGGGCCAACTCGATGCCCAGCGGAACTTGCGCAATTCATTGATTCTGTTGGATTTCTCGCAAAGTTAATCACAGACTTCAGCCGTTCTTGGGGAGAGGCACGTTCCGAAAGTAACTATAAAACGTAACTACATCCTTCGTGCAGATGGAGGTAAACCTCTTGGGTAGTTGACAATCCATATGTAAAGAGGGACGATTATTAAGATTGCGAGAATACTGCGAGGACGAGCCATGGCTTTCACGCAAGTTTTGAACCGTTCCGCGGGGTCAAAGAGGTTGATCGGCCGAATCCGGTCATGCGGAAAACGGGCGCCAGCCCGCCTGTGCGCCGGCGAAGAGGGACAGTCGGTTCTTGAAATGGCCTTTATGATGCCCATTTTGATGACCCTCCTGATGGCTCTCTTTTGGGTCGGGTGGACCTACAACAACCAAATCATACTGACACAAGCCGTGGGCGCCGGCGGAGCGTTTCTAAACTCGGTCGCGCAGGGCGGCTTGAACGGCGTTTCAGATCCCTGCGGCAGCGCTACCACGGAGATCGACGATTGGGCGGCGACCCTTAATACGTCACACCTCACCATTACGTACTATGTGAATGGCACCGCCGTTCCTTTAACCAGTGGCGGCTGCCCAAGTTACCTGTCGGAATTTCAAGCGAGAGGAAACACGGTAACGGTGCAAGCCACTTATCCTTGCAGCATGTCGGCCTTGAATGGTATCGGAAATCTGATTTCCGGAACCTCCTTTTCCAGCGGATGTCTGATGACAGCGAAAGTGTCTGAGTCCGTTTACTAACCAACCAAACCCATGTGAGCGAGGCAAGTCCAATGAGCAAAAGCAGATTGTCCAATGTGATACGAGCGCTTCTCGACCGGAACGGGCAGGCGATCTACTACGCCGTGTTCGGATTCATTCCCTTGATGGGAATGGCCGGGCTGTCGATCGACGTAGGTCATGCCTACATCATTCGCGCCGCGCTCCAGAATGGAACCAATGCGGCGGCCTTGGCGGCAGCGGGATCTACGTTCACCGGACAGACACAACAGGCCGCGGCGGATGCGTTCGCCTCCGATAGCGGAGAAGCAAACATCGTTCCCTATGTAACTTCTACTCCCAATGTGTCGGCGGTGTGCGTTAACATGGCCTACCCGGCGGGGTCGGGGTTGTCGTGTACCACAGGCAGTCCCGCCAACGCCGTCAAAGTCACGCAGACGGCCTCCGTGCCCACCTACTTCCTCAATGTGCTTAATGCCTGGCCCTTCAATTGCTCGAGTTGCGCCGCGCTTACGGTGGGGGCAACGGCGTATGCGTCGAATGCGGGCCCGGCGCAGCCGTGGAACATGGCGGTCATCATCGACTCCACGGGATCGATGGCCAATGAGGACAGCAGTTGCGGCGCCTCGCAGATGCAGTGCGCAATGGAGGGCCTTCAGCTGCTTTTCAGCGGATTGAATCCCTGCCCCGCGCCAATGACATCCTGCACCAACTCGCAAGCATCGCTTCACGTGGCCCTGTTCACCTTTCCAGAATTGAAAATCAGCGCCCTGCCCATCGCCACCCAGTGCTCCGGCACGGCCACGGTCAATTCGTATGCGCCCTACACCCTGCCCAAGCCCGGGTTAGCGGCTTACCACCCGGACACGGATCTCCAATATCTGGAGGGAACGACGACCTGGACCGCGAGCTACGAGGTCACATACGGAGCCACCAATACGGATGCGAACGGTTTCCTGAGCGACTATTACGTCAGCAACGCCGCTACGGGAGATATGAACCCCAGTTCCGCGCTTGTTGAGGCCATCGGATACGGCATCAACGGTGTCAACGGTGCTACCACGAGTAAGGTCGGTTGCTTGCCGGTAGCCATAAGCTCCGTCAATCTGAACGGCTTCACGCCCAACCCCGCCACCGGCTCCCCCGGCAGCACCACAACCGTCAACACCACAGCCGTCGGCGAAGGCGTTACCTACTATGCGCCCGTAATCTATGCCGCGCAGGCCGCCCTGAACGCGGAATCAATCCTTTATCCGGGCGCGCAGAACATGATGATCATCCTCGGCGATGGCCAGATGAACACGCAATGGATATATCTCCCCAAAGGCACGGTGGTAGCCAACGTCACTACGTCTTCTACCGTTGTTGCCAACGCAACCGATTGCTCTACTTATGCAACCACTTCGCTTAATCCCGCCGCCAACACCTGTGGGTTTAGTAACACGAACAGCGTCCCGAATTTGAGCGCGCTTGCCGCATACTCGATACCCGTTACCGCCACGAGCCCGGAGACGGAGGCTCTCACCAGCGGCGCTGGTTCGGGGCCAATCTCCGGACTGTACCCGGACTTCCTGGATCAGTGCCAGCAGTCGATTTCGGCGGCGCAATGGGCTGCGGCTCAGACAACGAAAACCCAGATAATCTCGATCGCCTATGGCGTGTCGGGCAAGGGATGCATTTCCGCAAGCGAAAGCCATACCGACGATTTCAACGATGTCACGCTGATTTCCCTGTACGGCACCCCCAACGAACCATTCTCCATCTCGACACTCAGCCCGTGCATCGTGATGGAGAATTTGGCCCAAAACCCCTCAGGAACCTTTTTTAATCCAAATGGAACCGGATCGAATCTAGATAATTTCTTCTCCGACACGGCGCCAAGCGGATCCTCCACCTCCTGCACGTCCGCTGTGAACCCGATAGCGGGTCCGAATGCAAACACGTTGCAATCCATATTTGGGCTCATCAAGCCCCGCATCCAGCAAGCGAAGTTGCTCCCACCCAACGCCTCATAGGCGCCTAGGGAGGCTGAAACTGGCGTCCCTGCCGCGTCCGCCCATCGGACCCGGCAGGGACGCTTTTTTTATTCCGTCTCTTCGGGAACAATGAGCGCCACTTCCACCTTTGCCGCCTGCCCATCCTGCGTGGCCGGCCTGAACTCCCACTGCTTGAGCGCGTCCAGCACAAACTTCGCCTGCGCAAACTGCGGCGGAAAGACCACGGTGAGCGACTCGAAGCGGCCATCCTTATTGACAAAGCCGTGAATCATCAGCACATCGGCGTCGATTGCGCCGGAGGGAATGTCGGGGCGCACGATGTTATACGGCCAGGGCGCCTCGATGCGAGTGACTTCCCCCGCCTTGGTGGCGTCTTCGGCAGACGGAAGCGAATACTGGAAGATCCAACTCTTGGCCAGACCCACGTGCAAATAAACGGTGTACACCAGCCGGCCGCCCCAAAGCGCCGGCACATCGGGATACTTATCTTCCAGCGAGGATCCCACCACCACCGCGCCGAACTGGCCGTCTTTCGCCATCGCAATACGGGTGGTTGTAAACTGGTAGCCCGATCCGGAACCATTGTCGGACCCAGGGGAAGAACCGGTCTTCTCTCCGCCCGCATGGTCCGCGCCGGTTCCGCCGGCCTTGCCGGCCGAACTGCCATCTCCCGGCTGCCCGGAGTCCTTGCCCGCAGTCAGCCCTCCGGGTGAAGACGAGGACGCCGACTCGTTTCCGGGCGGCAGAAAGACCGTTCCCCCGTTCATGCGCTGGTCGGAGAGCGACAAAACGGCGGCGGAAGTAGGCTCCCCGGACCCGGCCGCGGTAGATGCCGTAATATTCTGCTCCGAATCCGGCCCGTGAACCACCACCGGCGACGTGTTGCTGGGGAACATTGGCAGCTTCTGCGTACTGAAATCGGTGGATGACATGCGAATGTCCGCCAGGTGAGCTTCCTGATTCGGCTTGTTGAAGGAGGGCAGGACTTCGGCGGATGCGGGCTTTTGCAGCGGCGGTGGAACGATGGTCTTCACCACCATCTTCTGCGATTTCCAGATCAGCAAAGAGGGGACCTTGAGTTCATCGGGGAGCGTGATTGGAGCTGGAACATCAGGCTGCACCAGCGTCTGGAGCCGCGGCGCGTCCAGCGTCATCAGCCGCGCGCTCGCGCTTTCGTCCGGTAGAGGCGCGTGCGTATCCGATTTCGGGCCTGGATAGCTGATTCCTTTTTCCTCGGCCCGGCGCTGCTCGGGCTCCGGCGCGATCAGGTCCAGATGCCGCACCGCAAATCGCTCCTTGGGAAGCTGATTGACCCGCGGCGGGGAAATAACCCCGAAGGCTATCAGGCACGCCAATCCGCCATGCACCAGAATCGAGATTAGAAAGGAAGATGGCCGCTGAACCAATACCGGCCGTTCCGAAAACAGCGTTATCGTATGGGAAGACCTCACGAAATGATGTACTCCCTCCCTTGCGCCGCTTAGTCCCTCTGTGCGGGTTCGTGACCCTTCAGCCGCCCCCAGCAGGATCCGACGCCACGGGACCCCTCCCACGATTCAATTGTATCCTCTCGCGGAATCCCCTGGGCCGAGGCTCCGCAGATTGGCTCAAGCGGCTGGAAACTGGGTAATGCGCCCCAAAATGCCGATTGAACCCCTCATACCTCTTTTGATACCCCCTCTTTGAGGCAATTTGTTCTTTTTAGACTATATATAAGCCTTGCCGGTAGTATACTGGATTCGCGTTTGAACTTGTTCGGCTCTCTGGCGAATCATTCGCCGGTTCGGCGTGAAATTGCAACTCGTTTCCTCGGGCCCAGCGTTTGACTCCAGGGACAGAAAGGCGGAGCTGGCCGGATAGCCAGTTCAAACAGGTTTCTCAGATGAACCGAAGATTACTGACGTTCCTCGTCATCGCATTCGTTTTTGCGGGCGCATGCGCCTTCCTGGTCTTTCGCATGATCGCCAACATGCAGGCGGCGACTAAGCCGGCAGCGACCCAGAGCGTGGTTGCGGCCGCCGCAGATATCAAGCTCGGAACCATTCTCAAGCAGACCGACCTGAAAACCATCCAGATCGCGGGAGATCTCCCTAAAGGTGCAATTATCAAGCCCGAGCAGGCCATTGGCCGCGGCGTCATCCAAGACCTCTATCAAGGAGAACCCATCCTCGAAAGCCGCCTGGCAGCCGTCGGCGCCGGCGGAGGGTTGGCAGCCGCCATCCCCCTGGGCTTCAGAGCCTGCGCGCTCAGGGTCGATGAAGTAGTAGGCGTCTCCGGGTTCGTAACTCCCGGTATGCGCGTGGACGTTCTTATCTCAGGCACTCCGCCCGGGAACCAGACCGGCGATCAAGGCACTCAGTCGAGGACTCTCCTGCAGGACATTCAGGTCTTGTCGGCTGGCACCGATATTCAAAAGGACCAGGAAGGCAAAGCGAAGCAGGTGCAGGTCGTCAACGTTTTGGTCACCCCGGAACAGGCCGAGAGCGTGACCCTGGCCCAAAACCAGGGGGTGAGAATTCAGCTCGTGCTGCGCAACCCGCTGGACACAAAGGTCGATCCTGTCCCGGGAACGGCCATGGTCAACATCTTCGCCGATAAGACTGTCGGCCCGCCAAAACCTAAGGCCGTCGTGGTGGCTAAGGCCGCCAAGAAACCCGCATCCGAGGCCTTTTCTATCGAGGTCATTAACGGTTCGAGCCGGAGCACACAAAAGTTTGCATCTCCCGAGGAAAAGCCGTGAGAACAAAGGTTGGCATTACCATCGCAAGTTGCGGCGCATTGTTTTTTCTCCTCTGCGCCGTGTCGCCTCTGCAACCTCAAACGTCACCAGCTCCCGCTCAAACCCCGGTCTCCGTTCAGGACTCCACGAATGAGCTCTACGTCGCTGTGGGAAAGACCGTACTGGTCGACCTTGCCAAGCCCATCGCGCGGGTAGCCATCGGCCTGGGCGATATCGCCGAGGCGCAAGCAACCAGCCGGACCGAGATCATGGTGAACGGAAAGGCCCCTGGAGAAACCAGTCTGATTATCTGGGACTCGAAAGGCGGCCGGCAGTTCTTCAACGTCACGGTGCGCGCCAGCGCCGCGGAGGCCAACGACACTCTGGACGCAGTCCGCCGCGAGCTTAGAACCGAGCTTCCCGGACAAACTGTCAAGATCAGCGCAGAGGCCGGCTCAATCTTCCTGCGCGGCAACGTCAAGGATCTTACCAGCTCCCGGCGCGCCGAAAAGATCGCCTCCATCGCCGGTAAAGTCGTCAACCTGCTTAACGTCGATGTGCCTCCCGCCGATCCGCAGATTCTCCTCAAGGTGCGCTTTATGAGCGTCGACCGCAGTAAGGAAAAGCAGCTCGGTCTCAACCTGACAGGCAGCGGGCTGGGGAACACCACAGGCTCGATTTCTACGGGACAGTTTGGGAGCAGTGTAGCAAACATTGCAGGCGTTTACAGCGCGGGCCTCCGTACCATCGGCGCAACCATTGAGGCTCTTGAGTCCAAGGGCGTCGTCGAGACGCTCGCTGAGCCCAACGTCCTGGCCGTAAACGGCAAAGAGGCCAGTTTCCTCGCCGGCGGAGAATACCCCTACCCGATGGCTCAGGCATCCGCGGGAGGCGTAGCCACCATTACCATCATGTTCAAGGAGTATGGGATTCGACTCAACTTTATTCCTACCCTTACTCCCCGCGGAACCATCCGCCTTCAAGTAGCTCCCGAGGTCAGCGCTTTGGACTTCACCAATGCCGTCACGATCTCCGGATTTGAGGTCCCCGCCATTACCGCCCGCAGGATGAAAACCGAGGTCGAGCTCGGCGACGGTGAAAGTTTTGTCCTCGCTGGGCTGCTTGACAACGAAGAAACCGAGGCTTTCAACAAGATTCCGTTTCTCGGAGATATTCCAATTCTGGGTAAGTTCTTCCAGTCGGATTCTAAGAAGAGGACAAATACCGAGTTGATCGTGCTTGTGACACCGGAGATCGTGGCCCCCATTCAGGCCGGTGTGCCCACGCCTGAGTTGAAGTATCCAGTAAAGTTCCTGCCGCCTAACTCCGGCATACCCATGAATACTCCAGATGCCAAGACGGCCGCCAACACGCCGGCGCCTCCACCGTCAAGCATTCCCGTCGAGAAGCTGCTTGACAGCATGAGGCCGGAGGCGCCGCTGGTGATCGAAGGTGGCGGGACAGCCTTTGGCGGCGGAGGAGGAGGCGGGATAAGCTCCGCTGCGCCCTCTACTTCCGCGCCTCAGTAACTCTGATGGCGGCCGTCTCTCCAAACGGCCGCCGTCGCGTGAGAATGTGTGTTCCCTACCCTGGCGCAGTTGTCAGCGGTCGTGTTTGGGAAGCTGCGGATACTGGCGCTCTGAGAGTACAACCTGGAACCGGAGTCCGCATAGACCGCTGCCGCTGACAGCCGAAAGAACCTGAGGCTACATTGATGAAGCTGTTAAGCCGGTTTTTTTCGGCGCTGAGAGGTCGCCTCACTGCCCACCATCATACCCATGATATCTGTCTGCGGGTTGCGAACCTCACTCGCAACACTGTGCTTGCCACCCGCATGGAGGTCGCCGACAGCAGTCCAAAGCGCAACAAGGGTCTGCTGGGGCGAAGTCATCTCGCTCCCGGAGAGGGCCTGTGGATCCTCCCCTGTGAAGCCGTTCACACATTTGGCATGAGATTCCCTATCGACCTCGTCTATCTGGACGGCAAGAACCAAATCAAGAAGCTCTGCAGCAACGTGCCTCCATGGCGGGTGTCGGCCTGTCTCTCCGCTCACTCTGTCCTCGAGCTTCCCCCGGGCGCCATTCGCGATACGGAGACATGCCCTGGGGACACCCTCGAATTCTCGTCCGCAACTTTGTCCGGCGAAAGCGCCAGCGACTCTTCCACCTACGATTAGCAACTTGCGAGAAAGAGCCGCTGTTCCTTCAGACGGAACCGCATGTGCGGGACAACGGTTCTCCATAAGGTTCGATGCAAACCAGACTTCCAAGAATGACTGGGCAGAGGATTCACTTCTGCCTTATAGCGGTTTTCGCAGTCCTCCTTGTGCCTGTCGGCATCTATAGCCGCCTCCGGATCATTCCATCTCTTTCATTGACCTTGTCATTTCTCTTTTCGTGGGCTGTTCAATCGATTATCTGCGCATCATTGCTGTATCAGATTGGCATCGTGGCATCGTGGACTCCCTATCGGCGCGACTATTTGCGATTCGTGCTGGCGATCATGATGGGGATAGGATTGGTTGCAAAGTACGGGCTGATAACTGGATCCGAGTTGACGATCGTTGGTTTCGCCCTGGTTGAATTCAATTACCGCGGTGCTTCTGGCCGTCTCGGGAAACGAGCCGCAACCTGCGCCGGCGAGGTTCTATGCCCAGCAAAAGGCAGCTACCTGTTCCGGCGGTAGAGCGACCACCATTGAGAGCTGGCGACAAAGGTAAAGTGCTGCGACAGATAAGCGTGGTATGCCTCTTCAATATCGGCATCGCTTCTCTGGTGGGAACTAGGGTAATGGGGCACCATGATCAGGTCCGCGTTGCCAAAGACTCGGCTCGCTTCAAGTAAGTGCGTTTTTGCAATACTATTTCCGAGCAGAAGAAAAATGCTCCCGCCCTCTGCAGGCTTGCGCCGGAGTATATACGAAAACGGATTGTGAAAACCGAGGGTCAGAACCGTTTCATTCGGCGTAGACGACTGCGCCAGCAATGCCAGCCCATCGTTCACGCAGGCCACATAGAAGAGGCTACTGTCTATGCTCGAAGGCAAATCCGGAACATCGGGATCGTAAAACTTCAACCGTTCCATCCCATCGCCGGTTATGCTAGCTCCCCTTGACCTGACCGAGGGCGCATTGTATCTCACGAGTGTTCGCATACTCTCCGCATCGATGAAAAACCCGGCCGCGATGTTTGCCAGGCTAAGCGCGACGACTGCGAAAACCGCCGTCTTCTCTTTCGCCTGAGGATATGCCGTTGCAAGCTGACCAAGAAGAACTGCCGTCCACAGTGTTACTAACTGGAATCCGGTGTCGAACGCGTTTGTCTCTTTCAGCACACCCGCGGTCGCAATGACGATGCAGCCGAGGAGAATCAGCCTCACTCCGTGCCGCTGCCAAAGCTTGTCGCGGGAGACCATGAGCGTCACGACCATGGCGATGATCGCCAAAGCCACCATCTCCGCGCTCCCGGCTATATCGCCGATGATCCCGCTAAACCGCAGCGACGAACCACGGGCTTGAGTTGCGAACAGCATATCGGAAAGAAATGCGGAAATCGCAAACCGGAGATAAATGCTGAATGCCGCAACCGTGCAGGCAACCCCCGCCAGAATGCCCCATGCGCGCCGCATCTCTCCACGCCTGACCGGTACGGTTGCCAGAAGCAGAAGAAATGCGGCGCCGAAAAAGCTCAACTTCAGGAATGCCAGCAGAATGAGAGCAATGCCGCTCGACACGCCACCCCAAAACCGGCTGCACTCGCTCGCGAATGCACACTCCACGAGCACGATGCCGAGCAGCGCGTAACCGTGGCGATTGTAGATCATGCCGCAACTTATAACATCCCAAGGATGTCCGAGCGGCGTAGGGGAAGTGGCAGTCAAAATCAGCCATGCGGTAACGATCAGGGCCGGAACCGCCGGCATCCGTCGCGGCGACAATAGCCATCCCCATACCCCAACAGTTATGCCAAAAGCAACATTGCCGATCGCGATTCCCTGCGGGCTGTTATGGGTCAGTAACATGCCGCCGGCCGTAATCATGAATTCAAGCGGGCCAAGCGCCAAGTAGAAATCCCTATAGGGGATTTGGCCGTTCAATAGCCGCCAGCCGCCGTCCAGTAACGCAAGCGCATCGTTGCCGTACCGGTTGATAGGACCTGTCCCGAACATTGCAAGACAGATGAAGTAGAGGAAGGCGACCAAAACAAGAGCCCATCTGATCCACCTGGTATCCCGCTCGCCAGCGAGCAACCATTTCATGGCTCGATCAGGCAGGGCTGAATTCTCATTGGGTACGGAGGAATGAACCGGCATGAGCTTACCTTGCGCTGTATTGCGTTCATCATAACATAATCAAAACAGAACTCCTGGGCGGACTCCGCCACTCCGCTCCCATGCGCGGCCTGCGCCGCCACCGCCGGCGCTGAAAGGTGGAACGGCACTTTGCCTGGATGCAAAACTACCGCCGCCTGGTCACAAGATACGAATACCACATCGAAAACTTCCTCGGGCTCGTACAACTCGGATGCCCTTTCATGCTGCTTATACCAATATGCCATCCAACATAGAGTAATCAAGCCGCCTTCTCAAAGATCCACGGGAAGGCGGTCATGGAGCGGAGTTCTTCTGGCGCTTGATGCAAATGGCGCAGACTCGTCTCGAATGTATCCATGAACTCGTCCAGGGCGTTGAATATTTGATTGCGTATATCGTTTTCGCGAATGTACTCCCAGACGTGTTCGGCCGGGTTCAACTCCGGCGAGTAGGGCGGCAGGGCAAGCAATCTCATGTTGGCCGGAACCGTCAGCTCATGGGCCTTGTGCCAACCGGCTCCATCCAAGAACATAACGCAGAATTGGTGGGGAATTGCGCCGCGGTCTGGGCCAGAAAGATACTCGTCAAGCGGGCGTCTATCCAGGGCAAAATCATCGAAGACATTTGCCCGTCGGCGGGGCAGACGGCCACGTAAGCATAGACATATTCGCGCACCAGTTGACTGCCAACGGAGGGTCGCAAGGGCAGCGGCGCCCAACAACTTCGCGCGTCGCTGATGCGTCCGAAACGGCCCTCGTCTTGAAACAGAACGCGCATCCGAGTGCCAGCGGGAAGGCTCTGGGCTATGGTTTCGAGCGTTTGCGGGAGTTTTTTTGAAGGCTTCGGCAAGCGCCGGGTTCCGCTTGGCTTGATGAGGACGCGGAGTCAGTTTGCGCCATTGATGACGATGCAGAAGACCGTAGATGTAGTCGATCGAAACCTCTTGCCCGAGCCCTTTTGCCAGCGCGGAAGCGAGCTGTTTGGCGGTCAGCAGACCGACGCTTTCGGCCTCTGACAGATGCTCGGCAAGAAAGGCTCGTTCCTCCTCCAAAGTCATCAATCCCCAGCGTCTTCCGCCGCGCCCTTTGCGGTCGAGCCCTGTGGGGCCAAGCGTGTTGTACTCGGCCACCCACTTCCAAACCGCTTGGGTTGAAACCGCCAGCAGATAGGCCACGCGATGCGCGGTAAATGGCCCCACATGGGTCAGCCAGATCGCCAACCGCCGCTGATAAGCCGTCTTGTCGGGAGACTCCTTGACCCAGGCGACAAGTTGCTCCACCGAAAACCAGGGACTCAAAGAGGACGGCTTGCGCATCAGATCACCCCTTGAACAATGAGATGGATGATGTTGACGCCGGTACCGTAACCATTCACGCCCTGGATCTTCAGACGCTGAAGATGAGAACGATCTTCCGGCATTCTTTGCGGATTCTAGGCTGGGCGATGACGAGTATTGGATGATGAAGCTGGGCGCCCCATGCCCACCTGACCCCTGATCTCTGACCCTCGCCACAGCGAGTCTCGCCTCCGGCGGACCTGAACCCCGATCTCGCTCGATGCAACCCGCCCCGGTGGTGTATCGTCCTATCCGTATGGCATCGACTGCGAGCAGCGTTCCGCATCCCGCGCCCGAGGCGGAAGAGGTCTACCGCCGCTGGATTCAGTTTCTCGACGAGGAGTTCACCCGCCACCACTCCCCGGAACTGCGCGCCGGGATTGTGCGCGACCAGCTTTATCAGCTCTACCTGGGGCGGCCCCACGGCGGCAAGCTAAACCTCACCCTCACCTCCGAGCTGCCCGGCAACATCCTCAGCCTTTCGCTGGACCCGGAGAACGCCACCCTGGAGGCGGAGAGCTTCCCCGACGCCGACCGCGAGCGATACCAGCAGCGCGAGCCGCTGCTCTGGTTCTGGCAGATGTTCGACCGCTCGCCGGTGGGGCTGAACCACTGGCTGGGCATCCGTTTCCGCTCCATGCTGGGCCGCCACATCTTTGCCCACATGGGCGCCGGGGTCAGGATCTATCGCGGTGTGGACCTCACCTACGGGTACAACCTGTACCTCGGCGACGGGGTCACCATTGGCGAGCGCGCCCTGTTGAACGACCGCGGCGGCATCCGCATCGGCAAGGGCGCAGTCATCGGCTCCTTTGCCCGCGTTTACTCCCACTTCCACAACCCGGAAGACTACGACCAGATCACACTGGCGCCCACCGTCATCGGCGACGGCGCCCGCATAGCCAGCCACGCCGTCGTCCTGGCCGGGCAGCACGTCGGCGAAGGCGAAACGGTCAGCGGCTTCCCCGTGGGGTGAGCTGCGACTTCCAGGATTTGAAGGAGGTTACATAGCAGGCGCCGCATTCTCCTTTCCCGCCGCTTCCCCGCGGTTGAAAAGACGGCGGAAGTCCAGCTTCCATGCAGATGTCCCCAAGGGATGCGCGGCCGGTGAGATGCAATGAACGTTGCCCTGCTTTCGCGTTATAGTATTTGACAATTCTTGGTCCTCGCCCCAACAAATCCCAACCACGTTCGCTTGAAAGGACGGCCATGCACACTCCCCTCCCCCGTGCGTCGCTCGCAATTCGCGGAATTGCCCGCGGATTTGGTCTGTTACTCCCGGTTTTTCTCACGCTTGGCGGCCTTGCCGCCGCGCAGTCCTTGGAGCAACAGGAGAAAGCCAAAGAGACTTTGAAGGTCCAGTACACCGGTGCCCTCTTCGGCTACTACCGTATTGAAGCCAATGAGAACCCGGTAGCTCCCGCGCTGCCCTTGGTCCAGTCGTTTCTCAAGGAATTGAGGACCGATTCAGAAAAGCGGGAGCTTCTGCTGGGCATGGGCGACAACTTCTCCCCCGAGTTCGGCGGCGCCATTCAGCAGGAGTTCCAACAGATCCCGGGCAGTTCCACACAGAGCGCGTGCAGCGCCCCGGCGCCGTTTCCTCAAAGCCAGGCCGACGCCGAGAAGTGGGGGATCTACGCGCCTGAGACCCTCTACAAGTCGGACGGACGCCTGCCCGCGCTTGCCGACTGCGACAACGTCACCCGGTTCCTCATGACGGCCGGCTATCGCGCCATCGTTCCCGGACGAGAGGACTTCCTCTACAGCGCCACCTGGCTTCGCCGCATCGCCATCCTGCTGCGCGGCGCCAGCGAGCCTTCGCGGCTGGGCGGCAATCCCTTCCCCGGCCCCGGCGGCCCGGGAGATCGCCCCTGGAGTTTCGGCGCAATTGGAAACAAGGACCACAGGCTGCAAATGCTTGCCGCCAACATTCGCGTCAGCACCACCGATCCCAAGAAGAAGGCTGCCGGCGGCGATTCCAAACTCTACTGCCCCCTGTTCTTTTCCCTCGATCTATCCGCCGGCCCCGAATGCGCAACCGGGGACAATACGATCTCAGCGCAGATGGCATGGTTGCGGCGCATCGACCAGACTCTGCCCAAGAAACCGACAGGCAGCTCGTCGAGTGGCGGCGGCGCCGATGCCGCGCAAACCGTCGAAACCACCATTCAAAACCGGGCCTCCCACAATCCGCAGTTCCGCAGGCAACTGCTCGCCAATCAGCTGACCATTGTATCGACGCTTCTCGCCGGCTATGGGTGCCCGAAGCTCCCGGGCGCGGTCACAAACTTCTCCAAGGCCGAGACCGCCATCGACAAGACCGATCTCCAAGCCACGCGAAGAACCACGCAGGACAGCGACCGCGAAAAGGATGCGGGCTCCGCCCTCGGGACTTACCTGGCGCAGGCAAAGGGGGCAAAGTTTTCCGACTCGTGCAGCGCGGCTTCCGGTTTTCCCGGCGACGGGGATTCCGTCGTGCAGGTTGTTCAGGGCTTGAAGGACGCTCTCCAACCGGATTCCGGCACACCCAAATCCAACCAACAAGCCTTTCTCGGCAGTGAGGTCCGTAAAACCGTCGTTCGCCTCTTCCTGCACCTGATCGCCCGCGAGCAAAGGGATGCCGGCTACACCATCGCCACGCAGCCGGATGGCAGGCGCGTTCTCATTGTCGGCGTTGTCGGGCAGGAAACCATGAAGGAGATTACCCCCGACTACTTCAAAGTTCTACCCGATAACAACGACTGCCCCAATGGAGACACGACTGGCGCAAACACCGTCTGCGACGACAAGAAAGCGGTGCTGGAGCAGAGAACCGGGTACGCAGGCGGAAGCGCAGCGGCGGGCAGCAAGGTCAAGGACCGGAGAACGGCCTTCGATCTGAATGTGGGCGACCCTCGCGCCGCGGTTACCACCATTCTGCGCGCTGCATGGGAGGCCGAAAGAGCCGGAGGCGACGACGACAAGTTCGACTACGTCGTGGTGATGGCCCAGATGCCGCATTCGGAGGCCGACGAACTGGGCGCGCACGTGCACGCGGACCTCAACAGCTTTTCGTTCGACTGCCCCGGCGGCGGCCCCACATGCCCGGCGGCTCCAATGATCGACCTCATCCTCAGCGAGGCGCAGGAGGACCATGAAACCGGCAACTTTGAAGCCGGCGTGGAGCCCGGCGGCGAAGCCCCGGTGGTGACGCCTTTCTACGCCTACGAGCGCTTCAGCCGCCAGGGCAGCGACGGCTCAACCCAGTGGTTCGCCGATCCAAACCCCATCTCCACAACGACCCTCCTTGAAGAACCCACGCCGGTGTTTGCTCAAGTGACCCACATTCTGCAAAACACGGTTAGAGCGCAAGGGAAACCCGACCCATCCCTCGAAGGCAAGACCGCGGCCGGGCTCCTTGAGGAGGAGTTCAGCCACTACCAGGCAGCGTCGGACCTGACCTTTACCTGGGACCAGTGCAACAGGAAACCGAACTGCCAGAACTCCGTCCTCATGCAGTACCTGCTGCGCACTCTCCAGCGCAGCGCGAATGCCGATGTGGCACTGCTCAAGCGCCGCGATTTCTTCTTCGAGGCACTGCCAGGCTACTACGACGGCTACGAAATCTGCGACAACTGGACCCGCGACCACAGCTCGCTGCCAAGCCCCGGCAACGGCAGGCATAGCGCCTCCGACTATTGCCGGCTGCGCATCGCGCTGGACCGCGTGCTGTGGAAGGGCGACTACTCAGAGCGCATCATGGTTGACGGCACAACCCTGACCGGCCTGATGACGACCGCCCAGAAGCAGACCGACCTGGAACAGACGCTGCTGGCCAGCGACCTGCACCAGGAGTGGCTGGTCTCCTATGGCATCGTCACCCAGCCGCCCACCAACCTGGGCGCCGCGGCCTCCGGCCCGGAGACCTTCGCCGTTCCGGGCGATGAGGGCTGCGCCAACCAGACAGCCTCAGACCCGTCCCAGGGCCCGCAGATCCCCTACTGCGTCGACGGCCTCAACATTGCGCCCGACCACGCCTACTGGGTGACCACCAGCAACCAACTCGCCGAGGACAAGATCGTGTACTCCGGCCTGGGCGCCCTGTCTGCCCAGACCCCCTCACCGGTCTTCGCGCCCCGCGGCCTGTTTCTCACCACGGAGATCGCGCGCGAGGTCACGCGCCACGACCAGCCTGACGTGCTGCAGGCAACCTCGAAGAAGGGAGGCGTCAACAATACCGCCCAGGCCAGCCTTGCCAGAGGCGAGTTGCTTCAACAGGACCGCAATCTGTTCCAACTCGATTTCTCCAAGGTGGTGGCCGGCTTCACCTGGACCAGGCCCACCCTCACCGATACAGCCGTCGGAAACGACTTCGCCGGCGTCTCCAACACCCAGGCCTCCACGCCCCACTCCCAGGAGCTCGACCTGGAAGCGGCCGGCCGGCTTGTATCTTCGCCCTGGCTCGGCCGCCTCGTCTTCGGAGTGCAGAACGACGCTGAATACGACCGCAAGGTGGCCGGAAACCTCAGTTCAAGCCCGGAAACCGTCACCTATTCGGCCAACAACCTCACAGTCGGCCCTCTGGCCCAGATACAGCTCCATCCCCCCTTTATCCCAGGCCTTGCCAGCGTGGGCATCCAGCAGAGCACCCGCAATCTCCCCCGCGCCTTCCTGGTGATTGCTCCCTACCAGTTCCAGCGCCAGATCGACGGCACCTATGTCCCCTTCGCCTACTACACCCCGGCCGCCTCCCTCGCGCCCGGCGCCGGCGCCACCAGCAAGACGCAGTTCAACACCATTCAGATTCCCACCGCCATGGGTTTCAGCCAGCGCATGGGCCTGCGCTTCGAGGCCAGCAACAAGTGGTACTTCGACCCCGGCACCTACGTGGAACTCGGCCCCGAATACACCATTCTCAACGACGTCCTTTACCAGTTGCTGCTGCCGCAGCTCCCCGCCCCGTACAACGTCTGCACCGCCCAGGCCACGCTCTCCTTCGCCAAGTGCGTCAACAACAACTATTCCAACTCCCCCACCCAGGTTCCCCTCGATGCTTCGTCGGCCATCATTCCGGTCCCCAAGACACTTCATGCCGGCGGACTCTACTGGATGGCGCACGTGCAGAAGACCATCGACACCAAGAAGAACTACTCCGCCTCGTTCGACACCTCGGGCGACGAATTCATGATCCCCGGTTACACCCTCCCCACCGAGACGCGCTATGCCTTTTCCACCAAGCTCGCTCTCAACTTCAAGATCGCCGGCAATCTCTCGCTCTCTCCCACCTACTCCACCTTCTTTTTCGAGAACCAGGCGCCTCACGTGCAACGCGACAGCGTGGTGGACAACACCTTCACCATCGCGGCCAAATGGTATTTCGCCCGTGACTCGGCCGTTCCAGTGCGCAAGCAACTGATCTTCTCCGGTCCGGCCTCGACGGACCAGACCAGCGCGGCCAAGGTCAAATAGCGCACCCGGCGATGCGCAAGAGCGCGGCGGACAACAAGGGCATTGCATCGCGGAGGCAGCACGATGCGCTCCTGCGCTGCTTCGATCTATTTCGTCTCCACGCGGATGATGCGAATCTCCGGATAGGCGCCGTCCCAGTCCGGGTGCACCCCGTCGAAGATGAGGCGGAAGTCCTGCTCGCCGCCGGGCTTGAGGGGCGCGGCGGAGACCGGCTCCACATCGACATAAGGCTCTCTTACGCGGATCAGCCTGAGCGGCTGGGTCTCGTTCTGCGCCACCTCGTGGGCGTAGTCGCGGAAGAGAACCTGCACGGTGACGCCGGTAACGGTGCGCGGGCCGGTGTTGGCGATGTGCCCATCGACGTAGGTGAGCTTGCCGCCGGCCAGGTAGCCCGACTCGCTCATGGCCAGACCGGTGATGGGCAGGCTGGCCGCGTAGGGGTCCAGCGGCGCGGAGATGGGCGTGATGGTAGGCCCGCGCCTGCCGTGCTCCAGCGCCAGCACCACGGCGGCGGCCACGATCAGCACGACAGCGGCAGCGATCGCCAGCGGCAGCCAGTTGCGCTCCGGCGTTTGGGCGGAGGGAACAACATCGAGATGGGAATCAGTGCTCACCAGCGAGATTTTACACCCGTTACCGAAGGAATACTCCGGCATCCTCCGTTCTTGTGTATGGGTGTGCGCTTTTTCCCGCCCTGTCCGATCTGCTCTTCAGGGCGAGGATTTCGTCCAGCAACCGGGGCAGTTGCCAGTGGCAGGTTTTTCCGGTGCCCCCGGCGCGTTTGCGGCGTCTAAAGAATCGGACCGCGCCCGGAACCCCGCCGCCCGTAGTTCGTAACCTTTGCCGAAAGGCTTGGAAAGGCAGGCCCACGATGCCCTCTTCCCCGCAAACCGCATCCGCAACTCTGCCCGCCCCCACTGGAAGCTCAGCGGCATCGCGGAGGGCGGACGACTTGGCCTACCAGGCCGTGACCCTCGCCGCCATCCTGCTGCTGCTGGGGAGCCTTTGGGTGTTCTGAGCGGCCGAGGCTGCGCCAAGGCGGCAGGCGCATGGGGTTCTTTCCGTCAAGGCAATTGTATCGAAACGATACAACTGCACGGTGTGGGCGTTCTTGCCGGCTGCGCGGCAAATCCCAAGCCAAAGCGCCCACTGGCACTGCCCCCGCCGCATGATTTACCCTCAAATACGCCATGAAACTCACGCACCCGCTTCTTATTTCCACCCTGGCCGCGGCCTTTGCCGCTTGGAATTCCCTCCCAGCCCCGGCCCAGCAGTCGGCCAAGCCGGCCGAGAACCTGCCGGACGCGCCCCAGGCTACTGCCGCCGCGTTTGTCCATCCCAACGGACCCACCGTGGTCATGGATACCTCCATGGGCCGCATCACCTGCCAGTTCTATCAGCGGCAGGCTCCCAGGACGGTGGCCAACTTCATCGGACTGGCCGAGGGCGCGATCGACTGGATCGACCCCGCCACCAAGACGAAGCAGCACAACAGGCCTTACTACGACGGCACCATCTTCCATCGGGTCATTCCCGCTTTCATGATCCAGGGCGGCGATCCCTCGGGCACCGGCATGGGCGACCCTGGGTACAGCTTCAGCGACGAGTTCGATCCCAACCTGAACTTCGACCAGCCCGGCAAGCTGGCCATGGCCAACTCCGGCCCCAACACCAACGGCAGCCAGTTCTTCATCACCGAGCTGCCCTTCGACTCGCTCAACCAGCACTACACCATCTTCGGCCAGTGCGACGAGTCCAGCGTGCTGGTGGTGAAAACCATCGCCCGCGTGCCGCGCGACGGCCGGGACAAACCCCTAACGCCGGTGGTGCTCAAGAAGGTCACCATCGTCCGCGAGGGCCAACCGCTGCCGCCGTCGTCGGGCGAGGCTCCTTATCCGGGTGCCCTTCCCAAGTTTGTGAACATTTCCGCCGGAGTGGCACAGGGTATGCTGATCTCCAAAACGCCGCCGGTATACCCGACTGAGGCCAGACAGGCCGGCATCAGCGGCACTGTCGTGCTCGCCGCAACCGTTGGCACCGACGGCAAGGTGAAAGAGCTTCACGTTGTCAGTGGCCCGGATCTCTTGCAGCAGGCCGCGCTGGATGCAGTCAGGACCTGGCGTTTCCGGCCTTACCTGTTGAACAACCAGCCCGTTGAAGTTCGCACGCAGATCAACGTCATCTTTACCTTGGGCCGTTAATCGTCTGGTCAATCTGTCGAAAACAAGGAAAAACCTATGTCCCTCACAACAGGAACCTACGCCGTCTTCACCACCACCGAAGGCAAGATCACCGTCCGCCTCTTTGAGGCCGACGCGCCCATCACGGTCGCCAATTTCATTGCCCTGGCCGAAGGCGCCAAAGAGTGGACCCACCCCGTCACCCGCCGGAAATCCACCGCCAAGCTCTACGACGGCACCATCTTTCATCGCGTCATCAAGGACTTCATGATCCAGGGCGGCGACCCCGCCGGCACCGGCATGGGCGGCCCCGGTTATCGCTTCGAGGACGAGACCAAGGGCTCGCCGCACCAGTTCGACAAGCCCGGCAAGCTGGCCATGGCCAACGCCGGCCCCAACACCAACGGCAGCCAGTTCTTTATCACCGTCGTTCCCACTCCCTGGCTCAACGGCAAGCACACCATCTTCGGCGAAGTCGTGGAGGGCCAGGAGATAGCCACCAGGATCTCCCTCGGCCCAGGCGGCGGCCAGGACAAGCCGCACAAGCCGGTGGTCCTCGAATCGGTCGTCATCGAGCGCGTCGGGTGACGCCGCCCGCACCCGAAGACACTAATCCCCAAGCCGCGGTTTAGGGGTTCGCGGCACCTGCGTCTGGCGGGAGCGGGGCAATCCGCCGACGTGCGTCGAGACGCTGTTCCGTGCGGACAATTCGTCGGCCTTCGATATGCGAATCGCAAGCGCAGCGGCTACCATGAAGACTCTGGAGGATTCCACCTCAATGGAAGACGACGACGCAACCGAGCAGAGCCCGCGCAAGCACCACAGTCCGGACCTGGTCCGCCCCATGTATGCGCGCCAGTCGCTGCTGGGGCCGACCCCGCGCCACTCCATCCCCGAGCAGGGCATGGCGCCGGGCACCGCATACAGCCTGATCCACGACGAGCTGATCCTGGATGGCAGCTCGCGCTTCAACCTGGCCACCTTCTGCAGCACCTGGATGGAGCCGGAAGCTCACCGGCTGATGTCCGAGACCTTCGACAAGAACATGATCGACAAGGACGAGTACCCGCAGACGGCCGAGCTGGAGATGCGCTGTGTGCACATGCTGGCCGAACTGTGGCGCTCGCCCGATCCCGACGGCACCATCGGCACCTCGACCATCGGCTCCAGCGAGGCCTGCATGCTGGGCGGTCTGGCCCTCAAGTGGCGCTGGCGCAACAGGATGCGGAAGCTGGGCAAGACAGCCGGCCAGCCCAACCTGGTGATGGGCTCCAACACCCAGGTCTGCTGGCACAAGTTCGCCCGCTACTGGGACGTGGAGCCGCGCGAGGTTCCGCTTGAAGGCAACGAGGTGGTCACCGATCCCGAGCGCGCCGCCCAGGCCTGCGACGAGAACACCATCGGGGTGGTCGCCGTGCTGGGCAGCACCTTTACCGGCGACTATGAGAACGTCCTTGCGCTGAGCGCCGCTCTCGACCGCCTCCAGGAGCAGACCGGCCTCGACATTCCCATCCATGTCGATGGCGCCAGCGGCGGCTTCGTGGCGCCGTTCCTCCAACCTGAGCTCAACTGGGACTTTCGCCTGCCGCGGGTCAAATCCATCAACACCTCCGGGCACAAGTACGGCCTGGTCTATCCGGGCGTGGGTTGGATCGTCTGGCGCGAGCTTGGGGATCTCGATGCCGACCTGATCTTCAACGTCGATTACCTGGGCGGGGCCATGCCCACCCTGGCCATCAACTTCTCCCGTCCGGCGAGCCAGATCGTGGCCCAGTATTACAACCTGATCCGGCTGGGCAAAGCCGGCTACCGCGCCATCCACGAGGCGTGCCAGGAGGTGGCCGTCGAGCTGGCCGGCCAGATTGCCGCGCTTGGCCCGTTCCAGATGCTTTCGACCGGGCGCGATCTGCCGGTGCTGGCCTGGACCCTGAAAGAGCAGGCCAACTGGTCGCTCTACGACTTGTCGGACAGGTTGCGCGATCGCGGCTGGCAGGTGCCAACCTACAGGATGCCGGCCAACCGGCAGGATACGGTCGTCCAGCGCGTGGTGGTGCGCAACGGATTCACGCACGATCTGGCCGGCATGCTGCTGCGCGACATCCGCCGCCACCTGGACTGGTTCGCTACCCAGCCCGGCTTCAAGCCGTCGCTACAAGGCGCCGGCTTCCATCACTGAGCAAGGCTGGAGCAGCCTGCAGGTCACCGTGCATTGACCAGCCCCAAGATCGCCCGCAGGGGGCTCAGCGAAGCATCGGGGAATCTGTTTCTCCTTCCCTGCCCACAATTGAGGGTGCCCCATCCTTTCGTCCGCCGCGGCGGACGAAAGGGTGGGAGACCGCAAAGGCCAGTCCCGCTTACGGGAACAACTCCGCGTCGCGCAGCGCGGCGCCGCGGCGATCCTTGTCGGAGACGATCGCGTCGGCGGCGGTGACCGGCCAGGGGATAGCCAGGTCCGGATCGTTCCACACGATGGTCCGCTCCCCCGCCGGAGAGTAATAGTCCGTTACCTTGTAGGCGAAGCCGGCAACCTCGGTAAGCACCAGAAACGCGTGGCCGAAGCCCTGGGGAATCCATAACATTGCGCCGTTGTCGCCGCTGAGTTCGACAGCCACATGCTTTGCGAACGCCGGAGAGCCGCGGCGCAGATCCACGGCCACATCGAGCACCGCGCCGTGAGTTACCCTTACGAGCTTCCCTTGCGGCTGCGCGATCTGATAATGAACTCCGCGCAGCACGTTCTTCTTCGAGAGCGAGAAGTTATCCTGCGGCCATGACTCGGGCAAGCCCGCCTCGGCCATGACGCGGCGGTTGAAAGTCTCGCAAAAGGCTCCGCGGCTGTCCCGGTAAATGGCCGGAGTCAAAACCAGAACCCCAGGCAAAGATGTCTCTGCGATCTTCATGGCTGCACGGCCTTGGATGCGAAATGCGGCTCCCTGAGCAGGGCAAGCAAGTATTGCCCATAGCGGCTCTTGCTCACAGGCTGGGCCAGATGCTCCAACTGCTCCGCGGTGATGAAACCCTGGCGATAGGCTATCTCTTCCGGGCAAGCTATCTTGAGGCCCTGACGCCGCTCGATGGTATGAACGAAAAGTCCGGCTTCCATCAGGGAATCGTGGGTGCCCGTATCCAGCCAGGCCATGCCGCGGCTCATGATCTGCACATTCAGGTTTCCGGTTTCAAGGTAGCGCCGGTTGAGGTCCGTAATCTCCAGTTCTCCGCGGGCCGACGGCTTCAGCGACGCAGCGACGCTTACGACGTCGTTATCGTAGAAGTACAAGCCGGTCACCGCATAACGCGACTTCGGGTTGACGGGTTTTTCTTCCAGACTGATGGCGCGGCCCTGGCTGTCGAACTCCACCACTCCATAGCGCTGGGGATCCTCGACCGGATAGGCAAACACGATTGCGCCCTGCCGGAGTTCCGCCGCCGCCTGAAGCTGGTGCGAGAATCCCTGCCCGTAAAAGATGTTATCTCCCAGAATCAAGGCGCAGTTATCGTTCCCTATAAACTCCCGGCCAATCAGGAAGGCCTGGGCCAGGCCGTCGGGGCTGGGCTGGACGGCATAACTTATATTGACTCCCCAGTTATGGCCGTCGCCCAGCAGCTCGGCAAAGCGGCCCGTATCCTGGGGAGTGGAGATGACCAGAATCTCGCGCAAGCCGGCCAGCATGAGCGTGCAGAGCGGATAGTAGATCATCGGCTTGTCATAGACCGGCAGAAGCTGCTTGGAGACAACATGAGTTACGGGATAAAGACGCGTGCCCGACCCTCCCGCCAGAATGATTCCCTTCATATCGTGAGCCGCTCCGTGTAGTTCTGCGCGATCCATTCCAAGTAGGCGCCGGTGCGCACGCTCTCGATCCACGAGGAATGGTCGAGATACCAGCGAACTGTCTTGCGCAGCCCGCTTTCAAACCGCTCCGCGGGCTGCCAGCCCAGTTCGCGCGAAATCTTTGAGGCGTCGATGGCATAGCGCCGGTCGTGGCCGGGACGATCCTTGACGAAAGTTATTAGATTCCGCCGCGGGCCGCCGCCGGCGCTGGGACGCATCTCATCCACAAGGTCGCAGATGGTATTGGCCACATCGATATTCCTGCGCTCGCTGTTTCCCCCGATGTTATAGGTCTCCCCAACGCGGCCATCTCTCAAGACAGCGCGTATCGCATCGCAGTGGTCTTCCACAAAGAGCCAGTCGCGCACGTTCATCCCATCGCCGTAGACGGGCAGCGGCTTGCCCTCCAGCGCATTCAGGATCATAAGTGGAATGAACTTCTCGGGGAATTGAAACGGGCCGTAGTTATTGGAGCAGTTCGTGGTTAGCACGGGAAGGCCCCAGGTGTGGCAATAGGCCCTGGCCAGGTGGTCTGACGCTGCCTTCGATGCCGCATAGGGACTGTTCGGCGCGTAAGCCGTGGCCTCGGAAAAGGCGGGATCGTGCGCCCCCAGCGAACCGTAGACTTCGTCGGTGGAGATGTGCAGGAAGCGGAATGCGCGCTGATCGGCCTCACTCAGCTCCGACCAGTAAGCCTCTGCCTGCTCAAGAAGAACAAAGGTCCCCTGAACGTTGGTCCGTATGAACGCCCCCGGAGAAGCGATGGAGCGATCCACATGGCTCTCCGCCGCAAAGTGAACGATGGCCCTGGGCCGGTGCTCGCCGAGCAGGGATCCCACAAAGTCCGCGTCGCAGATGTCGCCGCGCGCCAGCAGATAACGCGGGCCGTTCTCCAGCGAAGACAGGTTGGCCGGATTCCCGGCATAAGTCAGCAGATCCAGATTGACGACAGGCGAGCCCGCATTCTTCATCCAGTTGAGAATGAAATTCGAGCCGATAAACCCGGCTCCGCCCGTGACCAATATCGCATCCCTCATGCACTCGCTCCAAGTGAACAGTATAGGCTATTGGCTGTATGCTCAGACCATGGTGCGCTTCACAGTGCTGGCTTCGGGGTCGAAGGGCAACTGCACGGTTGTCACCGGGGGCCGCACGCGCATCCTGGTGGATGCCGGACTGAGCTGCCGGGAGATCTTCCGGCGCATGAAGCTGGCGGGCGAAGAGCCCGAGACCCTGAACGCCATCGTCGTCACCCACGAGCACCAGGACCACATCGGCGGGCTGGCGGTGACGGCGCGCAAGCTGGGCATTCCGGTGTACATTACCGAGGGCACGCATCGCGCCTGGATGCGCTGGCTTTCGCCTCGCCGGCAGATGACCTATGCGCAGTGGCTGGAGGAGTGCCGGAAGCAGGCCGCGGAGCGGCAGGC
>Ga0326727_10001229_pt1 | contig 97183 bp, 80 predicted proteins | sample MB2enrmetagenome_FD_207643 | JGI IMG/M metagenome (GOLD analysis project Ga0326727, IMG submission 207643) | Lab enriched peat soil microbial communities from McLean, Ithaca, NY, United States - MB29MY | ecosystem: Environmental > Terrestrial > Soil > Wetlands > Peat | place: USA: New York... | reverse complement strand
TCGCCTAACGGCTCGGTGCCTGCGGCAAGGGGTGGCGAATTCACCGGCCTCAGGTGGCGAATTCAATCGGCCTCAGGTGGCGATTTGAACCGGCCTTCGGTGGCGAATTCACCGGCCCGCGCAGGCAGAGCGAGCTTGCCCGTGTTCCCGGGTCCCAGGATCTGGTTCGCGGTCCGACAGAGCGGTGATACCCGAGTATCCGACCGGCGGCCGTCCCGCAGTCGCCCTTATGCCAACGCCCGCGTTGATTTTTTCCATGCAGCCACTTCGGACCGGCGTGACACAAGCTGGCTGTGCAACCTCCGCCGTACGGATGAGAGCGAACACGGATCCGCTACTGCTTCAAACGCGTCGTGCGGACCCCTTGGCGCCCGCCGCCCGGCTGACAGCCGAAAACATAGAAAGATGAGTAGCTTACTGATTCCGGGGATCAATTGTCCGGAACCGTGCAACACATTCCGGGAGACCAGCAAGACTTGCTTCCGGCGGGGTAGCGCCGATTCGGCGACGCGTAATACCGTTGTCGAGTCTCGGTTGAACGAAAGTGCCGACGACGCACGGCATAACACCAAGCCGATACGGTATTTTGCCGGGCAAAGCAGGGCAGAGAACGGCAGGCAGACAAGCCTGCGCCATCCGCTCGTGCACAACGTATCAAGACTTTGACGTCGGTATCGGACGTGGCCGGTGCCGAACCGGGGTTGACCGTTTGAACCGCCGTTCGCGGATCACAGCGCCGCAGCGGATGTCTCGCGGCAAGACCCTGCCGCCAGCTTCCCTACATATGCACAAAATTGCATAATTATGAACGACTTACTGATTTCGTGAATCAGTTGCCGGGACCCGTGCAACATGTCGCGGGAGACGCGCAACACTTTATTCCGGTCAGGTAACGCCGATTCGGTGCCTCGTAATACCTTTTCCGGGTCCGCGCATAAGAGACGCGCCGTCGACGCACCGCTAAATACCGTATCGATACGGTGTTTAGTCCGCTGACAACGGCCCGGATACAGCACGGCGCCGCTCGCCTGATCGTCGGTCACCCGGGCAGTATCACGCCTCCAGGCGTGGCGCTTCGGCCAACGTTGTCGCTGACGGCATGGCGGACCGCCGTCCGCATTGCGGACACCAGTGTGGTGGCCGCGTCGATCCAGTCTCTGGTTTGCCCGAATCCGATCTGCCGGCCGCTCCGGCGTCGCCGACGCTTGGCCGATCCAGCCGGCGATAAACGAACACGGGGCCAGCTAGCGCGAGACGTTCAAAGCCGACCATTCATGCTTCGTCTGTCACGGCTCGGTCTCCCCCGGCGTCATCACGCCGAGAACAGCTGGTCATCTCGGCTGCCTCGGCACCAGCCCCGTTACTGTCCGCGAATTCCGATCCGGGTAACACATACTCCGAGCCTTCTGATCAGTGAGTGGATGCCTCGGCCCCCAGTTACTCATGTTCTCGGTAACATTTTTCCGGACTTGCGCCGGCCTGGGCCCGGCGCACCGACAGGCATCTCAGATGCGCGAGAAGATAGCAATTTTTATCCAAGAAATGGTAGTGTTTTTTCGCGCAACTGAGCCTCCAGGCCATTCCCGGGTTATGGGGTGCATCACGACTGCGATGCGCTCGCTGAAAGCGCTCTGCCCGGCGGTCTGCTTGACTTCGCCGCCCGGCCGAACGCGATGTTATGCGCGCAAGCGATCCAGACCACGATGCCGCGAGGCCCGCGCCATCTCGCCGACACGTCTGTCCGAGTCCCACACCCTGGATAGTTAGGGAGCAATCGGAGCGCGCGCCTCGAGCAACGCCGAGCGTGATATAAGCTGCGACGGCCTTCACCGCAGGTTTAAGGTCGGAAACCCTTTCGACGACGGTCGCGTTGCCATTGGTCTGGGCGATCATCCCGACGCCAGGGGCATGCAGTCGACGCTGCCAGGTCGGCAATTTGCAGACGACGATTTTTTTGTCCTCTCTCTTGCAAGCGGTCGATCCACGATTGGGCATCCGAAACCCACCAGGGGAGAGACCCACGATGAACACCACCCAATACACGACCATTCCCGCCGGCGGACGCATTACATTACCGACCGCCACAGGTCACGACGCGCCAGCTACATACGAAGTGCGAGTAGACTTCATGGTCCTGGCGTATCATCTGCGCGCGGCAGCCGAAGCGGCGGATGACTGGATGGCCGCGATGCTGCTGGATATCGAAAAAAAATGCTGGTCGGCTGAATATGAGGTGGACAGCAACCTAGCGCTCGTGCCGATCGTCTGCGGGCAGGTGGATCTGGGAGCGCTGGATACGTGGCTGACCGAGGCTATACGCGAGGCCGTTGCAGCAAGGCATTATATCGATCCGCGTTGCGTTTGACCCGGGGGCACGCTCGCTGTCGAGCCAACACGTATTAGGCGGCTCCGATCCGGAAGGGGGGGGGCGCGACGGCCCCCCTTTGTCGGTGAGAAATGTTCCGCGCGAGTCGGCGTGGAAGAGGCGCGCGCGGTTCCGCTCGGCAGAGCGGCATCCGACGCGGTGCACGTGCGGCTCGGCGGCCCGACCACGCTCATTAACGATTAGTCGAGATGCCAGCATGCGCGCGCGGCCGGGATCGGCGCAGTTGCCGCCGGACCCGGTCCTGCGGCGACTGATCGCGCACGGTGATAGGCCTCAGCGTCAACGCGCGGCGATCGGAATCGCCAAGGCCGCTTTGGTGGCGCGGTCAACTTCGGCGACTGTAGTTCAACGCTCTCGTGCCAACAATGACAACAATATCAACAATATAAAATGCAATGGGGCGCATTTTTTTGTGGCGGATCAAACAAAAGTGCCTCACCATTTGATCAGGGGCCGCTCGGCGGCTGTCACTACAAATGGGAGGGCTATCGTGGCTAAAATTTCGGTTCATCTTTCGTATAAAAGCCTGAGCGCGCTGCCCGGAGCTTCGCGAGGCCGGCGGATGCTTGAAGAGATTCGCCGAACGGTCGAGGAGATGATGCGGGACGATTGGAAGGACGAAGAAGTGGCGGTTGACTATCAGGATCCCCGCCGCGACACCGGCAAGACCGTCATTGAGATCATCGGAATAGAGACCAAGTGCATGGAAGAGGTACTTCTATCGCGGGTTTCCGGTTATTTGCGGAGGAAACTCGACAGGACGATCGAGGCTATTGATTTGGAAGTGCTAGATGTCGCCGGCCAGGAGATTTACAACAGCATGAGGGGTTGGGAAGCCGAGCTCGCGAGAGACCTGTGCGTAGACGAACATTTGGTCCAGGCTTGGCTGTCAAGGCAGCGAGCGGTGCCGGGGTGGGTTATCGCGGAACTACCTGAACTTCTGTCCGGCAAAGCGGCCGAGCTCCGCAAAAAGGCGACTGGTCTGAGCAGATTCTCTGCTCGGCTGAGAGCCGATCAGGCGCCGGTTCGGAGCGATGGGTGCTTTGAATCCGACTGATGAGTCGGGGACTGGCGGGATCGCGGTGTCAGCCCCGTTCTATATCGTTGACTGTAGCTGTTCCCGCTGAAACGGCCGACGGCGGCTCGGCGCGATCTGAAGCGGCTGCGGCTGCGCGTCGCGCCCGCACCTTGGCGACTCCGTCTCGGTATCCGGCGCGGTTGAAAGGCAAGAGATGCGCCAGACGTTGCCCGGGTTGAAATCGCCGAGACGGCTTTTCGCCTCGGCCGGTCACACCGCAGGTCACCCCGTCGTCGTACGCCGCCCGTTCAGCTTTCGGGAGTTTCAGGCGGTCGAGGACGACCGGCAAGTCGTCGGGCCGCGCCTCGCTGGCCGGCTTTGCCACGGTTTCGTCCGACGCCGCGGACGGCGCCGTGACATCCGGTCCGGCCGCGCCAAGGGGCCGCGCCGAGCGTCCCGGTGTTTCCACCCCATTTCGAGCCTCTTGAGGATTATCGCCGGCCGACGGCTTCGGATCGGTCGCCTCCGGCTCCTGCACGCGCTTTTTCGCCGCGGCATTACGCTGTGTCGCCTCAACCTTCGTGCGGGTTGCCGCTGCTTCAGCGCGTGCCGTCGCCACGTCCGCCGCGGCTTGCTCACGTACCGCCATCGCAGCCGCCGTTGCCTCTCGCGCCTCAGCGCGCGCCTGCTGCGCGGCGGCGAGCGCCGTCTCGCGGGCTGCTTCGGCCGCCGCCGCCCGGCGCTCCGCCTCGGTCGATGCGGCCCTTGCGGTCGCAAGCTCCGCGGCGATCAGGTTTCGCTCCCCGGCGGTATGCGCCGCGGCGGATATCGCCTTTTCGGCTGCGGTGACGGCTTGATCACGCTCGGCCACAAGCACCGCCATCGCCGCATCGGTCGCGGCAAGCGCCTCGTCCGCCTCGGCCTGAGCGAGACGCGCGGCCTCCGCCGCAGCCCGAGCGGCCGCCACCTCATCGCCAAGCCGCTCCGCCGCGCGCCGCTCCGCCGCCGTCCACGCCGTGGCGATGGCGTCCCGGATAGAGGCCGCGAGCTGATCCCCAAGCGCCGCCGCACGCGCGGCGAGGTCAGGAGGCAACGGCGCGACCGAGGCTTCCGTCAACTGACCCGCAGGCGCCGCAACGTCAGGCTGGGTCTGCTTCCACACGGCCATGAGTCGCTTTGGATCGCCTCTGTTCCCGAGTTGCATCCGCAAACTGTAGCCCGTCACCGGCCGGTTCTGCGCGAGGATCGCCTCGCCGGCTCTGCCGATCTCCTCGGCGCCTACAGTCGCAGTTGCAGCCACGGTTATCTCCGGCAATAGGGCAAGCCAAGCTTGCCAAGCATACTAAGCTTTTTACGCCTTGCACGCCTTCATACCATGCGCTCCATCAAACGCACGGCAAAGTAGCAGACCTCATTTGGATGCTTGAAGTCACTTTTTCGATCAGCCCGACTCACGGCATCTATCCGGATTTTGCTGGCGCCGAACGGCAGCTTAGCTCGACACAAGGACCCTGTGCTGTGTTGCCGCCGCCTTTCACGGAGGCGGTCATGGTGGACCTGCCGCCAGGCATCGCACCGGGGGCCACGTCGTCCCGCGCCGACGCGTCCGGAGACCGAGAGACAAGCGGTTCCGCAGACGCAGCAGCCAGTTTGGGAGCCAGATCCCCGGCTGCAGCCTGGATAGAAACCGCCGCCGCCAACCGAGCCGGCGCCTCAAGTCTCGGCGCCAGAAACTCCCATGGCGCTGGAGTCCCCTGTTGCTTTGTCGGCACCCGTACTTCCGCGCCACCCGGCGGCCTGGCCGCTGCCTCATCCTGAGGCCCAACGACCTGCTCCGCAACGGAAGGTGACTCTGCAATCGCCTCGTCATGGATGGGACCCGCAGATGCCTCTGCCGATGGTTTTGCAACCTCGACCGAGCGGGGCGGGCTTGGCATGCCGAAAACGCAGCGGCGATCGCAACGCTGCAACCCGCTCCGCGATCTGCCAGCCCGCCTATTCCAAAATAAGCAGGCGGCGGCCAGCCTCCGTCTTCAACTCCGCAACATCAAGCGTGGTGTCACTGTCGGGATTAGCCATCGTGGTCCGTATCGGCGGCCTTGAACTCCGATTCCGGTCAGGCGGTCACCGAGTTCCTTCAGCGTCAGCGTGCCATCGTTGTCGGCATCCAGTTTGGCCCAACTTCCGCACTTTGGCGATTCTGTGGCCCCGAAACCCGCGGCATCCGTGGGTTCACCGAGAACGAATTAAGGGTTTGTGCGGCGCGAAGCCGCCGCAGAAGCCCCGTTGGACGAACGCGATTCGTTGGGAGGCGATCGAGCGCTATGGAGATTTCACCTCGGAGGCTTGGTGGCGAAGCGGATAGTTGACCCGCTGCCGTCGCGTCCCAGGCGGCACGACCGCAGCATCACGGTCGATGAAGACAGCTTCAGGATGGCCGGCGCCATCATCCGGGTCAAGGTAGTGGCCGTGAATCGGCTTGATAACAACGGTCCTCCGTGGCGCGGCGGGACGCGCACCGGCAAGACCGGACTGTGCTGGTGACGTGTGCCGCGGATCATGGCGCCATGGCCTGCTGCGGGGTGAGCATGCGGATGAAGACCAGCCGCCCCTGACAGTGCGGACAAGTCCGCGTCTCGATCGGCGGCACCGGCTCCACGCCGGGTGGCACGAGCGGTGGAGCGGCAGGATCGTCGTCCTGCATCAAGTCGATCTTGGGCGGCGCCTGGAGTTGCAGCATCTGCCGTATCCGGGCGGCGTTGCGGCGTTGCGCCGGATGCCACAGGCCGAAGTAACGCACCTTGTGGAAGCCGCGCGGCAGCACGTGCTGGAGGAAGCGGCGCATGAACTCCTCGCCGCTGAGGCGGCAGGTTCGCCGGCAGCCGGTCTTGCGGTCCTTGTATTGGATCGTGACCGTTTGGTCGTCGAGGCCGACGATGCGAGCGTTGGTGAGAGCAACACGGAAGACGTAGCGGGCGAGGTAGTCGAGCACGGCCTGTTCGCCGTTGCCGCGGGCGGATGCGTGCAGGATCCAGCGCTTGCGCCAGACCTCGTCCGGGATGACGAGATCCGGGCACTTCCGCTTCAGCAGCGCCCGGAACTTGCCCCGCACCAACTTGGCGAGAGCCTTGACGGGCACCAGGAACTTGCGGCGTGCCGGATGCCAGGTGGTGCCGTCCTCGGAGATCCCGCCACCGCTGACCAGGCAATGAGCATGCGGATGGAAGGCCAGTTGCCGTGTCCAGGTATGCAGCACGGCGAGCACGGCCACGGTGCCGCCGACGTAACGCGGATCGCGCGCGAGTTCGATGATCGCCGCGGCGGTGGCCTGCATCAGCACGGCGTAGCCGTCGCGCTGATGAGCCCGCAGCACCTCGCGCAGTTCGGCCGGGACAGTCACGGTGATGTGGAAGTACGGCACCGGCAGCATCTCCGCCTGCCGGTGTTCCAGCCATTCTTGCGTCTGGGCGGTATGGCACTTGTTACAACTGCGGTTGCCGCAGGAGTGGAACGAGAACACCTCGGTGCCGCACGCCTCGCAGCGCCACACCTGGCCGCCGAGCGCCGCGGTGCGGCAGATGACGATATCCTCGATGGCGCGCCGATGCGATGGCAGCATCGACGCGCCGTGAGCCGAGAGGTAGTCCGCCGCAAAGCGGCGGAACACGTCGGCGACCTCGATCATGACCGCGGCTCAGAGGCCGCGCATCAGCCGATCGAGCAGAGTGCGCAGCGACGCCCGGGTCGGCGTGGTGAGGTGGGTGTAGATGGCGGTGGAGGCGATGCTGGCGTGGCCGAGCAGAATCTGCACGATGCGTGTGTCGATGCCGTTCTCGATCAGCCGTGTCGCGTAGGAGTGGCGCAGACAATGCGGCGTCACCCGCCGCTGGATGCCTGCCGCGGCGGCAGCGGCGGCGAAGGTATCCGACAGCACGCGCTTGTTGATCGGCGCGTCGCCGTGTCGATTGGGGAATAGCCAGCGGCGGTTGCGATGGCTGCGCCACAAGCCGCCCAGTTCGTCGAGGATCGGCTGTGGCAGCGGCACCAGCCGCTCCTTGTTGCCCTTGCCGACGATGCGCAGCACCTGGTTGGCCCGGTCAATGGCGCTGACCTCCAGCGTGGTGGCCTCGCTGATGCGCAGGCCGCACGCATACATGACGGCAAGGCACGTCTTGTGGACCGGGTTGCGGATACCGCTGAGGAGTTGGCGGACCTGATCTTCTGACAGCGCCTCAGGCAGCCGTTTCTGCCGTGGCGAGGCGATCCTTTTTTTCCCCGAACAGTCCCCAGGCCCGGCCGAGCGTATGGCGGTAGAGGAAACACAGGCCATACTGACCGGTTTTGAAGGTGCCGCGTGCCACGCCTCGCTGGCATAAACCGAGCAGGTAGCCTCGCACCTCTTCCTCACTCAACTGATCGGGTGAGCGGCGGTAATGCGCGGCCAACCTGCGCACCGCCTGGACGTAGATCTTCTGCGTCCCGGCAGCCAATCCGGCCAGGGTCATATCCTCGATCATCCGCGCACGTAGTGGCGACATGGTGGTCTCCTTTCGTGAATGCTCCGACGGGCAACCTCATGCCCGCCGATCGAAAGGATACGTCCAAATCGGTACCGACCCAGCTACCCAGGGCCCTCGGCGAAGCCGTTCCGTCCAACAAAGCAAAATTTCGTTCTAAAAGGGACCCTCGAATCCGGAGGTCAACTTTTTAACCAGTATATCGATTCTGTGAAACCAATCGGTTGCGGGGGGATTCTCCGGACCACCCTATTTGTTGTCGCCCTGCCGGAAACGCCGGACATGCCGCCGTCGTGGATGGTGTTCGAGTCGGTCTTCGGCATGATTTCGGTTGCCTATGCCAACCTGGCGCCGCCCGAGTTTCGGCGGTATGCTGCGGGTTCGGATTGCCGTATCCGGTCCTGGTGTCCTGGCTGCATAGCCTTAAATACGTCCGGAACATCTGCGCGCATTATGGACGGGTGTGGAACCGGGAGTGCCGGATCAAGCCGATGATTGCTCGAGCCTACAAGGCGGAGCTGACGCCGAACGGGCGGGTCTATGCCCAGCCTGTCTTGATGCCGATTCTGTTGGTGAAGATCGCCCCCGGGAATCATTGGGCGATCTAGCAGCCTGTCGGACTTAACGCCACGCGGCGTCCGTGGTAAAATCGCAACGACGATTCGCAGCCCCTTCGGGACGCCGCCTCTCAATCGGTTCGAGGATCCGGCGCAGGATCGCCGCGGTGGTGGCGTGTTTCCGGGCGGGGCGTGTCTCCGGTCTCGGCGGCATGCCGGGTGATCCCGGCCATGGTTTCGCCGACCGCGGCCTCGGCGTTGGGCACCGGGCAGCCGGCGGCGACGTGCAGATAGCGGATAGCGGCGCGGCGCAGGGTCAGGGTGCTGACGCTGAGGCCAGGGCCGCGGCCAGGAAGACGGCGACATCGGCGGCGCGTCCGGGCGGGCAGGGCAGGCCGAAGCGGTCGCACCAGTCGCACAAGGCGCGCACCCCGGCGCGGTAGGCGCGCCGCGTGTTGCCGGCCTTGGCGCGGCCGGCATAAGGCTGCCTTAATCGTCCAAGCCATTCGAATTGCTTGCGGATTCGATGCGTAGGGCGCTATAGTCTGCGCACACGCCGCAGCTGCTCCGTTGGGACAGGGGGCACCGAGAAGCGGCAACCGGAGGGAAGATCGGCGGTGACCGGCTGACACGCAGATCCGCCTACGCTTCGAGATTCGAACCTCTACCGCGTCGCGCGGCGACGAGTTCTTCGTGAGAATCCGGCGCGACGCCATTCGCCGGCTGGTTGTTCTGCACTTGCGCTGCTATTGCAGGAGCCTGTGCCGTTCGATCGGATTGCCGAAGAGGGATCGGATCGGATCGGATCGGATCAAAGAAGATGACAATGCGGCTGGTGCTGACGGGCGGGTGCATCCTCAACCGGCAGCGGCGCGCGGGCTTCGTCGATCTGATCAGTTCCGGCGGACTGCTCGGCGAGGCGGAGACCCCGGGGCGGCAACGGCGGCAAGGTTCCGCCTGTTGCTGGTGCTGTGCGGCGGCATGAGTAATTTCCGAACCTTGGGGCGGCGATCATTCCGGGGTTAGGTTGCCGGAGCACGAACGAGTTGAGGAAGGAATCGCCATGACCGCCAGTCAATCCGCAGCAGGGCACCATGCTGCTGCTGCGACACATCACGGACACGCGGCACAGTTTCATCGTGATGCGTCCCGGCACTACCAGATCGGGAAAGATTACGCCCACGCGGCGCATCAGGCGCTCTCTGCGCATGGTCACGCGCTTCGCGCACTTGAGCACGGGCAGGCGGCGAGCGCCTGTTATGCGGCACATGATGGCAGTCCGTTGCCGAATTATCTGGGCCGAGCCTCGGAACATTCCCTCTCAACCGCCGTCGCGGCCCCGGCGGATCTGACCGGATGGGCGCTTCATCTCGTTGCGGCCGAGCATCACGAAGCCGCCGCGCGGCACCACGAGAAGGCTGCGCAACATTCTGAGGCGGAGCACTATGTCAGAGCCGCCCATGAGACCCGCAATGCGCTTGACCATGGAAAACATGCTCTGTTTCATGACGATCGGGCGGCCATGCACCACATGGAACACTACGGGTGTCATGCATCGGCGGAACTCGTATGAGCGCCGAAGCTTCCCGGCCGCAGGGTCAGTTTCCGGCACCGTCGGTGTGCACCGGGATCCTCTTGGGGGTCATTCTTGCGTCGCGGTCTGATCAGGCAGGTCAGGCGCCCGATCTTGTCTCCGAGCCGGCGGAATCCGCGTCCAGTTCCGAAATATGCGGTCCACCAAGGTAGTTGCGGCCAGCGACGGCCGGGCCGCCTCGCGCCAATCCTGACTGAAACACATCGATCCGAGGAGTTTCTTCATGGCCGCGGAACAAGCACCCGCAAAGGTCTATCTCGTCGGCGGCGGAATCGCCTCCCTGGCCGCGGCAGTCTTTATGATCCGAGACGGCAACATCCCGGGCTGCGACATCACGATTCTAGAGGAACTCGATAAGATCGGCGGTAGCCTCGACGGTTCCGGCACGCCGGAGAGCGGGTATGTGCTGCGCGGCGGGCGCATGATCGAGAGCAAATATGTCTGCACCTTCGATCTGTTTTCCTCGATCCCCACTCTCGACGGCAGCAAGACGGTCACGCAAGAGATTGGCGACTGGAACAAAACACTCAAGACGTCCTCCAAGTCGCGGCTGTTCCGGTCCGGGCACCGGGAAAGCGCGCCCTCTTTCGGTCTTCGCGAGCGAGATATCCTGGCGCTCGAGCGACTGGCGCTGGAACCCGAGGCCATGCTGGGCGGGACGAGCATCGATGAACAGTTCGATCCTGAATTTTTCGCGACAAACTTCTGGTTGATGTGGTGCACCACCTTCGCCTTCCAGCCCTGGCACAGCGCTATGGAGTTCAGGCGCTATCTGTTGCGGTTCGCGCACATGGTCGACGGCCTCAACTGCCTGAACGGCATCATGCGGACCGTTTACAACCAATACGATTCGATGGTGCGGCCGCTGGTCAAGTGGCTGACCGAGCGTGGCGTCAGATTTGAAACGAATACCCGCGTTACCAATCTCGTGCTGAATGACGATCGTGGGTCACTGACCGTGAGGCAGATCGATATCGAGCGTGGCGCCGGGCATGCAACGATCACGGTAGATCCGACGGACTACGTATTGGTCACCCTGGGATCGATGACCGAAGCTTCAAGTCTGGGCAGCATGGACACGGCACCCGTGATGAACGGCAAAGCCTGCGGCGGCGCCTGGACGCTCTGGGAAAACCTCGCCACCGGCCGATCGGCGTTCGGACGACCGTCGGTGTTCACGGATCATGTCGAGGAGTCGCGGTGGGTATCGTTCACCACGACGCTGCACGATGACACGTTCCTGCGTATCGTCCGGGACCTGACCGGCAATGTGCCCGGCGAGGGCGGTCTGATCACGATTCCGGATTCGAACTGGCTGGCTTCGATTGTCATTCCGTTCCAGCCTCACTTCATCGGCCAGCCAGCCGATGTCAGCGTATTCTGGGGCTACGGCCTGTCTGTCGACAAGCCCGGAAACTTCGTCGAGAAGCCGATGTCGGCCTGCACCGGCCGCGAGATCATGACCGAAATCCTCGGCCATCTGTGCATCGAATCCGAGGCGCCGGATATTCTGAAATCCGCCATCTGCATCCCGTGCATGATGCCATACATCACCAGCCAATTCCTTCGGCGCTCGCCGGGCAACCGGCCGCAGGTCGTGCCCTCCGGCTCGCGCAATCTGGGCCTTATGGGCCAGTTCTGCGAGTTGCCGAACGACGTCGTCTTCACCGTTGAATATTCGATTCGAACGGCTCAGGCAGCAGTGTATCAGCTGCTTGACCTCAAGCGCGAGCCTCCCGCTGTCTATCAAGGCAGGTTCAATCCCCGAGTTCTGCTCAGGGCGTTCTTGTCCCTGCACGGCATAGGCACATGATCCAGCAGAAGACCCGATCGGGGCTGACAAGTACTGAGGCTCGGGCGCGTCTGGTGAATTACGGCCCGAATGCCATGCCGGATACCTCCGCGCATCCATTGCGTATGGCGTTCGAAAAGTTCTGGGCGCCGGTCCCATGGCTTCTGGAAGCCGCCGTCGTGCTCGAACTCGTGCGCGGAAGCTATCCCGAAGCCGGCATCATCAGCGCCCTTCTGGTGTTCAACGCGGGGCTTGGACTGTTTCAGGAAGGCCGGGCACAGGCAACGCTAGCCGCGCTGAGGTCCCGGCTCGCGATGACCGCATCGGTCCGGCGTGATGGAGTGTGGGCAACTTTGCCCGCCGCCGAGCTGGTTCCCGGCGATGTGGTCAAGCTTTCACTCGGCGGCGTTGTCGCCGCCGACGTGCGCTTGACCGAGGGGAACGTGCTGCTCGACCAATCGATGCTGACCGGCGAGTCCGTGCCGATCGAGGCGGGTGCGGGCCTGAAGACCTTTGCGGGTGCGCTGGTGCGGCGTGGCGAGGCGATGGCGGAGGTCACAGCGACCGGCGCGAACACGAAGTTTGGCCGCACCGCGGAACTCGTCCGCACCGCTTATGTGGTCAGTTCGCAGCAGAAGGCTGTTTTGCACGTCGTGCGCAATCTCGCTTGCTTCAGCGCGCTGGTTATCGTTGCACTCTCAGCCTACGCCTATTTTCTTCACCTTCCCGTCGCCGAGATCATCTCTCTGATTCTGACGGCGGTGCTGGCATCCATACCTGTCGCGCTTCCGGCGACCTTCACCGTTGCTTCGGCGATCGGTGCGCGGGCGCTGGCTCATCTGGGCGTGCTGCTGACGCGGCTGTCCGCGGTGGATGAGGCTGCAACGATGGATGTGCTATGCGCTGACAAGACAGGCACGCTGACGCTTAATGCGTTGAGCGTGGCGTCGGTCGAAGCGATGGCCGGCTTCGATAAGGCGCATGTTCTGGCATTGGCTGCTCTGGCAAGCTCGGACGGCGGCCAGGACCCGGTGGATGCCGCCATTCGTTCGGCCGCCGCTTCCCGCGGGATTTCCGACGCGCCACGGCTGGTCAGCTTCGTGCCGTTTGATCCCGCAACAAAAATGTCCGGTGCGACGGTCCGGGATGCGGGCGGAAAAACCCGGCAAATTCTGAAGGGTGCCTTTTCCGTCGTCGTTGGCCTTGCGCAGCCATCTCCGGGCGCAGCCGCCGCGGCGGCGGCGCTTGAAGGCAAGGGGTTTCGCGTGCTGGCGGTCGCTACGGGACCATTCGGGGCACTGCAAGTGGCCGGGCTTGTTGCACTCAGCGATCCGCCGCGATCGGACTCTGCCAAACTCATTGCCGAGTTGCGTGGTCTCGGCGTTGGTACCGTGATGGTGACTGGCGACGCTCCGTCGACCGCGGCGATCGTGGCCCGAGCGGTCGGGCTGCGGGCGATGGTCAGTCCGCCCGGGCCGATCCCGGACGGCGTGCGGCCCGAGGCATTCGATGTTTTCGCAGGCGTTCTGCCCGAGGATAAATACCGGCTCGTCAAGATGTTTCAGGCCAGCGGTCATACCGTCGGCATGTGCGGCGACGGTGCGAACGATGCGCCGGCGCTGCGTCAGGCACAGATCGGGATCGCGGTATCCACGGCGACCGATGTCGCCAAGTCGGCCGCCGGAATGGTGCTGACCGATCCCGGCCTGTCGGGCATCGTCGCAGCGGTAAGAGAAGGGCGTGTGACGTTCCAGCGGATCCAAACCTATACGCTGAACTCGATACTCAAGAAGATCGTGACGATGCTGCTGCTGGTTGTCGGCCTGGTGATGACGGGACATGCTGTTTTGACCCCGTTCCTGATGATCATTCTGATGGTTATCGGCGATTTCCTGGCGATGTCGTTGACGACCGATAACGTCCGGCCATCTTCCATGCCGAATGCCTGGCGGATCGGAAGTCTGACGGTCGCCGGTGTCATTATAGGTCTCTGCCTTTTGGCGTTCTGCACCGGGTTGCTGGCAGCCGGAAAGTATGAATTTGGCCTCGGGACCGATGCGCTGAGGACGGTGACCTTCCTGTCGGTGGTGTTCGGCGGCCAGGCGACGATCTATGCGATCCGGGAACGTCAGCATCTATGCCGATCGGCTCCGAGCGTTTGGCTTTTGGTGTCATCTGTTGCGGACATATCAATTGGATCGGTGCTGGCTATTTTCGGCATTGCGATGACACCGCTTGCACCGATGGTTGTCGCCGAGATGTTCGGCGCAGCCGTGGTCTTCACGATCGTCCTCGACGTCGTAAAGCTTCCGATATTCGCCCGGCTTCGTATCACTTGAATAAGGTAGGGTTTCATGAATCCGGAACAAGCAGCAGTACGGCAGTCGGCAAAGGAATTCGTCGCCGGGAATATTATTCCTTATGCCGAGTACTACGACAAATCCGGTGATTTCCACGCTTATCTTTTGGAAGCGACGAGGACGACGGGGATTTTCGCGATGGCGGTGCCGACGGAATACGGCGGCCTCGGCTATTGCCCATTGACCCAGGCCCTGGTGCTGGAGGAATGGGGGTACGGCTGTGCCGCCATGGGAACAACTCTCTCTGCCAGCATTCTGAGCATGGAGGCAGTTCTGATCGCAGGCAATGAGGATCAGAAGCGCCGCTTCTGCAAGCCTATGCTCGAGGCCGGGCTGGGCGCTTTCGCATTGACAGAGCCGGCGGCCGGCTCCGATGCCAGTGCCGGCGTGGCAACCGCGGTAAAGAGCGGGAACGACTATATCCTGAACGGCCCGAAATGCTGGATCACCAATGGCGGCGTGGCTTCAGTCTATGTTGTCTTCGCTGCAACCGATCCGGCCAGAGGCGCAAAAGGCCTGAGTGCCTTCATCGTCGAGCGCGGCCTGCCGGGCTTCATTCCGGGCGATCGGGAGGAGAAGCTTGGCCTTCGCAGTTCAAATACCTCGTTCTTCTTCCTGAAGGACGTCCGCGTGCCCGCCGCCAATCTTTTGGGGCAGGAGGGCGATGGAATGAAAATCGCCATGGAAACACTCGATATCGCAAGACCTGCAATCGGCGCGCTGGCCGTTGGTCTGGCGCAACGCTGCCTCGATGAATGCGTGAAGCATCTGCGGCGGCGTTTTCCCGCCAAATCGTTTCCCGGTGAAACTTTGCAGTTTGAACTTGCCGACATGCAAATCGAAATCGAGGGAGCAAGGCAGGCCCAGCATCACACCATGGCGCTGCGAGAGGCGAAGCTGCCTTTCACCAAGGAATCGGCGGTCGCAAAAACCCTATGCACGGCTGTTGCCATGAACGTCACATCGCGGGCGATGCGCCTGATGGGATCGCATGCCTACACGTCTGAGTTCGGCAAATTCATGCGCGACGCCAAGGTCATGCAAATATATGAGGGCACCAATCAGATCCAGCGACTGGTGATTGCGCGTTCAGTGCTCGCTCCCCCGAGGGCGGCGGCCCCGGCAACGACAGCAGGTAAGAAATGACGTACTCCTTGACCGAACCTCAGCAAATCCTTGGGCAGCGCGCCCGGGAATTCGCCTTTGAATTTCTGGATCCGATACTGGCGGATCTTGATCGCGGCCAGATCTTCCCGAAAGCGTTAATCGGCCGCTTGGCGGCACATGATTTTCTCGGCCTGATGGTTCCGAAACAATCAGGCGTGCCCGGGGCGGGTTTTGTCAGCCATATCGAGGTGGTTCAGGCGCTATCGCGGTCATGCCCCGCCATCGCCTCCGTCATCAACAATCATGCCCTGGTCGCGTATGCCATCGCCCATTGGGGCTGCGAATCTCAGAAGAACGCGTATCTGCCCGCGATGATAAAGGGCGAAAAACTCGGCGCGATTGCCGTCCAGGAAGAAGGTCCGATCCCGGGAGACGGCCCCGCAGCGCTGCTCGCCGTGCCTCAGGGGAGCGGATTTATCCTGAACGGAACGAAGACCTTCGTCCGCAATGCGGGTGTGGCCGATGTCTATCTGGTGTTCGCGACCATCCAGTCCGGCCTGACCGGTTTCGTCGTGGATGCCGGGACAGCCGGGCTGAGCGTTGGACCGAGGCTGGAAACCATGGGACTGAGAGCGTGCCCGGTAGCCGATCTCAGCTTCAAGAACGTTGCGGTATCCGAAACCACCGTCGTGGGCGGCGAAGATCCGAGCGTCGCCGGCCAACTGCTTTCAATCGGCGCGGTAGCCGAGGCCGCACAAACCGTCGGTATCGCCAGGGCCGCCGTTTCACACGCCGCCGAGTATGCGAAACGTCGCGTGCAGTTCCGCCATCCGATCGCCCGGCTGCAGGCGATCCAGACCCTGCTTGCCGAGATTGTCACCGACAGCCACATGGCCTGGCTTGGCATCCGGCACGCCGCGCAACTGATCGAGGACGGCGCGCCGTTCGAGGCCGAGGCGGCGATGGTAAAGTTGTTTCTCGGCCGCTTTGGCTCAAAGATGCTGATCGATGCCATACAGATCGAGGGCGGCATGGGGATTTGCGAAGTCGTCCCCAAGCATATCAGTGGATCGCTCCCTCTCGCACGGATGTTTCGCGATATTGCCGGAACGACGCTTCTGGATGCTCCGGATGACTTCCCGGACAAGGTCGTCGCCGCAGCCGTTTCGTGATCTCGCCAGACGCCGGGTGGGAAAATCCGCCCGGCGTCAGTCGCGTCAGCGACGAATACGATGGATCGCCCATCCAATCCCGGCGATCAGTGCCAGCGCACCGAACGCCGCAAACAAGCTGCCGCCCGTCAACAGAAGGGTCAACAAAAACCCGGCCACTGCCGCCAGCGCCATATACTTGTTTTCGATCGGGTAGAACTTCTTCTCATACGGCTCTCCCGCTTGATCAGGCCGCGGCCGCATGAGCCGCTATGCCCGCTGCAACCGATCGGCCGGCGATGCGTCCGAAGACCAAACAATCAATGATGGCAACGCTTCCCAAACGGCAGGCGCCGTGAACGCCACCTGTGATCTCGCCAGCCGCGAACAGTCCCGGAATGACAGCCCCGTCGAGATCAATCACCTCTGCCTGGCCGTTGATTTCGACCCCGCCCATCGTGTGGTGAACCTTCGGCCAAACGCGAGCCGCGTAGAAAGGTGCCGTGGTTAGCGGTCTGGCATCCTTGAGAATCAGCTTGCCGAATTCAGGGTCATGCTTCGCCGTCACATATCCGTTGAAGTCCTCAACTGTCTTCGCCAGTGTGCCCGGATCGATCTTGTAGTGAGCGGCCAGCGCGGCGAGCGTATCGAACCGCCCTACGGTCCCGCTCTCGATCGAATGGTCGAGTCCCCACCAGGCGAATTTGGCGCCATAGGAATCGGCAATGCTGATAGCAGGATGACCGCAGGCGATGATGGCGTCGCTCTGGTTTTTGCGATCATCAAGCTCGCTGACGAAGCGCTTTCCACTGGCGGGATCTATCAGAAGCCCATGCGCCATCCCGCAACCGGCGATGAATCCGCACCCGGAACCGATCCCTTCGTCGTCCGGGCTGGTTAGGGGCAGAAGCTGGATCTGGTCGAGTTGGACCGAGGCCGCACCGAGGCGCAGCGCTGCAATGAGGCCCTCGGCCGTAGCGCCCGGCTGGTTGGTGGTCTTGTAGTCCGCTGTCAGCCGCGGGTCCTGCACCGTGCGGAAATGCAAGTCCTCCGAAAATCCTCCACACGCGAGCACGACGCCTTTGCGGGCCCGGACGTTCTTCAGGAGACCGCTCCCCGGTTCTCCAAAATTGAATTCCTTGCGTACTGCAACGCCAATCACCCGCCCATCCCGATCGCGGTGCAGTCCGGTGATCTCCGCATGGAGGGTTATCGGCACATTGGCTTTCTTGAGTGCTTCGACCTGCTTGCCGACGACTTCCGAGCCATGCCCGTTGGCAGTTTGCAATGTCCGCGGCACCGAATGGCCGCCCATCATGTTGATCTGATCTTTGTAGGCCGCGCCGACCCGTCTCATTGTCCATTCGACGGCCGCGTTGGACTGTTCCGCAACGATACGGGCGAGTGCAGGATGATTGAGACCGAGGCCGGCAGCGAGCATGTCGCTGTACATCAGATCCGGGGAGTCCTTGATGCCCTGCTTTTTCTGAGCTGCCGAACCGGCTGCGGCAACCTGGCCACCGTTGATCCAGGAATTTCCGCCCGGTTTGTCCATCTTCTCCAGAATCATGACGGAGGCGCCCGCATCGTGCGCCTCGATCGCGGCGGCGAGTCCGGCAAAGCCTGAACCAACCACTACGACGTCGACGGTTTCGTCCCAAACGACGGTTTCACGGTTCAGCGTAATCGGCATGGTGCTCTCCTCTATGTCTCATGCAGGTAAGCAGCCGGAGAAACGAGATGATAGGATCGGAAAATACTCAGGTCAGCGGATTTTCACTTCAACGACTGGACGGCGGTCGATGTCGAAGACATGGGCAGCACATGCCATGCAGGGATCGAAGCTGTGGATTGTGCGCAAGACCTCCAGCGGCTTATCCGGCATCTCCAGGCGGTGGCCGTCCATTAGTGCGGCCTCGTAGGGTCCATGCTGGCCGCGTTCGTCCTTGGGTCCAGCATTCCATGTCGTCGGCACAACGGCCTGATAGTTGGTGATGACGCCATCATCAATGACCACCCAATGCGCCAATGCACCGCGCGGCCCTTCGATGGTGCCGATGCCGCGGCTGTGGCGGGGCCAATTCTCCGGCGCCCATTTGGCGTCATTGAACGTGCGCAGGTCACCGCGCCCGATGTTCGCCATGAGCCTGGCATGCCAGCCCGCCATGCGGTCGACGAGCAACTTGCTTTCGATGCCGCGCGCCAGAATCCGACCGAACGTGGAATAGATGGCCTCGAACGGCAGACCGAGCCGTGCCAAGGTTTCGGCCGTCAGCGCCTTGGCAGCGGTGTCGCCCGCGGCATGCAGCATCACCAGACGGGCCAACGGACCCGTTTCCATAGCATGGCCGCGCCAACGGGGCGCCTTGACCCAGGAATAGGTCTTGTCCGCATCGAGTTGTGCGAACGGTGGTTCCGGCCCCGTATAGTCCAGCGATGTCTCGCCCTCGAACGGATGCAGGCCTGTGTCCCGGCTGTATTTGTACCAGGAGTGTGCCACGTATTCCTGGATCTGCGCCGGATCTTGCAGGTCTACCGGAAGGATTTCCGACAGGTCGCGCCCCAGCACGGCGCCGCGCGGCACGCCAAAGCCGTTGCCCGCAGCCGAACCGGCAAAGTCCCCGTAGGTCAGAAAGTTTCGCACGTTCTCGCCGCGCCCGAACCAATCCTTGTAGCCGCCGCCGATGGCGATCAGGTCCGGCAGGTAGACGCCATCGACAAAGTCGCGCATCCGCTCGATCAACGCGCGCACGCGGATAAGGCCGGTTGTCGAGACTGCTGTAGCGTCAGCGCCCCCCGGCAGCTTGCCATCAACCGAGATCGCGCAAGGCGCTCCGCCGACAGCCACATTCGGATGCGGATTTTTTCCGCCGAAAATGGTCAGCAGCTCACCAATTTCACGCTGCCACGCCAGCGCATCGAGGTAATGCGACAGCGCAATCAGATCGACCTCCGGGGCCAGTTTGTATCCCGGGTGGTTCCACCACCCGTTCGTAAAGATCCCGAGTTGGCCTGACTCCACCAAGTCCTTAAGCCGCGCCTGCGCCCGTCCGAAATGATCCATCGACGTTTCGCTATAGCCGATCGTTTCGGCGATCCGCGAAGCCGCCTGCGGATCGGCCGCCAACGCGTGGATCGGGTTCACCCAGTCCAACGCCTGAAGGTGATAGAAGTGAATGACGTGGTCCTGCAAAAGCTGTGCGCCGGCCATCAGGTCGCGGATCAGTTCGCCATTCTCCGGCACCGTGATGCCCAGCGCGTCCTCCACCGCCCGCACCGAGGCGAGGCCGTGCACCAGCGTGCAAACGCCGCAGATGCGCTGGGCGAACGCCCAGGCATCGCGCGGATCGCGGCCCCGCAAAATGATTTCGATGCCGCGAACCTGCGTGCCGGCGCTGAGCGCCTCGACGATATTTCCCGCAGTATCGATCGACACTTCGATCCGTAAATGACCCTCAATCCGAGTGACTGGGTCGATAACGATACGTCTCGCTGCCATGCTCTATGGCCTGAGGCTGTCGGCGACAAGTTCGAGCAGGCTGCCAACCGTCTTGTTCCACTGCGCGGCTTTACCGCCGTGGTCCAGCGTCTGACGGCATCCGGAGCAACTGGTGTAGACCGTGTCCATCCCGGTCGCCTCGACCTGCCGCTGCTTGATCTCGAACGCCTTCTGCCGCAACGGCGCCGCGCGATTGATCAGCGCCACGCCGCCACCGCCACCGCAGCACCAGTTCGCATCACCGGCATCTTCAAGTTCATGCAGGTCCACCCCAAGCGCCTCCAGGATGGTTCGCGGTGCCGCCGTCGCGCCACCACGTCGAGAGACCTGGCAGGCGTCATGGTAGGTTGCGCGTTGCTTGACCGTTTTGACCCGGATGCGGCCATCCGCCAACCCTTCGGCCAGAAATTCGGTGATCTGCATGACCCGGAACGGCAACTTCCTGCCGAACGCGTTTGCTGCCTCCCACCGCATTTCGGTGAAGGCGTGTCCGCACTCCGGCATCAGCAATGTCTTCGCCCCGCAGGTCGTCGCCGCCTGGACGACCCCCAGCGTCGTTGCGCGCTGGCCGTCGCGGTCTCCCGCGGTCAATGAAACGTTGTCGGCATCAAACCCATCCGTCCGGAACGTCCATGACTCGCCCACGTGGTTCAGGATCTTCGCGATCGCCGCCATCGAACCGGGATAAGTCTTGAGGTCGATGGAGGAGACCGTTGGCACAATGTCCGCGGTTGCTTCGTCCACGTGCATGGCCACGCCGTACTGGTCCCCGATGGCGTGCAGCATCTCCCGGAACTTCGTTACGCTCAACCGGAAGGGACTGCCCGTCGCGTGCTCCTTCTCGGCCAACAACCCGAGATAGTCGGCCGGCGCCAGCCCGGCCGTATACATCCCGTGACGCGCCTTCTCCACCAGATCGGCGATATCGATTCCCATCGGGCAAATCAGCGAACAACGGCCGCACATGTTGCAGGAATCGTAGATCAGATCTTGCCAGCTCGTCAGTTCGTCCACCGTAACCTTCCGCGCAAGCCCGAAAAGGCGATAGATCAGTGCGAACGGACCGACCTCCCGCTCATACGCTTGACGGAACGGAGCTATCTTATGGATTGGCGTGTACCGAGGATCCCCGGTCTGCACATAGAACTGGCAGGCTTCAGCGCAACGTCCGCAATGCACGCAGGATTCCATCGACAGGGCGGCGGTTGGACCGAAGTCGGATACAAACCCGCGCATCGCTTTCTCGGCCGTGTTCATGTCGCTGCCCCCTTGCGCGCGAAGTTCATTCCCATCGCCGCCCGGCTGTAAAATGCCAGCTTGACATGCAGCAGCTTGCCGAACGGGAGCCAGACCATCATCAGCTCCACGCTGAGGATGTGCAGCGTCAGCAACGTCCTGTAGCTGGCGATCGTTTCGCCTGACAGCAGGATGCCGGTCAGCACCGGCAGGAACACCAGAAGCCAGCTCAGGTAGTCGTCGGTCGTCGACAGCAGGCGCAGCACAGGGTGATAAATGCGACGGAACAGCAGGGCGATCATGCTCGCCAAGGTTAAGCCACTGACGATGACGACCAAACCTTTCGGCAAGCTCGGCCATGTCAGCCAGAAGAATTGGTGGATCACCTGGATATGCGGCGCGCCGCCGAGGACGATCACTGCCAGCCCGAGATGAAAGGTGGAACTAAGACCAACACTGACCGCGATGCGGGGCCAGAACGTCCGGCGCGGAACAAACCGGGTGAAAACTGTCGCCAATCCGCCGCGCACCCGCCCGGCAAAGCCGATCCGCGGCGCAGCCAGATGTAAACGCTGACGTAACAGCAGAATGCCGGCGATGCGCCACGCCGTGCCCCCGACCATAACGAGCCAGGCACCCTGCAACCCCGGACCGCGTGCGAAGTCCAGCAATGTCATGTGCTTTTCCTCCGACCGCTCAGCGCTGCGGCGAGACCGCCAGCCACGCCGACGCCAAGGGCGATGCCGGTGTTGCGCCATCCGGCACTGCTGCCTCCGGCCAGCGAGGTGTAGAAGCTGCCTGCGTCCCAGAAATCGGGTTCCGAACAGCCGATGCAGCCGTGGCCCGATTCAATCGGAAAGCTGGTGCCGCCGTTCCATTTCAGGCTCGCACAGGCGTTGTGGGTGACTGGTCCCTTGCAGCCGAGTTCGAACAGGCACCAGCCTTGCCGGGCGCCCTCGTCGTCGAAGCTTTTCGCGAATTTGCCCTGGTCGTAGAACGGCCGGCGGTAGCATTGGTCGTGGATCGTCGTGCCGAAATAGGCCAGTGGCCGCTTGCGATCATCAAGTTCCGGCAAATGTCCGAAACTGATGAAGTGGACCAGCACGCCGCTGAGCACCTCCGGCACCGGCGGACATCCCGGTATGTTAACGATCGGCTTGCCGGAGATCAGGTCCTCCACGCCTGCCGCACCGGTCGGATTGGGGTAGGCTTTGGGGATTCCGCCGTAGGCCGCGCATGTGCCGATCGCCAGAACCGCCTTCGCGTCTGCGGCGATTTCGCTCAGCATGCCGAGGTTGCTGCGGCCGCCGGTCATCGAATAAACGCCGCCGTCTTTGACCGGGATCGATCCGTCAATCGCGAGCAGGTATTCGCCTTTGTTCGCCGCCACCGCCTCTCGCAGGGTTCGTTCCGCGTCGGCGCCAGCCGCTGCCATCAGCGATTCCTGATAATCCAGAGAAACGAAATCGAAAATCAGCGCCTCGATGGAGGGCGAGGATGAGCGCAGCAGCGTTTCCAGACACCCGGTGCACTCCTGGAACGACAGCCAGATCACCGATCGTCGCTTCGCCTTTGCCAGGTTCGCCGCCATCACGGGGGCGAGGGCAGGGGGCAAGGCGAGACTCGACGTCATGGCGATGGCGAATTTCAGCAAGCTGCGCCGCCCAAAGCCGCGGCGGCCCAATACCTCGCCGAGGGTTTCGGCAGACTCCATCAGGACGTTCTGCCTGCGGTCTTAGCCAGCAGCGCGGGCATGCGATCGAGGCCGCGCTTCATATCTGCCAGGTCGGCGCGCAGGATTGCAGGCGTGACCGCCACTTCGATAAGCAGGGCGATGACCCGCCCCGCCCCGTCGGCATGCTTGGTCCACCAGACGCCGGGAAGGCTCGTTTCGCGGATTTCACTGCGGCCCGCGGCATCCAGCACGACGCTGATCTCTCCCTGGCCCAGGCACCGGTCCAATGTTTCGATACAGGATGGAGATAGCGGCAAGCCGCGTAGATCGATACTGCCGCCCTCGTCACGGTCAATCAGACCGCGCAGCAGCCCGGCGACCTCCATGAGCAGCGCCTCGACAAGTTTGTCGTCGGTCAGAAAGCTGAAATCGGTCATTGCCAGTCCAGCACCGTCTGGACCACCGTGCGACAGGCCGCCGGAAACGCCCGCGCCACGGGTTCACTGAGGCGCTCGCTCCAGCCGACGCGGTCGGGTTGAATGCCCAGAAGCGCAAGATGCGTCGGGCTCCAGCCCATCAGCCGTGCCAGGGTCAGTAGATCCACCAACCCCGCCTCGTGCGCGCTCATGCGGCCGCCGCGCGAGACGTGGTCGGCAAGTGCGTCTCCGTCGAGCAGGCACAAAGTCCCGGCTGGCGCGCGAAGCTGTGCGGCATCAACGAGGATGACGGACTCAGACCGGGTGAGAGCATCCATGAGCCGAAATCCCAATGTCCCGCCGTCAAGGGTTCGTAGGCATGGCGGCGTGTCCGGATCGCCGGCGAGGTAACGAACGACATGTACGCCAACACCGTCATCGGCGAGCAGCGTGTTGCCTAGACCGAGCACCAGAACATCGCGGTTGCCCATTCGGTCCTTCCTTTCACGGTAAACGAGCACCGTAGCGGAGGACCGGGTCGCGGAAAGGTTCGGAAAATACCTATAAACCCCTGGCTCCCGGGCGCGTAGTTTCCGAACCTGTCCCCGAAGCGGCGTGGCCGTTAAATTTGTTTCCGCCACGCACTTGCCCGGCTGAGCGAGCAAAGCCGGTGACCCATGAGGGAGCACACCATGTTAAGACGCGCATCGGCCTTTAACGGATATAGTATTGAGGCGGTTGACGGGAAGGTTGGGACCGTCGCAGATCTTTTGTTTGACGACACGACCTGGCAACTGCGCTGGCTGGTAGTTGACACCGGCGGGTGGTTGACCGGACGCAAGATCCTGATTCATCCATCATCGCTGGGACAACCGGACCTTGAAGGCCGGGCGTTCCCGGTCGAACTGACACGGGAAAAGGTCGAAGCCAGCCCGGACATTGCGGAGGACGAACCGGTTTCGCTTCAGATGGACCATGATATGTACCGCTACTATTGGCCGACCGACGGCTCTTTTGGCGGTGCCGGAATCGTTGCGCCGCTGATCCTGCCGTTGGCGCCCGGGGTGTCCAACGCCAAAGCCGATCGGCATTTGCGCAGCGTGGGAGAGGTTTCGGGCTATGCGATACATGCGGTTGACGGACATATCGGCCATCTCGAGACCTTTCTGGTCGATGATGAAGCCTGGGCCATCCGCTACCTTGTTGTCGATACGGTCAATTGGTGGATGGGCAAGCACGTTCTCGTTGCGCCGACCGCAGTCAAGGAAATTGACTGGCTACAGCGTTTCGTTCGGGTCGATCTGACCTGTTACAAGATCAAGGGCAGCCCCGCATGGGAAAACACTGGCACCATCGACAAGGCCTATGAGAGCTTACTGCGAATATATTATGGGTGGATGGATTCCGGGCGCACCACAGAAGCGGCGCATGCGCCGCCGGTTGCGGCGCCCGCCAAAGCGCCGGTCTGACGCGGCGTGAGGCCGGGGACAAAGTTCCCGGCCTTGCCTCACCTCCCGGCGCTTTGCGCAACGGTCCGGGTGTGGTGCGCGATCATAGCTTCCTCGTCCGTTGCGATAACGCGCACATCGATGCGGCTGTCCACTGCGCTGATGCGGTCCGCGCCGGCCGTGTTGGCGGCTTCGTCGAGACGCAGCCCAAGCCAGCCGAGGCGGCCGCACACCGCCGATCGGATGGCCGGTGCGTGCTCGCCGATGCCGGCGGTGAAAATCAGCCCATCCAATCCGCCCAATGCGCTCACCAGCGCGCCCGTCTCGGTAGCGATCCGGTATGAAAATATATCGATTGCCTCCCTCGCATGCGGATCGTCGCTTGCCAGCAGCACGCGCACATCGCCGCTGAGTCCGGAGACGCCAAGCAGGCCGGAGCGTTGATACAACATGTCCTCGATATCGCTGAAGCTGTGTCCCTGTCGCCCAAGATAAAGGATCACCCCGGGGTCGAGCAGCCCGCACCGCGTCGCCATGACCAAACCGTCAAGCGCGCTGAAGCCCGTCGTTGTCTCGATGCTGATACCATCTTTTAACGCGCACAGGCTGGCCCCGGATCCCAAATGGGCGGCGATAACGCGGCCCGCTGCCAGCACCGGCGCCTGCTGAGCCAACCGTCCAGCGATAAACTCATAGGACAGACCGTGAAAGCCGTAGCGGCGCACGCCCGAATCGGAAATCGCGCGCGGCAATGCAAACCGTGCCGCGAGCGGCGGGATAGTATGGTGGAACGCCGTATCGAAACATGCGACCTGCTTCAGGCCCGGACGGGCGTCGGCAACCGCCCGCATGGGTGCGAGGTTGTCGGGCATGTGCAACGGATCGAGCGGTGTCAGCGCCTCAAGCGCCGTCAAGAGCGCCGGAGTGATCAATTCCGGCGCGATATGGTCTGCTCCGCCATGCACAACGCGATGCCCCACCGCTACCAGCCCATCGCGGCCCAAATGCGAGTCGGCAAAGTCGAGCAGCGTATGAAGTGCGGCATCGAAACCGTCCGGCAGCCGTCTGTCGGCCAGCACGGCCCCGGCGGTTTCGCGCGCCACAAAATGCGGCGTCGAGTCCAGATCCTCAATCTCGCCCCGGACCGTCGCCTTCATGGCAGGCCCGGCGTTGAACAGGGCGAACTTTATGCTGGACGAACCAGCATTCAACGACAGGATTGATCCCGTCATGCGGCAGCACCGGCACGGGCAGCCAACACCGCCAGGCCGCAAGACGCCAGCCGGGTCGCCGCATCATCCGCCCGACTGGTCAGGATGATCGGCACCGAAGCTCCAACGACCACCCCGGCACCGCCAGCGCCGGCCATGAAGGTCAATTGCTTGACGAGCATATTTCCGGCCTCGAGATCAGGCGCCAACAGGATATCCGCCCGGCCGGCGACTGGAGAAACGATCGCCTTTTCGGCGGCGGCTTTCGGACTGATCGCATTGTCAAAAGCGAGGGGGCCGTCCAGCAATCCGCCGGTGATCTGTCCACGATCGGCCATCTTGCACAGCACCGCCGCATCAAGGGTGGACTGCATGCGGTCGTTTATCGTTTCTGTGGCGGCAAGGATAGCCACGCGCGGCTGCGTGATGCCAAGAACATGTGCCAGGTCGATCGCGTTCTGAACGATGCCGGCCTTGTCCGCCAGGCTCGGTGCGATATTAATCGCAGCGTCCGTTATCAGCAGCGGGTGCGGGTAATCCGGCACGTCCATCAGGGAGACGTGGCTGATCCGCCGCGACGTCCGAAGCCCGGTCGCCTCCGCCATCACCGCGTGCATCAGGTCGGAGGTGTGCAGATCCCCCTTCATCAGCAATCCTGCCTCGCCGTTGCGGGCAAGCGCCGTCGCGCATGCCGCGGCTTTCGTTGCATCCGGAACGTCGATCAAACGCAGGGCGCCGATATCCACGCCATCCTGCTTCGCAACCTTCTGGATAGCTGAAGCCGGTCCGATGAGGATCGGAACGATCAGACCGGCCTTCGCCGCGTCCAGGGCCGCCAGCAGGGAAGCGGTATCGACCGGGTAAACCACCGCAGCCGGTATCGGGACGCCACCGCTGGCACGAGCCAGCATCGCAACGGTCCTGTCATGACGATTGACACGCACCGACGGCAGGATCACCCGCCTGATGCGAACCTTCTCCGTCGGCGCGCGGGCGAAGGCGCTGCCGGTGATCACCACCTTTCCGGTCTGGTTGGAGCAGACGCAGTCCAGGACGACATCGCCCTTCGCAGGCTTCTTCTCCCGCAACGTCACCGTCGAGGTGATGGTATCGCCGATGCTGACGGGATAAGTGAAACGCAGATCCTGTCCCAGGTAGATCGTTCCGGGTCCCGGCAACCTCGTGCCGAGCGTGGCGGAGATCAGACCGGCGCCCCACATACCCTGAATGATGATATGGTGGAACATATCCGTTGCGGCATAGGCCGGATCGACATGCGCCGGATTGACGTCGCCCGTCACGGTTGCGAACAGATCGATGTCGCGCTGTGTCACTGTGTGCGACAGGCTCGCACTCTCGCCTATTTTCAGCTCTTCGAAGGTTCGGTTTTCGATAAACAGATCGTCCGGCATCGTCATCATCCTTCGAGCACGTAAGTGCCGGGCGCCTCGCAGATTGGCTGGAACCCGGGCGCGCCCATCGGTGGCGGATCGACCCGGCCGCTGGAGCGTTTGTCGAGCCATTTGTTCCATTCGACCCACCACGACCCGTCCTGCGGCACGGTGTCCTGTTCCCATTCGTCCGGTCCGAAGGTGTGGCCGCCGGCTTCGCGGGCCCGCATGCGGAAGTGGCGATGCGGGTGACCGGGCTCGCTGACGATGCCGGCGTTGTGGCCGCCGGAGGTCAGCACGAAGGTGAGTTCGCCGTCGTTCAGCAGATTTAGTTTGAACACTGAATGCCAAGGGGCGATATGATCCCGTTCGGTGCCGACAAGGAACATCGGCAGCTTGATGTCGTCCAGCAGAACGGGACGGCCCGCGACCGGGAAGTGGCCTTCGGCCAGTTCATTGCGTAGGTAAAGGCGCCGTAGATACTCGATGTGCATACGTGCCGGCAGACGCGTCCCGTCGGCATCCCAGGCCATCAGGTCGAAGGGCGCCTCGTGTTCGCCCAACAGGTAACTACGGATGGCATGCGACCAGATGAGGTCATTGGATTGCAGCATCTGGAACGCACCGCCCATTTGGGCGCTGCTCAGGTAACCCTGGGTTTTCATGATGTCATTGAGAAAGTTGAGCTGATCTTCGGTGATGAACAGTTCCAGCTCGCCGGCTTCGGTAAAATCCGTCTGCGCCGCGAACAGCGACATGCTTGCAAAGCGGTCGTCGTTGTCGCGTGCCATGGCGGCGGCGGCGATTGTGAGAAGTGTTCCGCCGAGGCAATATCCTGTCGCGTGGATTTTCGCATCGCCGCAAATCGCCCGCACAGCGTCGATCGCAGCCATGACACCCAGCGTGCGATAGTCATCCATGGTCGTTCCGGCCATGTCGGCGTCCGGGTTACGCCAGGAGATCGCGAAGACGGTGCGCTCTTGCGCCACCAGCCAGCGGATCAGGGAATTACCCGGCGAGAGGTCCAGGATGTAGTATTTCATGATCCATGCAGGCACGATCAGCACCGGCTCGGCCCCGACCTGTGCGGTTGACGGGGCATATTGGATCAGTTCGATCAGCGCATTGCGAAACACGACCTTGCCCGGCGTTGCGGCAACATCTTTTCCGACGGTAAAACCGCTCGGGGCCGAGCCGCTCTGGTCTCGCAAGTAGTTTCCGATCCCCATCAGAAGGTTTTTGCCGCCGGTGTCACGGGTCGCGCCAATAACCTCGGGGTTGAGCCAGGGCACATTGGATGGCGAAATCAGGTCGAGCCATTGCCGTGTGGTGAAGGCAACCATGCGCTCATTATGCGGGCCGACGCCTCCAGGGCTGCGCACCACGCTATCCCACCATTCCTCCCCAAGCAGCACTGCCTGGGTCAGCAGACTATAAGGGCGCTGATGCCAAGCCGGATTGGCGAAACGATGATCGCCCGGTTGCGGAACAATAGGCTCTTCTTGCCCCATCGCCGCGCGCATCAGCCGGGCCCACTGTGCCATCGCCGTACGCCCCAGATCGGCTGTCTGGAACGGTGCATTAGCCGCATGGGCGGCCCAATCCAGGCACGCAAGTGCAACAGTGCTAGGCGAACGCCCGCCGGTGAACCGGCTCTGCCACGCATGCAGCAGCCGATCGAGATCGGCCGGCGTTGTCACACGCGTGGGCCGGACATCGGGGGGCGAAGTAGCCAGACGGATTGGTGTCGTGTTGTCAGGCATGGCGTCACGTCCTCGATGACCGGGTGGAACAGCACGCGCATGCCCGGTGACATGCGCGTGCCAAACGTGGATCAGCCGTTCGCGGCGGAATGGATTTCAAGCGACGCCGGATTGGTAGTCCCCAGAATGTCCTTAGCACGCGCGACGTCGTCAGGACCGCAATGCGCGATCACAAGGAAGCCGTCGGCTTTGATCGCCGTTTCATACTGAAGCACGCTGTCCTTCGGCACGCCGATGCTGTACAGCGCCGCGCCAATCGCACTCAGTCCGCCCGTGAGGACAGCGGTTTCGGCGCCGGAAAATATAATCGCGGCCAGATAGCCGAGAACGACGACATGTCCGACAATCGGAATGGTCAGGAACAAACCGCCGAAGAACAGCCCCCAAAGTCCGCCCCAGAAGGCGCCGCGCGTCCCCCAGAACTTGACCCTATCGCCCATGTTGTAGAAGCCGACGACCTTTTCATCGGTGTGGTAGCCCTTGCCGACGACACTGAGATTCTTCATCTCGAAGCCGGAGTCGGCAAGTTTTTTGACCGCGGCTTCGGCCGACGGATGGTCTGTAAAGACGGCGACGACTGAATCGGAAATTGCCATGTGATCCTCTTTGCTGACGCAGTAGTGCAGACGCACTGCTTAGCGGACATTCTCATACGCGCCGCCGATCCAGTGGCGACAGGGTCGGAAAATACTCACAGGCCCATCTCGCACGCCGAGCGAACCGGAATGTCAAGCCAGGATTGTCATGAACATTGTGCGTCACAACTGCATCCCCGGCGGCGATGTCCTGAGTAGTTTCCGTGCCTTCTCGCGATGAAGGCTCAGGGCGCAGAGTGACCCGCGCCTTATTCAAGGATCCCACATGAAGTCGCAAATTCTGGCCGCGATTGGCGAGCACGGACTACAACCCGCGGCGGCCCTGAACGCCGCACTGGCCGCGAATGACCGGGTAAAATACGCCTTCTCTCTGTTGCAGATGGCGATGTCTCATGCCGAGGACCCGGAACAGACCGCGCCCACGCTGAAACGGGAGCGTATCGGCTGCGGCATCGACGATCCCGATCTGGACACTGCTGTGGCCGCATCCAGTATGGACGGAAAGTCCTGCCATATGCCCGGTGCCGCCCGGGTGGTCGCGCGCATTGCAGAAGACATGCGACTGATGGCGGCGCCGGTGCTCGGCGAAAAGCCAAACGGCCTCGCTGCCCGCGTTGACGGGCTGTTGGAGGCGCTGCCGGTCACCAAGGACGATCTGCTCGATCCCGAGGCCACAACCGCAATGATGCAGGCCGGACATGGCCATACCGATAGCCTGCATCGTCTGGTGATGGATCTGCACAAGCGGCTGAACGCGATGCAGGCGGCGCTGGCCGAGGAAATTCTCGACGGCGCAGCGACATACAGCCTGGCCGCAACCGATCGCCCGATGGTCGCGGCATTCATGGCCGGCGTCAATCGGACCGCGAAACTGAAATTTGCCCATCCCGGCCTGGCCACGACAGCGACGCGCGTCGGAGGACGCCTGGTCATTCAGAACGACATCGGCACGACGGATGCCCATGTCATTGTCATCCATGTGCAGGAGCTCACCGTCAGTGTCACCTATACCGACGTGCACCCGGAAAGGTTGGCGTTTTTCCAGGATATGCTGAAGCCGCGCGGCGTGACGTGGGACGCTCAACGCACCGCGCTGCTCGCCGCGGGCGCGCCGTTCTATCTGGCTACCGGGACGGTCAAGGCAGCCGACGAAAGCGACTGCCGGGCCTATCTCGACTTTCTCGGCTCGCGTCTGGTCTTCCTGATCGACTGGAACCACGCCCGCAAACAATTGCGCCAGTTCCTGCGCGGTCCGGATCGCCTTGTCCTGCTAAGCTGGGCGGCGGAGGCGGGGATCGGCCATCGCGGCTTTCTGGAGCTTGGCGGCGCGCGGTTGGTCAACCAGGCGATCGAGATGACCGCCGGATCATCGATGCATTTCGGCGACCGGCTGTGCGACGTGCTCGGCGATGCGGAGACGCAGGCATTCCTGCGTTTCGTGTTTCAGACAGCGACAGAGGGCCTGTTGCAGGGCACGTCGCATACCCTGATCCATGATCGTATCCGCGTGACCCTGGCGACGCATTTCAGCAACGAACAGCGGCAGCTTTTGCAGGTGGCAGCCGATCATGCCGGACTGATATTCGAACTGGCTAACCTCGTGCGGGATGGCGTGCAGGCGGAGGCGGACGGTTCAGGCAAGCGGGCCAAACGCGCCCGCGGGTTTGAACATGATGCCGATCAGTTGGTCATAGAGACGCGGGAAGCGGTGCGCCGCCGACCCGACTTCGGGGTTTTCCTGAAGCTGCTGGAAGCGGCTGATGACGCGGCGGACGAGTTGGAAGACGCCGTATTCCTTCTCGATCTCGACACGCTGCAAGGAAAACCATTGGAGGATATGCAGACACTCGCGGACCTCCTGGCGGAGGCCTCGCAGGAATGGATCAAGGCATTGGGTCACGCCGCCCAGATCGGCCATGCGTCCGGCCGGGCGGAGACCGAGGATTTTCTGGAAGCGGTCGATCGCGTTTCGGCGCTGGAACATCAGGCCGACGATGCGGAACGTGCGCTGGCAGCATCCGCCATTCAGCATGCCAAGGATTTTCGCCAGTTGCATCTTTTCACGGCCATCGGCGGCAAGTTCGAGGCAGCCGCGGATGCGTTGAAGCACGTCAGTCTGCTGCTCCGCGATCATATGCTCGAGGATGTCATCGATGGCTGATCTCTATCCTGTTCTGCCCGGCGTGGCACCGGCAACAGGCGGAGCCCGGGAGGTTGGCAACAAAGCCTGGAGCCTGATGCTGATGGCGCAGGCCGGGCTTCCGGTGCCCCCTGCTTTCGTTTTGCCCACGGCGTGGTGCGGGCGCAATGAACCCGTCCTTTTGCGTAAAACCCTCGCCGACGGGATCGGGCGGCTGGAAAGTACCACCGGGCTTGCATTCGGCGGGGCGCGGCGGCCGCTGTTGGTGTCGGTTCGTTCCGGCGGAGCCGTGTCGATGCCGGGCATGATGGAGACGGTGCTCGATGTCGGTTTGAATAACGACACGGTTGAAGCGCTCATACGCCTGACCGGCAATCCTCGTCTTGCCTGGGATAGTTTTCGGCGTTTGGTCCAGTGTTACGCGGAGGTCGTCGCGAACCTGCCGACCGCACCGTTCGACGCGCTGGTCGCGGCGGCGCTGGTGCAGGGCGAGGCGGAGACCGAGCGGGAACTCGATCATCGCGCGCTGCGGGCATTGACCCTGGCGATGCTGGATTGCTACCGGACTCTGGCCAAGGCGGCGTTTCCGGCCGATCCACATGAGCAACTTGTCATGGCGGCCGAGGCGGTTTTCCGATCCTGGGATGCGCCCAAGGCGGCAAGCTACAGGCGGATGAACGGCATCAGCGATGACGCTGGCACAGCGGTCACTGTCCAGACCATGGTTTTTGGCAATGCCGGCGGCGAATCGGGTGCCGGCGTCGGTTTTACCCGCGACCCTGCCACCGGTGCGCGGACGTTCTATTTCGACTTCCAGTTCAACGGCCAGGGCGAGGACGTCGTCGCGGGCCGCCATAAACTGCGCGATAATGATCGCTTGCGCATTGTGCTGCCTGCTGTCTGGAAACGGCTAAACGATATCTGCCACGCGCTGGAGGTTCTGTTCGGCGACGCACAGGATTTCGAGTTCACCGTGCAGTCTGCCGAACTGTTCCTGCTTCAGTCCAGGCGGGCCAAGCGCACGGATTGGGCGGCCGTTACGATCGCGGTGGACATGGTCCAGGAAGGTGCCTTGACCCCGGCCGAGGGATTGGCACGGCTTGACGGCATTGATCTGGCCGCCGTCGCTCGCACCAGCTTCGTGCAGCCCGTTCCCGCGACCCTCGCGATGGCTCAGGTTGCAAGCATGGGTGTTGCGAGCGGCGCCGTCGCGCTGGATCCGGACGCGGTCAAGCGGCTGACCGCGGGTGGAACGCCGGCCATCCTCGTGCGCCGGGATACCGTCACGTCGGATATCGAGGGGATTGCGCTGGCCGTAGGGATACTGACGGGATCAGGCGGGCGAACGTCGCATGCGGCAGTGGTGGCGCGCCAGCTTGGAAAAGTGTGTCTGGTGGCCTGTCCCGGATTGCAGATTGATCTTGCCCGGCGACAATGCGTGATCGGTGGGACGACATTGCTGGAAGGCGATTTCGTGTCGCTGGACGGAAATACCGGGGCGGTGCATGCGGGCCGGCTTTCGTTGCTGACCGAGAAACCCGAGCGGGCGCTGGAGATCATCGCCGGGTGGCGTCATGCCCATTCATCGAAGAGACAACGAAAGCTTTCGTAATGAACGATCATGCTGCCGCCCTGCGCTCGGACGAACCGGACGCCGAACAGGTCTGGCAGGAGCCGGCCGATCGGCTTCTGGTGCAGTTGCGGACGAAGCTTGCGGGTTTGGGCGGGGACGAGGCGCGGTCCCGGCTGGAAACGTACGGACCCAATGACGCTGCCACTGTCAAGCGGACGCCGCTCTGGCTGAAGTTCCTCGCCCGCTTCGGCAACCCGCTGATCATCATCCTGCTGATCGCCAGCGGAGTGTCCGCGGCAACCGGCGATATCGCAAGCTTTGTCATCATATTCTGCATAGTGATGCTCAGCATCATATTCGACTTCGTGCAGGAAGTGCGGGCGCAGAACGCCGTCGAGGCGCTGCGCCGGTCTGTGGCTGTACAGGCGACGGTGCGGCGGGACGGTGCAGTGGTATCGGTTCCGATTCATGAATTGGTTCCTGGCGATATTGTCGAGCTGATTGCCGGCGACCTGGTTCCCGCCGATTCGCGACTGCTTGTAAGCCGGGATCTGTATGTCAATCAGGCGCTGCTGACGGGTGAGCCATATCCGGCCGAGAAACGTGTTGCCGATTCGATATCCGCAACGGAAACGCAGGCCAGCGCCTCAAACGCGGTTTTTGCAGGCACTTCCGTGATCAGCGGCACCGCAACGATCCTGATCTGCCGGACCGGCGGCAGAACGGCGCTCGGCCATCTCGCGACCAGCCTTGCGGAAAAACCTCCTGCCACCGCGTTCACCGTCGGCATCCGCCGCTTTGGCATACTGATCATGCGCTTCACCGTGCTGATGGTGCTGTTCGTGCTGGTCGTGAACATCGCGTTCCATCGCCCGATGCTGGAATCGCTGATGTTCGCGGTCGCGCTTGCCGTAGGACTGACGCCCGAGCTCCTGCCGATGATCGTTACCGTCACGCTGGCCCGTTCGGCGATGCAGATGGCGAAGCGGAAGGTGATCGTGAAGCGCCTGTCGGCGATACACGACCTTGGCGCCATCGACGTGCTGTGCACCGACAAGACTGGCACGCTGACCGAAGCGGCGATCAAGCTGACGCGTGTGATCGATGGTCACGGTGCCGAAAGCCCGCACGCATACTCCTATGCCTATGTCAACAGCCAGTTCGAAAGCGGGATGAAAAGTCCGCTGGACGATGCGATTCTGGCCGCGCACCCGTTCGACATGTCCGCCTTCAAGAAAATCGACGAGGTACCTTTCGATTTCGAGCGGCGACGGGTTTCGGTCCTGGTCCAGCATGGCGCGAACCGGCGCCTGATCGTCAAGGGCGCGCCGGAGGATCTGCTGCGGCTGTCAGGGCGATACCAGGATGCCAGCGGCGAGCAGAAGCCGCTGGACGCTGCCACGCGGGCGGTCTTCCAGGCTACCCTGGACGATCTCGGAGCGCAGGGATTTCGCGCGCTGGGGGTCGCAAGCCATCTGGCGGACGCAGGCGCGGAGACCGCGGCGATTGCCGATGAGGCGGACCTGGTTTTTGCCGGCTTCGCGGTGTTCCTTGATCCGCCCAAAGCCAGTGCCGGTGCAACGATCCGCTCGATGGCGGAAGCCGGGATCGCCGTGAAGGTGCTGACCGGCGACAATGATCTGGTGTCCCGCCACGTCTTCGGCGAAATCGGCGTCCCGGTAACGGGCGTGCTGTCCGGCGAAGCGCTGGAGCACATGACCGAGGAGGCGCTGATCGGGCAGGTGGATCGCGTCAACCTGTTCTGCCGGGTCAATCCGCAGCAAAAACACCGTATTCTGCTGGCTTTGAAGCGGCTGGGTCATGTCGTCGGCTTCATGGGCGACGGCATCAATGACGCGCCCGCGCTGCATGCCGCCGATGTCGGAATCTCGGTTGACGGAGCGGCTGACGTTGCCCGTGCGGCGGCCGATTTGATCCTGCTGGAACACGATCTTTCGGTGGTGCGGGATGCGGTGACCGCCGGGCGGGCAACGGTGCAGAACGTATCGAAATATGTGCTGATGGGCGCCAGTTCGAACTTCGGCAACATGTTCAGCATGGCCGGCGCCACGCTGATTCTTCCGTTCCTGCCGATGCTGCCGATACAGATCCTGCTGAACAATCTGATCTACAATGTGTCGGAGATTGCGATCCCGTTCGATGGCGTCGATGCCGAGGCCGTCGTCGGACCGGTGAAATGGGACATCCGGCTGATCGAGCGCTTCATGCTGGTGTTCGGGCCGGTCAGCTCGATCTTCGATTTCATCACGTTCTACGCCATGCTGGCGTTTTTCGGCGCGGGCGAGGCATTGTTCCAGACCGGCTGGTTCATCGAATCGATGACGACGCAAACTCTGGTGGTTTTTTGCATCCGCACAAGGCGGCTGTTCTTCCGCAGCATGCCGTGCCGGTTTCTGGTAGCGACGAATCTCGGGGCGGTCGCCCTTGCGGTCGGACTTCCGCTTGTGCCCTGGGGACGGTGGTTCGGCTTTGTTGCGCCACCGCCGCTGTTCTTCGTGTTCCTGGTCGCGGCGACCCTGGCGTATCTGGGTCTGGTTGAAATCGTAAAAGCGGTGTTCTACCGCGCGATGGTCGGGCGATGAGGCCGGAACGACATCGCACCGGAAAGACCGGATGGCTGCGCGCCGCCGTCATGGGTGCGGATGATGGCATCCTGTCAACGGCGAGCCTGGTTCTGGGTGTCGCGGCGGCGGACGGCAGCCATAAAAGCGTGCTGGTCGCCGGGATCGCCGGTCTCGTGGCCGGGGCGATGTCGATGGCCGCGGGCGAGTATGTATCGGTGTCTTCGCAGAAGGATACCGAACAAGCCGATTTGGCTTTGGAGCGAACGGAATTGCGAGTCGACAACCGTGGTGAGCATAAGGAACTGGCAGCGATCTATGTCGGCCGCGGGCTTGATGCGGCGCTCGCCAGGAAGGTGGCGCACCAACTCATGGCTAATGATGCGCTGGGCGCACATGCCCGAGACGAACTGGGCATTTCCGAGGCACTGGAGGCGCGTCCAATTCAGGCAGCGCTGGCGTCAGCGACCAGTTTTTCGCTGGGTGCCGCCATGCCTTTAGCCGTTACGGCCTTTGCGCCGGTGCCCTGGCTGATCATCGCAGTGTCGGCGACTTCTCTGGTCTTCCTCGCGGTGCTGGGTGCTTTGGCAGCCCACACCGGTGGCGCGCGGATCATTTCGGGCGCTTTAAGGGTTGCATTTTGGGGTGCGCTGGCAATGGGGGTGACAACCGGCGTCGGCGTTTTATGCGGATCGATTGGCTGACGGTTCGATCCGCTGATCCCGGGCACTGCTCGATAGGGCGCGGTGCTTCCTTCAACTGAGTCGCGCCTCGCCTGCGCGAGTGAAAGCAAGAACCTTATGGACATCATAGGCGAAACACTCGACAAACGCGCGCGGCCTGCAGATCGGCCGCCTAACGGAAGCCTGCGGAATGCGCCGAAGATGGCGGTCAGGCATCTGGATTTCTACTATGGCGACAGCCACGCGCTGAAGGACGTCTCACTGGATTTGTTCCCCCGCCGGGTAACCGGTCTGATTGGCCCGTCCGGCTGCGGCAAATCAACTCTGCTGCGGGTCTTGGACCGGATGTACGACCTATATCCGGCGCAGCATGTAACCGGCGAAGTAACGCTCGATGGTCACGACATTCTGGGGCCGGCGGTCAACCTGCGGCGTCTGCGCAGCCGCGTCGGCATGGTGTCGCAGGAGCCGACGACCTTCCCGATGTCGATCCATGACAACATCGCCTTCGGCGTCAAGCTGCACGAGCATCTCTCGCGGGCGGAACGGGATCTTCGGGTCGAATCAGCACTGACCGCCGCCGGCCTTTGGATGGAAGTAAAGGATCGGCTTCGCGAGCCGGCGGGCGCGTTGTCAGGGGGGCAGCAGCAACGCTTATGCATTGCCCGTACACTGGCGACCCGGCCCGAGGTTATTCTTCTGGATGAGCCCACGAGTGCGCTGGATCCGATCAGCATGGCGAAGATCGAGGACCTGATCGATGATTTGAAGAAGACCATCACGATCGCACTGGTAACCCATAATATGCAGCAAGCAGCCCGGTGCGCCGATAACGTGGCGTTTTTCTATCTGGGGGAGGTCGTGGAGTTTGGCTCGGCGGCCGATATATTCACGTCTCCTAAGCAGGCTCGCACACAGAACTATATAACCGGCAAGTTCGGCTGAGTGCGGCCTGCGCGGCCTAGGTAGTTTCCGAGTCTGTTTTTCGACGATCCCCCAGACGATCGCCGTGCGCGACATCGTCCCATCGATGAACGCCGGAAGGTTCACTTTCATAATCGACATTCCGGTCGATTTCGAGCAGGGGGTGCTGCATGGGCGCAGTCCGGACATTCAGGTCGATGTCGATGCGACGGCCATGGCGCAGCCGGCCCGGGATCGAGCGACGCGCAGCAGATCATCACAACGGAAATCGCCGGGTTCCTGGCAAACAGCGAAAATGTGCCGCTGTCCACAGTCAATCTCGATGTGCGCATCGCCTTCAATCCGAATGTAACGACCGCATGGTTCAGCAGCGTCATGGGCATCATCAACAACGTCACCATGCTGGCGATCATCATGTCCGGTGCAGCGATCATCCGCGAACGCGAGCACGGCACGATGGACCACCTGCTCTCCATGCCGTTGACGCCATTCGAAATTGCCACGTCGAAGGTGTGGGCGAACGGTCTTGTCATCACCGTCGCGGTCAGGGTTTAGCTCTATGTGGTCGTGCGCATGATCCTGGGCATTCCGATTGCCGGCTCGATCCCGCTTTTCATGGTCGGGGTTGTAATCTACCTCTTCTTTGCAACAGCCGTCGGGATCTTCCCGGGCACGGTTACACGCTCGATGCCGCAAATGGGGCTGCTGTTCATGCTGGTCTTTATGCCGATGAACATGCTTTCCGGCGGCAACACGCCGCTCGAAAGCATGCCCGTGTGGCTGTCGACCGTGATGCAGGCCTCCCCATCGACGCACTTCGTTTCCTTCACTTAATCGATACTGTACCGAGGTGCCGGGATCAGCATCGTCTGGCCGCAGTTTCTTGTGGTCGCGCTTGTCGGGGGCTTGTTCTTCGCCTTGGCGCTGTGGCGCTTCCGATCGGTTGCCGCTAAGACCACGTAAGTCTCTTCAGCGCCCGATCCCGCCCGCATCGGCATCCACCGCGGCCAGCGCCATCCGCGCCAGGGCGGGAAGCGACTTCGTATCCGTCTTGGCCATGATCGATGCGCGATGGTTCTCCACCGTGCGCTGGCTGATCCCCAGGTCGGCGGCGATGTTCTTGCTGGGCTGACCGGCAAGAACCATGTCCATGATCTGCCGCTGCCGCGGCGTCAGCCTCGCAACGTGGCTCGCCGCATCGTTACGCCAAGCTGACAGTTTGCCCGAATCGCGGGACCGTTCCAGCGCGAGATCGACACTCGCAAGCAATTCATCCCGGCTGATCGGCTTTTCGATGAAGTCCGACGCGCCCGCCTTCATTGCCTCCACAGCGATCGCAACATCGCTGTTGCCGGTTATCATGATCGCCGGCAGGGCATGGCCTGCCTCGCGCAAGCGGCGCAACAACGTCAGGCCATTAATTCCGGGAAGGTAGGCGTCGATCACGAGACAGGCCGCCCGCCCCGGATGGAAGGCGGTAAGGAACGCCTCGCACGTTTCGTAATCCTCGACGTCCCGGTCATCATCTTCAAGCACGGCGCGGATCGCCCCGCGGATGCTGTCATCGTCGTCAACGACGTAGATCACCGGCGGACCGCCAGCCGCATCGTCAGCGTGCCGCGGCGCATGCGCAACGGCCAGCGACAGCGGCAGCAGACGCTGGATCGTCAGCGCCAACTCATTCAGCTTTACCGGCTTGTTGAGTTGGATGCAGTGCTGAAGCGCAACCGTGCTCGCGGTCGCGGCTGAAATGTCGCCCGTCAGGATTATCGCCGGAACCGGGTAGCCAAGCGCTTCCCTGATCATCCCCGCAACGACCGCGCCATTCAGGCCGTTCGGCAGATTGAAGTCCGCGAGAACAAGATCCGGCTTCACCATCCCCCCGCCGATCAGTTCCCGTGCCTTGACTCCGTCATACGCCGTTACGACCTCATGGCCTTCGTCTTGCAGAAAGTCCTCCAGCAGCCCCCGTATATCCGGGTCATCCTCGATAACGAGAATCGAGCCGGTATGGTGATCGCCTTTGACTCCTCCCGGGGCGGCTTCCTCGGGCGCCGGGGCGGTCGCGGTGGCTGGCAGCTTGATCTCGATGGAGAAAACCGATCCGCGGCCCGCGACCGATCGCACGCGAACCTGATGACCCAGAAGCGCGCCAAGCCGTTGCACGATGGAAAGGCCGAGACCAAGGCCGCGGCTTCGTTCCCGCGCCGGATTGTCGAGCTGGCGGTATTCGTCGAAGATCGCCTGAAGCTGGTGGTCGGGAATGCCGATCCCGGTGTCCCAGACTTCGATGCTGAGGGTCTCCGTGTGGCGGCGGCAGCCCAGCAGGATCTTCCCGCGCCTGGTGTATTTCAAGGCGTTTGACAGCAGGTTACGGATCATCTGCTCCAGCAGGCGGGGATCGCTGCTGATCGTCAGGCTGCACGGCACCACCCGAAGCGACAGCCCCCGCGCCCGTGCATGATAGGCGAATTCATCCCGCAATCGGTCCAACAAGCTCTCGATCGGGAAATCGATGATCTCGGCATGCACGATGCCCGCATCGATCTCGTTGATGTCGAGCAGGGTGTTCAACATGCCCGACATCGCGCCCAGCGTCTCCTCCAGGCGCACGACCAGAGTCTTGCCCTTTTCGCTGTCAACATGTTTCGCCAGCAGCCCTTGCACGAGCGCGAGCGTTTGCAGCGGCTGGCGCAGGTCATGGCTCGCCGCCGCAAGAAAACGAGACTTGGCAGTATTGGCCTGATCGGCTTGTTGCTTGGCAATACCAAGCTCGTCGGCGATACGGCGCCTTTCGGTGATGTCGGCGAAGGTGATGACAACACCCTCCACGGCATCGTTTTGCGCCCGATAGGGCAGCACCCGGCGGATGAAGCAGGATCCGTCCCGCGTTGCAATCTCGCGCTCGATCGGGACAAGCGTGCGCAATACGGCGGTGGCATCGGCCACCAGATTGCCGTCCGCGGCGAGAGAATTCAGGTCCGAGAGCGGGCGGCCAACATCGCCCGGGAGAATTGCAAACAGTGCCCTTGTCGCCGGGGTGAAAAACCGGATGTTCAAGTTGCGGTCCAAAAACAGCGTCGCCACGTCGGTGCTGTAAAGGACATTCTGCAAGTCATCGGAGGTTGTTCGTTGCCGTTCCAGCGTCTCCTGCAACTGGCTGTTCAGCGCGGTCAGTTCCTCGTTCAGGGATTGCAATTCCTCTTTCGAGGTCAGCAGCTCCTCGTTCGTCGATTGATATTCCTCCTGCACCGACAGGGCTTCTTCGTTGACCGCCTTCTGCTCCTCGCCGGAAATCTCCAGGTTATGGATCGCACCTTGCAGTTCGGTCCGGGTTGCTTCCAGCTCCCGCTCCAGTTCGGCGACCCGCGGCACATCATGTGATACACCCGGCTTTGCGGCTACCGCTTCGGCCTTCGGGTCATCGACGAAACAGACCAGCAGCAGCTCCTCGCCGTCGCTGCGGACCGGTTGCACGTCGATGCTGAACGCTCCCGAACGGATGTCGTCGCCCGTCCGGCCGCCTGGAATGCTGATGCGCGCATTCTCCTGGCTCGCCTGCTGGATCGCCGAGCGAAGCTTGGTTCGTATGCCCTGCCGGGCCATGGCGAGCAGATCGTTCGAGGGTTGCCCGGGCACGACGCGCAGATAACGGTCCGTCGCGCCGAGGGAGTAGAGGCATTCATGCTTGCGGTTGATCAGCACGGCCGCGGGCGCATAGGTATCCATCACCATGCACCGGCATAACTCCGCCAAAACGGCTTGTCGTGAGGGCGCAACGGCCTGGCCCGGTCGAACCGGTGCCCGCACGCCGTCGCCGCCACGAATGAACCCAAGCTCCCCGGGGCGGCTGCGACCGACGTGCCTGAATATACGCTGCGCCTTCGAAACCACCTCGAACCGGTCGTCATCGGCGCCCGCGGTCTCCGACGTTCCCAGCAGCAGGATGCCGCCCTCGCGCAACGCGAAATGGAACAGCGCCAGGACTTTCGCCTGCGCCTCCGGCCGCAGATAAATCAGCAAATTCCGGCAGGAAATAAAATCGAGCCGTGAGAACGGCGGGTCCGCCAGCACATCCTGCACCGTAAAGACCACGGCGGCGCGCAGCTCCTGCGAGACGCGATAATGCTTTTCTTCCTTTGAGAAGAAGCGGGCCAGCCGAGACGGCGATATCTCCGCTTCGATCTTGTCCGGATACAAACCGTCCCGGGCCGTGGCGATCGCATCAGGATCGACATCGGAAGCAAACACCTGAAGCTTGATACTGAGCTTGGCGGCGGCGATGGCCTCCTGGAACAGCATAGCCAGGGAATACGTTTCTTCGCCCGTGCTGCACCCCGCAATCCAGATCCGGATCGGCTTGTCAGGCGCATGGTTGCGCACCAGTTCCGGGATTGTCGCTTCCGCCAGCAGATCGAACACGGGAGGATCACGGAAAAAGCTGGTAACGTTGATCAGGAGATCCTTGGCGAGAAGGACGAGCTCGTCCTCGTTGGTGTGCAGCATTTGCAGGTAGCGATCCATGTCCGAAACGTCGATTGCAGCCATGATCATCCGCCGCTCGATCCGCCGTTGCAGCGTGCCGGGCTTGTAGAGCGTGAAATCGTACGGGGTCTTGCTGCGCAGCAGCTCGATGATTTCGATCAACCGGCTGCCGGCGGCATCCTGCGATCCGTTCCGCTCGCCGCCAGCGTCGCGTGCATGCTTTGCCAGGATGTCCGGAATCCCGGCGACGGCCGACACGGCATCGACGCTGCCCGTCAGGATGGCATTGCGGGGCATGCCGCCATAGCCGGCCTCGTCGGGATCCTGCGCAATGACGAAACCACCTTTTTCCTTGACCGCCTTCAGGCCGAGACTGCCATCGGCGCCAGTGCCGGAAAGAATGACGCAGACGGCGCGCGGGCCGAAGGCAGTCGCCATCGACTGCAGCAGGAAATCGAAGGGCAGACGGGCGCCGTGACGCGCCCTGGGTTGGGAGAGGTGAAGGATGTCGTCAACAACCGACAGGTAGGCACCCGGCGGAATGATATAAAGATGGTCCCGCTCGATCGTCTGGCCATTGTTCACCTGCGACACGGTCATTGTCGTGTGGCTGGCGAGGAGATCCACCATCATGCTCTCATGGTCCGGATCGAGGTGCTGGACCAGGATGAAGGCCATGCCGCTGTCGGCTGGCAGCGCGGCGAGAAATTTCCTGCATGCATCAAGGCCGCCGGCCGAAGCGCCGATGCCGACGATCGGGAAATCCGCTTCCCGCGACGGAGGTCCGCGCGGGAGCAACGGCCGATCCGGGGCGGCCGCCTTGGCCCGGTCCGATAGACTGGCTGCCATTGTGGATACGTCCTGTAGGGCCACCGAACCGGTAGCCAGGGAAAGTCAGCCTAGCACATGCACAAAAAAACGGCCATCCCCAGTCCGCATTGATCTGCCGCAGTCGCTGCCTGAGTAGTTTCCGAGGATGCACCCGGGGGCCGCCCATCGACTAAGGGTATCGCGCGTCGCTACGTCCGGCGAAGCATCTGAAACCATTGGAGCAAACATGCCCTTAGACAAGCAATTGCAGCAGGCCGTGCTGGCGGAATTGGGCTGGGATCCGAGCGTGAATGCTGCGCACATCGGTGTGACCGCTAACGCGGGGGTCGTGACTCTCACCGGCCATGTCGAAACCTATGCGGAAAAACATGGCGCCGAAACCGCGGCGTGCCGGGTCAGGGGCGTCAAGGCGGTGGCGGAGGAAATCCAGGTCGAACTTCCGTTCGAACGGACACGCGGGGACGATGAAATCGCCGCGGCGGTGATCGAACGGCTCGCCTGGGACACATCCGTGCCGCCTGACGCGGTCTCGGTGAAGGTCGAGCAGGGCTGGGTGACCCTGACCGGATCGGTGACTTGGCAGTATCAGAAGGAAGCGGCCGGACAGGATGTGGCCAGGCTGCACGGTGTCGTCGGGCTTGCCAACCAGCTTATCGTCACTCCCGCTGTCAACGTGCCGGACATAACCCGCACGATACGCGACGCCTTGCGCCGGTCGTGCTTGCTGCACGACGAGAACATCACCGTCAGGGCCGACGGCGGTCATATTCACCTGATCGGAACGGTTGGTTCCGCCTATGAGCGGCGGATTGCCTCGGTGACCGCATGGGCCGCCCCGGGGGCGACCGGCGTCACCAACGACCTCGCGATTCTCTGACGCATGAGCGGGCGGAAAACCAATGGCAGCTCTGAACGTCCTCGTTGTTGAAGACGACGCGATGATCGGCATTCTTCTGGCAGAGATGCTGGGAGACATGGGCTACGACGTGTGTGCGATCGCCGCCACCGAGGATGACGCCGTGGCGGATGCGGCCCGGTGCAAGCCGGGCCTGATGATCGTGGACGAGCAATTGCGGGAGGGAAGCGGCTCATCGGCGGTGGAGCGCATCCTGCTTGGCGGCCTGGTCCCTTGCGTCTTCATCAGCGGTGCGCCGCTGCGTTTCCGCCGGACGGCGAAAAAAGTGCTGCGCAAACCTTTCCTCGAGGGAGATCTGCTGCGCGCCATCCAGGACGTGCTGACAGGCGCGAATGCTCCGTTGGTGCGCGGTATTGCCGGCGGCGGCGGCGGCAACGTGCTTGTGCAACACTGACGGTCGTTCTGAGTAGACAATGTCGTCCTTGGGGATAGGTATTTTCCGAGGCTAGGCGTCGTGCCGATTTCGTTTATTCAATCGACCCTGACCGAGAGGAGGCTTTGATGACTGAAAGCCGATGGGAACTGCCGATCGTAGCGCTCATGTCAGTCGTGGTGTTCTTCTCGGCCTGGCACTTTGCGCTGCGGCTTCTCGGCTAGGGGCGGATTTTGTTCGAACAATACGAGGGGGGAGGATATGCAAGGCGAAAACCAAACATCTCTGTCCATAAACGAGGTAACGGCACTATTCGCCGCTAGCGCGTCCTCTTTCAGGTTGTCGAACAGCGCCACTTTTGCCGACCTCGCCGATCGGCTGGAGCAGTTGCGGGAGCAGCATGCGGGAACACCGAGGGCGATTTACCTGAAGCTCGGAGGCCCGTGATCCATGTCAATGAAAGGGATTTCTGATGCGTAAAAATCTGGCTATCGTTCTTCTCAATCTTGTTCTTTTGTCGGGCACGGCCGCTTTGTTGAGCGCCTGCAACACCACGGCCGGCGCGGGCCAGGACGTGAGCGCCGCGGGTCATGCGGTGACCAATTCCGCTGAGAAGGTCAAGGCAGGTCTGTAAAGACCCTGCCGGACGAAATGTAAGCGTTTTATTACCGAAATACCGGAGACAGGAAAATGGACAAAGACAGAATCGCCGGATCTGCGAAACAGGTCGAAGGCTCGATCAAAGAGGCTCTCGGCAAAGGATTAGGTGATACGAAGCTGGAAGCCGACGGTAAAGCCGATGGGGCCGAGGGCAAGGTTCAGAACGCCGTCGGCGGCGTGAAGGATACGCTTCGGGACGCACTCAAGAAATAGGGCACCGGCAGATTGTCCGAACCGTGATCCATCGGAAGGAGATATGTGGTGAGCACGATTCTTATTGTCGTCCTGCTGGTTCTGCTGTTTGGCGGGGGTGGCGGGTACTATGGCTATAACCGCTATGGCACGTCCGGTCTAGGGGGTGTGCTTGGCTTGGTGCTGGTTGTGCTGATTGTCGTCTGGCTGTTGGGCGGTCTCGGTGGGGTCTACGCCCACCACCTGTGACGATTGAATCAGGCCGTTGCTCCGTGGGCGATCATGCCCCCGGATCAACGGCCGGAGAGCGGGCGCAATCCCGATCCTGCGGAGACAAATGATGTCACTTGATACATTCTCATCGCGCCATGTAGCGCTGCTGGTGCTGCTTGCTCTGCCTGCCGCGTGCGCCCGGACGCCGCCGGCAACGGTGGCGTCGAACCCGCCGCCTGTATCTCCCGGTCCCGCGGCAACCTGGTACCATATCGAGTTTGCGAGCAATAGCCATGCGCTCGACGCCCGGGGACGGCTTACTGTTGGCGACATCACCAGTATTCTTCAGCGGCACCCGGACGAAATTGCCACGATCGTCGGCAAGACCGACACCGTCGGCAGCCCGGATTACAACATGCACCTGTCGCATCTGCGCGCCGACACGGTTCGTGACGCGTTGGTCTATAACAGCAACGTTGCGGCTGACCGGGTGGAAACCCGCTGGACCGGTGAGACCCGTCAACGCGTCGCAACGGCAGACAACGTTCCCGATGCGCCAAACCGCGTTGTAGACGTTGCCATCCATTGAGCGAAGTCCATCGTCGGCTGCGGAGAAAATCATGAAAGTCCGAGCATTTTTGGCCCTCGTTTTGGCACTGCTGGCGGTTTCAGCGTGCATTATCGAACCCGGGCGCGGCGGCCGCGGCTATTACGGCGAAGGTCATGAACGAGGCGTCTGGCGCGGCTGAACCCGGTTGCTGGATCATTACAAATATTGGCGTTCACCCGCGGATGACCGATGCCGCAAGGGCCGATCGTCTTGAAGGAGATTGCCATGCGTATCGCGACGTCCATCTTACTTGGGTTGCTCCTGCCGATCGGCGCGGCGCCTTTTGCTTGCGCCCAGCCGGTGCCGCCGGATGGCGGGACGCAAACAGCCGCCAATGCGGCTGTGCCAGGGCGGAGGGATAGATACATCCGGAAGTCCGAGGAAGAACTGGACGATTGGCAGGCCAGGCTTCTCCGCTTTGACGAAGAAACTAAGGCGGCAGCGCGAAAGGACGGGGCGGCGAGCTGGGCCGATCTGCTGGCGGCCCTGGACGGAGCCGAGGCTGGGGCATACAAGTTGCAGACCGTCGCAGCTGATGGCCTGGACGATGCGAAGGCCTCCTACGAAAAAGCAATCAGCGAACTGGCGGACACCCGGGAAAAGGCTCGACCTGACGACCGCCGCAGGTAGATCGTACGGCTCGGCCTAAGTAGAGGCGTGTCGGCGGGTAGGTAGTTTCCGAACCTCTCGCCGCCGCCGCTTCGGTCTATATAAAGAAATTCAATATCAAATTTGTTTTTCTCTATTCCGCAAGGTCGGGAGCCATGTCCTACTTTTTCTCGCTTTACACCATCATCCCGGTCGTCGTGGTCGCAGCCTTCATTTTGGTCACGGCGACGATCAAGATCCTGCGCGAATATGAGCGCGCTGTGGTCTTCACGCTCGGCCGTTTTCAAAAGGTCAAGGGCCCGGGTCTTGTTTTGCTGATTCCGTTTATTCAGGAAATGGTGCGCGTGGATCTGCGTATACAGGTCATCGAAATACCGACCCAGGACGTAATCTCGCACGATAATGTCTCGATGAAGGTCGACGCGGTGCTCTATTTCAACGTCGTCAACCCCGAGCGGGCGATCATTCAGGTGCAGAACTTCCTCCCCGCCACGAACATGCTCGCGCAAACCACTTTGCGCGCCGTGCTGGGGCAGCACGAACTGGACGAGATGCTGTCCGAACGAAAGAAACTGAGCGCCGACGTCCAGAGCATTCTGGACTCCCAGACCGAGCTTTGGGGGATCAAAGTGAGCAACGTCGAGATCAGAACCGTCGAACTCACCGACAACATGGTGAAAGCCATCGCCAAGCAGGCGGAGGCCGAGCGCGATCGGCGTGCCAAGATCATCCATGCCGAAGCCGAGTTCCAGGCATCGCAAACATTGGTCAACGCGGCCAGAATACTGTCCAGCATTCCCGCCGCCATGCAGTTGCGCTACCTGCAAACGCTGGCCGAGATTGGAGCTGAACAGAACTCCACTATTATATTCCCAATGCCGATCGACATTATCAAGCCGTTTCTGGAACTGCTTGACAATGCCGGCAAGGTGCCCGCCGCCAATGGCCTTATTCATGGTTCGCCCGGGAACCAGATGCCGTTGCGGGCCTGAAATTCTGAGGTGAGTGCACAGAGCCGGAAGCTTGCTGCCGACCGTGCCGTGCAATCGCTGATGGATGTTGCGACTGAATGAATACAACAAAGGAGAGTATCATGGACAGTAATCGCCTCGAAGGCATCGGCCATCAGGTCAAGGGGGTCCTGAAGGAAGGCATCGGCAAGATCATCGGCGACGCGAAGCTTACCGCCGATGGCGCGGCTGAGCGGGCCGCCGGCGAGGCCCAGAACGTTGCGGGTCCCGAAGGGGCAAGCGTCATCGGCATTGACACGGATCGCATCGCGGGTGTCGGCCACCAACTAAAAGGGGCGGTGAAGGAAGGGCTGGGCAACCTCGCCGGCAAGCCGGAACTCGTCGCGGAAGGTACCGCGGAGCGCGATGCGGGCAAACAGCAGAACGCTGTTGGAGGTGCCAGGGATACGGCTCGCGAAGCCGCCCAATCAGCCACCGAGTCGACTGACGCGCCGAAGCACTGACCGCGGCCCGGCCGGGGCGCCGCCAATCGGCGTTCCGGCCTTTCCTTTGGCGGTCTGAACAAAGATCTGGAGAGGTTCCAATGAGTTTCCTTCTGATTGCATTGATAGTTTTGTTTCCGTTCCGCGAATTCGGGAGCCACTGGCGCCGTTCGGGTCTGACCACGGAACGCGCGCTTACCGGAGGATCATATTGTGGATAATAACGTCAGCAGTTTCACCATTCCGGCGGCGGCCGTTGCGCCGGCCCCGGCTGTGCCTGTCTCGCAACAATCAATCTTCCTGCAGTGGTTCCAGCACGACATACCGTTCATCGCCATGCTATTGCTGGCGCTGGTGGGCGTTGTCTTCCGGCTGCCGGTAACGTACTGGGGGATTTTGATTCCCGTCTTCGCCATCATATCGGGCGCCGAGGGTTGGCAGCATTTCGTCACGCGGCGGGAACGCTATGCCCTCGTCCTCGGGGTCGCGCTGAACTGGTGCGCGCTCATGCTGGCGATGTACCTGCTTTACAACGATGGCGTGAAGGGGGTTTTGAACGCCAACGCAACGTCGCTCGCTATGATGGTCCTGCTGGCCCTCGGCACCTTTGTTGCGGGCGTGCAAACCAGGGTCTGGCAGATCTGCGCCGTCGGCGGCGCGCTGTTCCTGGCAGTTCCGGCCCTGGGCTGGCTTGACCAATCGCCTCTGCTTTTGGTGGCTGGCACAGTGGTCATTATCGCGCTGGTTGGTTTCGTATGGTGGGTAACCCAGCGGCGTCTTGGGCCTCCCGCCCGGCTTGGGGGTGCAGCAGCTTAACGTTCGTTCAACCCGAGCGGCGAGCAATCGCATCGCCGCTCGACTTTACGAGCTAACGGGGTTTTGCCGGTTCCGCCACGGCGGAGCCTGCAAGGGCCGCCGACGCTGCGTTCCACAACTCGATCACCCGCACTTCAGGATGGGCAGGATCGAAACTGAGGATGCTCAGCGCAGCGGTGCCGAGGGCGAAGTGTTGTGCTTTCACAACGGTAAGGCCAATCCATTGCGCGGCCAAAACGCGGGAGAACTGGCCGTGCGAGAAAAGCGCGACGCTTCCGTCCAACCCGCCAAGACGATCGATCAGGCGTTCGGCCCGGGCGGCAACCTGATCCGGCATTTCGCCATTCGGACAGCCGTCCCGGAACACACTCCATCCCGGGCGCTCTTTGCGAATGTCGCGGGAAAGCTGACCCTCATAGTCGCCATAGGCCCATTCCGCGAGATCCGGTTCAACCTCGGCCGCAGCGCCAAGCCCGGCCAGTTCACAGGTCCGGCGGGCGCGTTGCAGCGGGCTGGTCAGCACGCGGGCGAACCGGATGTGCCTGAGCCAGAGTTGGAGTCCGCGTGCTTCTTCCTCACCGTGGGCGGTCAGGGGCAGGTCCGTGCGGCCAGTGTGCTGGCCGGACAGAGACCACTCGGTTTCACCGTGCCGGATGATGTAAAGCCGAAGCGTCATGTCCTTACCCCCTATGCCAAGCCGACCACCCGTTACGGGTGCGCGGTCGAAACCTGCAATCCGGCGCCCTGGCGCAGTTCGTGCCGCTTGCTTCTGACAGAAAACATCATCGGCTCGCCCGCTTCAAGCGTGGCTTCGGCGATCTGCCTGTCCTGATCGATGCTGATTTTCAGGCACCGGCCGCGCCACTGAACCCGGAACGCCAGGCCGTGCCAGTCCACGGGCAGATGCGGGTCGATGTCGATGCCGTCGTCGCGCAACGATAAGCCCGCGAAGCCAAGCACCGTCAGCATCCAGATGCCGCCGAGGGCCGCGATATGAATGCCTCCGTCGGTCGCCACCTGCGTATCCGCGAGATCGATATCCGCCGTTCGGTGAAAGAATCGAAGCGCCATTTCGGTATCGCCCATCCGCGCGGCAACAAGTCCATGCATGGCCGGGCTCAGCGAACTGCCGTGACTGCACCGGGGTTCGTAATAGCGGAAGTTTGCCGCCGCCGCCGTTTCGCCTTTGAATTCCTCAGGCAGTAGCCCCAGCAGCGCGACGACATCGGCCTGTTTGACCACCTGCGATTGCTGCGTCCGCTCCCGCCCGAGCACCACGTCCATCGGCACGGTGCGGCCGGCATACTTCGCCAGATCGATGTCTTCCAAACCGAAATATCCGGCGAACTGTTCGAAAAGTCCGGTCCCGGGTTGAAGGCCGTCGATCAGCGCATCCGCAACGCTCCGCCACCGTTTCAGTTCGGCCTCGTCAAGACGCAAACGGCCGGCGAGCGCCGTCCAGCATGCGGGCCAACGTTCGCGCAGCGCCGCGGCAACATCCAGCGCGCGGCGGATGTTCCAGCGTGCCATGACGTTCGTATAGGCGTTGTCGTCGATATGTTCGTGGTATTCGTCCGGTCCGATGACGCCGCGAATATGGCAGCGTCCGTCCGCCTCCAGCGTGGCACGGCTGGCCCAGAACCGGGCGGTTTCAAGCAAAATCTCCGCTCCCGCTTCGAGCAGGAAGCCGTCATCCCCGGTCGCGTGCCAGTATTGCCAGACCGCGTAGGCGATGTCCGCGCTGATATGCTGCTCCTGCCTGCCGCACAGGATGCGGATGACCTGCCGATCCGGTCCCAGGACCTCCTCCGGCGTCATCTCCGCGCCGGTAGCGGCGGACTCCCAGGCATAGAGCGCCCCGCGCCAACCCATCCGCGCAGCCTTCGCCCGCGCAGCAGGCAGCGTGTGGAAACGATACATCAGCAGCGCGCGCGCCGCCTCCGGCCAGGTCAGAACGTAGAACGGCAGCAGGAATATCTCGGTGTCCCAGAACACGTGGCCATGATAGTCGTCCCCGGTCAGCGCCCGCGCCCCGATGGAGACGCTTTCGTCTGCCGGGTTGGCCGCACTGGTCAGATGGTAGATGGCGAACCGCAATGCCCGCTGTGCTTGCGCGTCGCCATCGACCTGTACGCCGCTGTCATGCCAGCGCTTCGTCCAGGCCGACTCATGCGCCGCGAACACGCCGCCCCAGCCGAGGTGCAGCGCGCTCTGCAGCTTGTCACGCGCCTCCCGGCCGGGATCCGTGTCCGGGATGTCGCTGCGCACGACGGCAACGAAGCGCTGAAAGCTGACGATCTGGCCGGGGCGGCATTTCCAGCTCCAGGACCATGTCAGTTTGCCGAGCGCCGTCGGCGGCTGGACTCGGCCGTCGATCTGCAACGACGGCTCCGATGCCATGGCCAGGTGCTTTCCCGATTGCGTGTGCCAAACGCCGAGGTCCTGATCGAGCCGATCGTTGATCAGACCGAGTTCCACGCCTTCGAACGAGGCTTCGATGGTAACGTCGACCGTTCCGCTCTCGACTTCCAGTTGGATCAGTTGCAGCCCGATCGCGCGGTCGCTCAGCGACACCAGGCGCAGGGTGCGCGCGTGAAGACCGAGCACGGGCGCTTTGACGCGGCTGCCCTGGCTGAGCAGGGCGCCACGGCGCAGGTCAAGCGTCATGCGATGCGACGACACGTCGCCGGGATGCAGCAGCAGGGGTTCTCCGGCCACCAGGAAGCGGACGCGCAGCCAGTCGGCGGCCGGCACCAGCCCCGGGGTTTGGTGCTCGGTGCCGGAGACGTCGAACAGCCCCGCCACATAGGTCCGGGCCGGCACTACCCATCGGGCGCCCCGGGACGCCGCCCTGGCGCCCCTGATGCCCAGGAAGCCGTTGCTGATCGCGAAGCGAGACTCGATGCTGCTTTCCCGCAGCGGATCGTAGCCATCCACGCTCAGGACCCAGGCCGGGTCGGTTGTCGGCTGCAAGACCTGCTGCATCGTCTCCGGTTCGGTCATGCCGGCGTCCGGGCGATGCGCCCCTCGGCCAGCTCATCGACCGCAACATCATCCAGGCTCGTCACCACGAGATCGGCGCCCGCGGTTCGCAGCGAAGCCGCGTCGTTGTGGCGGGCGACGCCAAGCCCGGTCATGCCGCCGGCGCGCGCCGCCTCGATGCCGGAGGGGGCGTCCTCGACAACGAAGCAGTGCGCAGGCGGGACACCCAGCCCTTTGGCGGCGAGGAGGAAAATCGCCGGGTCGGGTTTGCCCCGGGGCAAGTCGCGGCCGCAGACATTGACGTCGAAAACTTCGAGAAGGTTCTGGCCGCACTCACGGCGAACCGACCGCATCATGTCATTGGCGTTCTTGGAGGATGATGCGGCAGCTATCGGCCAACCGAGCGACAGCACGGTTTGGAGTAAACGAAGCGCGTCCGTGAAGGCTTCCACGTCCCCGGCTTGGATCAGATATTCAAGCCATTTCTGCTTGCGCTCGGCATAGCTGATCGCCAGCCGCCCGTCGTCGGGCACGCCAAGCGCCTGCAGGACCGCACGGGCGCCAGCCAGGCGGGGCTTGCCGGCGACATGCGCCTGGTACATCCCGGTGGTGAACAGGTTCGGATCGGTTATCCCGTTCAGCGCTTCGCGCCAGGCGTGTTCATGCGGCGACGCGAGCAAGACGCCGTCGACATCGAAAATGGCTGCTTTCAGCGTTCCGAGTTGGACGGAGGGAGATGCCGGTAATTCGCGGACTGACATTTTGCCTGCACCTTGCCCTGTTGCTTTCCAGTTCTCGCGCCCGGACGTCATCGCGCTCCGGCGTATCTTATGGCGCAGCCGTCCGGCCGAGGCAGGCTCGGAAACTACTCATGCGCGCGTTTCCGTCCGGCGGCCGGCGGTGCCATGACGGCGCGGCCGAAACCGGAGCGGTGTAGGTAATTTCCGAGCCTGACGCGCCGCCATTATTCAGTAGATATGAAGCGGGCCTTAGATACCGAGATTTTTGAGCCCGGCAGGCCGGGCAACGCTGAAGCCCTCACCGGAGCTCCCGATCATGCGCATCGCCCAGATCGCACCGTTGTACGAAGCGGTTCCGCCCAAGCTTTATGGCGGCACCGAGCGGGTCGTCTCTTTTCTGACCGAGGAACTCGTCGCACTCGGCCACGATGTCACCCTGTTCGCGAGCGGAGATTCAGTGACGCGGGCGGAGCTCGACCCGGTATGGCCGCGAGCGTTGCGGCTGGACGCTTCGATCCGCGACCAACTGGTGCCCAACCTGCTGCAGCTCGAGGCCGTTCGCAGGCGCGCGGATGAATTCGATGTCTTGCACTTCCACATGGACTACCTGCCGTTCAGCCTGTTCAGCCGGCAGCAAACGCCCTTCGTGACGACGTTACATGGCCGGCTCGACCTGCCGGAACTGCATCCGATGTTCAAGGCCTTTCCGGACGTGCCGCTTGTCAGCATCTCGGACAGTCAGCGCCGGCCGCTGCCAATTGCAAACTACGTCGCGACTGTCTACCACGGCCTGCCGGCCGGACTGCTGATGCCGGTGGACGGCGTCAGGCCGGAGTATCTTGCGTTCCTCGGCCGCATCGCGCCGGAGAAGGGGCCGGACGCCGCGATCCGCATCGCGCGCGCCTGCGGAATTCCGCTGAAGATCGCGGCCAAGGTGGACACGGCAGATCGCGGCTACTTTGAAACGGTCATCCGGCCGATGCTGGCGGATGGCGGCGTGGAAATGGTGGGCGAGATTTCCGATGCCGGAAAGCCGGCTTTTCTGTCCGGCGCCGTCGCCCTGTTGATGCCGATCGCGTGGCCGGAACCGTTCGGCCTGGTGATGATAGAAGCCATGGCATGCGGAACCCCGGTGATCGCTTTCAATCGCGGGTCGGTGCCGGAAATCATCGACGACGGCGTGACGGGCATCATTGTTGAAAACGAAGCGGGCGCCATCGCCGCCGTGTCAGGGTTGGCGCGGCTTTCGCGCAGCAAGGTGCGGGCCCGCTTCGCGGCACGATTCACCGCCAGGCGGATGGCTCAGGACTACGTCGCCATCTACCGCAAAGTCGCTTCCCGTCTCGGCGCCCTCGATTCCGCGCTGCTGGAGGCGGCCGACTAGTTCCAGAACACATAACGTCCAGGAAACATCCGGCGAACCGGGAGTATAGAATGCGCACAAGCAAGACATTCGACGATCTGAAGATCGGCGACATGAACCAGATCATCCGCGTGGTGACGCCGGATGATCTCTACGTCTTCGCCCATGTCAGCGGCAACCTGAACCCGGCGAACCTGCCGGCTACGGCCGCGGCCGAACCGGACGACCCGGCGGACCCCGCCCCGGCGATGTGGCTCGGCTCGCTGTTCTCGGCGGTGCTCGGCAACCTGCTGCCGGGGCCGGGGACCCTGTATCAAGGCCAGACCCTGACCTTCCACGGCCGCGCCCGTGTCGGCGAAGAACTGACCGTGCGCCTGATCGTCTCTGAAAAGCGCCCGCCGCGGACCGTGGTGCTGAAAACCCACCTGCTGCGCGGCGATGAGATGATCGTCGAGGGCCTCGCCACCGTGCTGGCGCCGGAAACCCGCGTCAGCATCGAAGACAGCGTTTTGCCGGAGCTGATGGTGGCCAGCCACCGCCATCTCGAGCGCCTACTCGCCGCCTGCCGCGACCTGCCGCCGCTGGTCACCGCCGTTGTCATGCCGGACGAACCGAACGCCCTGGCGGGCGCGCTGGCCGGCGCGCGCCGCGGGCTGATCACGCCGATCCTGATCGGCGATGCGGGGCGCATCGGGGAGGTGGCGGCGAGGTGCGGTCTCAATCTGCGCGACGTGAAAATCCTCGACGTCCCCGACCACAACGCCGCCGCTGCCCGCGCGGTCGAGCTGGTGCATGCCGGTCAGGCCGAGGCGATCATGAAGGGGAACCTGCACACCGACGAACTGCTCAGCCATATCGTCAAGTCGCAGGGCGGCCTGCGCGGCACCCGCCGCATCAGCCACGTGTTCGTCATGGATGCGCCGGCCCTTCCCGATCTGCTGCTGGTCACCGATGCTGCGATCAATATCGCGCCCGGGCTGAAGGAAAAAATCGACATCGTCCGGAACGCAATCGACCTGGCGCTGGCGCTCGGGATCATCTTGCCGAAGGTGGGCATCCTGTCGGCGGTGGAGACGGTGAACCCGGACATGGCGTCCACGCTGGATGCCGCGGCGCTGTCCAAGATGGGGGAGCGTGGCCAGATCAAGGGCGCCATCATCGACGGCCCGTTGGCCATGGACAACGCCATCAGCGTCACCGCGGCGCGCTGCAAGGGCCTGACGTCGCTCGTCGCCGGCCGCGCCGACGTGCTGGTGGTGCCCAATCTGGAAGCCGGCAACATCCTGGTGAAGCAGCTCTCCTACGCGGCGCAGGCCGAGGGCGCCGGCCTGGTCATGGGCGCCCGGGTGCCGGTGCTGCTCACCAGCCGCGCCGATGAGGAGACGGCGCGCCTGTTCTCCTGCGCGGTCGCGGTGCTGTTCGCCCACTGGAAGCGCACCGGCAAGAGCGCGGTGCCGCCGAGGGCGATCGTCGCATGACCCGCAACGTCGTCACGCTGAACGCCGGATCATCCTCCCTGAAGTTCGCCCTGTTCGCGTTGTCCGGCGAACGGCACCGCCTGCTCGAGGTCGGGCTGGCGGAGATGGTTGGCTCCGGCCGCCGCATCAGGGTCCGCGACGACAAGGGCGAGCTGATCCACGAGGAGAGCTGGCTCGCCGGGGCCTCGCCGTTTCACATCGACGCGCTGCACCGGGTGCTGTCCTGGTGGCAATCGGTTCTGCCGAAGCCGAATATCGTCGCCGCCGGCCATCGCGTGGTGCATGGCGGGGTGCTTTACGCTCACCCGGTGACGATAACCGACCAGGTGCTTGCGCAGTTGCGGGGCCTTGTGCCGCTGGCGCCGCTGCACCAGCCGCACAACATCGCCGGCATCGTGGCGGCACGCGAAGCCTGGCCGGATGTGGCGCATGTCGCCTGCTTCGACACCAGCTTTCACCGCTCGCATCCGTTCGTTAACGACGTGTTCGCGCTGCCGCGGCGCTTTTATGATGAGGGCGTGCGGCGCTACGGCTTCCACGGGCTGTCGTATGAATCCGTCATCGGCCGGCTGCGCGAGCTGGCCCCGCTGCTCGCGGCCGGGCGGGTGGTGGTCGCCCATCTCGGCAATGGCGCATCGATGTGCGCGATCCGCGGCGGGCTGTCGGTGGCGAGTTCGTTGAGCTTCGGCACCCTCGACGGGCTGCCGATGGGCACGCGCTGCGGCCAGCTCGATCCGGCGGTCGTGCTGTATCTCATCCAGGACAGGGGCATGAGCGCCCGGGCGGTGAGCGATATGCTGCATAACGAGTCGGGGTTGCTCGGTCTGTCGGGCGTCTCGCACGACATGCGGGAGTTGGAGTCATCCAATCGGCCGGAGGCGGCGGAGGCGATCCAGTATTTCGTCTCCCGCATCCGCTACGAACTTGGCGGGCTGGCGGCGGAACTGAAGGGGCTGGACGCCGTGGTGTTCTGCGGCGGCATCGGCGAGCACGCCTGGCGCGTGCGCGAGAGCGTGCTGCACGACAAGGAATGGATCGGCATCGAATTGGACCATGCGGCGAACCGGGAGTCCGCGCAGGTGATCTCGACGGAACGTTCCGCGGTGCGGGTGTTCGTCATGCCCAGCGACGAGGAAGGCATGATCGCGCAGCATACGGTGGCGATGCTGGACCGGGCGGTTGAAGGCGCGCACGCTTTGTGACTGGCCGTCCTGGCTTTGCGGAGGCGAACTCCCGGCTATCATGGCCGATCCGTTACGGCTGACAGGAGAACGGCGATGAGCGTGTACAAGGTTGTTAAACTGTTTGATCTTGGTCAGGCACCGGACTTTATCCAGGATGCGATTCGCCCGATTGCCCGGGTTCATGTCAGCTCGGTCGAGGGGACTGCCATCTGGGAGGTAACCGTCGGCACCTACGATTGGCAGGACGCCGCCGAAGAATGGGCCCTGCACCGCTGGCTGCGTGAAAGCGGCGCCGCGGATGGCGAGATCGTGCTCTTGCGATCGGATGACCTTTCATAGTCGTGCCGGGCCGAAAAGCCGAGACCGGTTACCAGCTCCGCCTGTTCGCGAGGCCGGGCACATAAGGCCCGGCCAGGCTTTGCCGCGTTGAGACCACCATGGTCAGTTCGCAAGGTGGGTTTTCCAGTAGGCATCGACCGTAGCGCTTGCCTGGTCGAACTGGGCCGGGGTCAGGACCTCGTGGTCGCTTTCTTGCGGCGCAGCATCCATGGCGGCTTTGCTGGCATCCAGCACCAGCAGGTTCACGCTTTGCGTGATCTTGAAGTCCGCCCAGGGCACGGCGACGTATTTTTCGTCAATCCCGAAAAGACCGCCCCGGCCAATTACTAGGTAGGCGATCTTGCCGGTCTTCGGGCTCATGACAAGGTCATGCACGGTGCCAAGCGCCTCGTTCCTCGTATTGCGCACGTCGGTGTCGAGCAACTCGTCGGAACGGAACGAATTGGCGTCGTTCGTCACCGGTTGCGCGGCAGCGATTTGCTGCTGGCGCCACGTTGGCCCTTCGCCCACGGACACGCCTCTGCGGCGTAGATCTGCGATATAAACCTTGTAGGAATCGCGCGCCACGGCCAGCACGTCCTCACAAGGCTTCTGCTGACCGTTCCGGGCGAGGATGTTGGCGGACATCACCAGTGTCCGGGCCTCGTAGCCCGGCCGGGCGCTTCGAAACCCCGTCGCGCTCACGGCCGGATAGCCGCCCATGGGATAGGCCGATCCGTAGCCAATCCCACCCATCGGATAGCCGTAGGCGTAGCCGGATCCGCCCAGCCAGTAGCCATCCTTTTGCATCTGATCGTTGAAATCGCGGACATCCTTCATACACACGGCCGCCGGCTTCGCCGCTGCCGCTCTGGCAGCAGGAGACGGCGTACTTGTGACGATCGCCGCGGGTGACGAATCGGTCGCGAACAGGGCGGCGCTCGGAGCTATCCAAACGCACGCTGCGGCTGACACCATGATAGTAGAGCGTTTCATGTTTCTTCCTTCCTTGCGCGGTTCAGGTCCGATACGGCCGCCGTCCGGCCTGCGTCAGTGCAGAACCTGGCCGAACACTTCCAGCGGCTTCCGGTGGCCGAACAGGTCGGCGATCGCCTCATCCAGACTCGGCTCCATCGCCACCTTGTCACCCGTAATGGCGATCACGCGCTTCAACTGCGGAAAACTCGTACCCTCGGCTTGCAGATACACCGGCACAACATACAGAAACGAATTCTCGATCGGCGTAACGATCAGCTTGCCCCGGATGACGCGCGAGCCTTTCTGGTTCCACAACGTCAACTGCTGCGAGATGTTTGTGTTCTGATCGATCATCGCCTCAATCTGGTTTGGACCGTATACCAGCTTTTCTTTCGGAAGCTGGTAGAAGATGGCCTGTCCATAATCCGGGAAATCGCTGCGCGCCGCCAGCCACGAGATCATGTTGTCGCGGTTCTGCGGCGTGAACGGTGTCATCAGCAGATATTCCAGCGTATCGCTGCCGGGCAGCTTCATCAGGATATAGTACGGCTGCATCGCCTGCTCCTCACCGCCATAAGTTTCGTTCGGAGCGACCCACAGATCTTCCCGGTTATAGAAGACCTGGGGATCGGTCATGTGGAACGTCTTATACTCGTCGGCCTGGATGGCGAAGATATCTTCCGGATAGCGCAGATGCGCCTTGAGATCAGGCGTCAGCTGGTCCAGCGATTTGAACACGCCGGGGAACGCGTCGCGATACGCCGCCAGAATCGGATCCTTCGGATCCATGATGTAGAACTGGACGGACCCGTTATACATGTCCACCACGACCTTCACCGAATTGCGCAGGTAGTTCAGATTGGCGGCGAAACCCGCCTTGTGCGGACTGGCGTAGGGATATTGGTCCGAGACCGTATAGGCATCCTGGATCCAGTACATCCTGCCCCCGCTCAGCACCGGGTACGGATCGTGGTCGAGTTTCAGGAACGGCGCCACCTGCGTCACGCGCTCCTGCACGGTCCGCCAGATCTGAATGCGGCTTTCCGGCTTCAGATAGGCGGTGAGCAGGATGTTGATATCGCCCTGGTTCCAGGCGAACAAAATACGCCGCAACAGGCTGTCGACCGGGATGCCGCCCGTGCCGGCATAGCTGGTGTAGACGTTGTCGTTGCCCTTGGGATAGTCGAACTCCTTGGTGCCGCTGGCGACGATCCGGTATCCGGGCATCGACTGGCCATAATAGATCGCGGGCTGCGCGATCGCCAGACCGTCGGTGGATTCGGCGGGTACGTTCTCGAGCACGTATTCCGGGAAGCCACCGCCCACGGTCTTTGAAACGAAGTTCATCACCATGCCGTAACCGTGGGTGAACTCCAGGCGCTGGTTGACCCAGGTCTGCGCTTCGGCCGGAAGCGCCGGCGACAGCTCACGCGTCGCCAGCATCACCTGATGGTAGCCATCCGGCAGACGGTAACGATCGACCCCGACGTTGTAGAACTGGTAGTAAAGCCGGATCGCCTGGGTCTGCTGATAGGTCTGCAGCAGCGGCCGGGCATCCCACAGGCGGATGTTCTCCACCGTATCCTGATTGCGCGAGAGCACGTCCGGCGTCAGGTCGGCCAGGGCCGGATAGGCGGTCTCCTGGATCGCGTCCAGTTGATAGGCGGCCCTGGTCGAGGCGATACTGTGCTTCAGATAAGGCGTCTCCAGCGCCAGTTCGCTCGGCTGCACGATGAACCGCTGAAACAGCTCCGGCAGCGCAAAGACCCCGGCGAGATACAAGGTCACGTAGATGCCGGCGCCGGCCGCCAACCAAGCGATGCGCGGACGCGCCACGTTCACCGCCAGCGCGACAACCGCAACGACCGAGACACCGGCCATGAACCAAAGGGCCAGGCGTGTCACATGATCCGCCGCCCATCCCGCGCCATAGACCACCCCGAGGGTGGAATACACGAGATCATAATGATCGAGATACAGCCCGACGCCCCAATTGGCGACAAGAACCAGCAGCAGCGCGGAAATATGCGAAGTGGCCCTGTCGGTTGCCTTGGTCCTGCCGCGCGCATCCGTCCGTAGCGCCCCGAACAGAACGTAGACCGCCACCGAAATCACCAGCGCGGCCACGGTCAGCAGCATCAGCGCGGTTTGCAGCAACTCATAGAACGGCAGATGAAACACATAGAACCCGACATCGACCCCGTACAGCGGATCGGCCTGGCCAAAAGACCCGCCATAGCGGAATCGCAACCAGGTGTCCCACTCGGTGGCAAAGGCCGCCGCCCCGAACAACGCGATGCCGGCGGCGACCAAGGCCGCGAGCGAGTTGACGATCCGGGCCTGAACCGGCGCGGCGCCGGAACCGATGGCCCAGCGCGCGTTCAGCCAGATATAGAGGAAGGCGAATACGAAAGCCGATCCGAACATCGCCCATTGAACGGAAAGAAGTGTCCAGAAGATGCCGGCATAGTCCAGCTCGCGCATCCAGAGCCACTTCACCAGATAGCCTGTGATGACTCCCAACACGATGAACAGCAGCAGGCAGGCGGGAATTACGATCCAAAGGACTCGTCGCAGCACTGGAAACCGGTTGCCCGGGTCGGGGGGATCATCAGTCCAGGGAGAAGGCGGTTGGGGGATGTTCGGCGTCTCTGTCATCTGACGATTACTCCAGCTTGCGTGGCGCTGGCAGGACCGTACTGCAAGAGAAAGCGGCGGCGTCAGGTTCGGAATCTACCTACGGGGGTCGTTCTATGCGCGCTCCGATACCTTTACGGTATGGCGGCCCCGCTCGACGGGGCGGGCCACGCCGCGGGCAGATGCACCGTCTCGGGCAGCAGGAACCACACCACCAGAACGGCGCCAAGGCCGGCCGCCGCAAGCGCCAGGAACGCGATTGGCAGGCCCGCCAGGACCGCGATGCTGCCGGAAGCGGTTGTGCTGAACGAGGCGCCAAGGCTGCTGGCCAGCCCGGTCAGGCCGAGGGCGAAGTTGAAACGGCCGCCGCGATGCGTGATATCCGCAACAATCAGCGGGATCAGTGTGCCGATGACAGCAGCGTCCAAGGCATCGAGAAGTTGCACGGTCAGCATCGCCGGTATCGCGCTGCTGAACGCGAAGGCCAACGCCCGCAGCGGCACCGCCGCCAACCCGAGCATCAGGATGATCCGCCGGCCGTGAAGTTGCGCGGCCATACCGACGTGCGGCGAGAGCACCGCCGCCAGAAGTTGCGGCCCGATCACCGCCGCGGCGGTGACCATATCCGCGCGCGAACCCGCCTGGCGGGCAAACTCGGTGGCGGCGAGCGGCAGCAGGCTGGCATTGGCAAGTTGGAACAGCGCTACACAGCCCAGCAGTGCCTGCAGCCGCCGATCGGCCAGCAGTGCGCGCAGCGGCGCCGGAGGCGTGCGGCGGGCGTGCGGCGGCGGTGCCGTGTGGTGGCCGGTACGCCGATCGGCGGTGGCGATGTCGGTGGCGTGGATGCCGCCGAGCGCCAGCAGCGCCGGCACGCCGAGCGCTGCCGCCAGCAGGAACGGGGCTGTTGGCGAAATCCAGCTTCCGGCGGCGCCAAGCACAGCCGTGCCGAGCGCCGCGCCGACGGCGCCATAACGGACGTTGCGGCCGAAACGTTCGCCAAGCCTCTCCTGCCGCGACACGCTGAGCGTGAGCGCCGCGACCGCCAGCGACAAGCCCACCCCGCAGGCGCCCTGCGCCACCTCCGCCCCAAGCACAAGCAGAAAGCCGGGTGCTAGCGAGAGCATCAGCAGCGCCGCCATGCTGCCCACGATGGCCGGCGCCGCCATGGCGCGCCTGGGACCAAACCGGTCGATCAGCATGCCCGAGGGCACCTGCGCGGCGACCGACCCGATGGCCCCGGCGCTGAGCACGAGGCCAATGGTCCCCGCATCCCAGCCGCTCGCGGTCAGCCGGACCGAAACGAAGGGCCCGAAGCCGGCCTGCATGCCGGCGATGGCGAAATTCAGCCAGTTCAGGCTGCGCAGCGTGCCGTCGGAAGCTTTCAAAGCGCCCTCCTGATAACGATTCTGATCAGTTATGGACCCGGCCAGGTGACGCTTGCGATGCGGGCGCGATGATGCCGGTTCGGGTGGCGGAGCGATAGTCCCCGGCGGCGGAGATTGCTTCCGGAAGCGACACGCTCAGCTCTGAGTATTTTCCGAGTCTGGCGCCGGACCGCTTTCTTTCATTCAATGGATCTTCACAGGCAGGGAGCCGCCGGTGGCTAACCGCCGATGGGAAGTCGCGACTGTGTTGCCCCGGTGTACATCGCACTTTTTCCGGCCCGGCATTTCGCGCCGCGGTTCCTCAGGCAGCGCCTCGGCATACTATTTTTGGCCGCCCGGCCACCCGGATGTACTTCGATTGCGAAAGTAAGACGCCATGAAAGCCAACGCGGCCCGATCGAAGGTCCACGGCACCCTGCCTGCAGCCAAGGACGATTTGAAATCCCTGTCACTTCCGGAGGTCGAGAAGAAGCTCGATTCCTCGCCGAACGGCCTGAGTCAGGCGGAGGCGGCAAAACGGTTGATCCAGTACGGGCCGAATGAGATTGCAGAAAAAAAGACCAATGCGGTTCTGAAATTCCTGTCCTATTTCTGGGGGCCGATTCCGTGGATGATCGAAGTCGCGGTCATCCTGTCGGGAATCGTCCGCCATTGGCCTGACTTTGGCATCATCCTGGTGCTGCTGGTCGCCAATGCCACCATCGGCTTCTGGGAAGAACGCCAGGCCGGCGACGCTATCGATGCCTTGAAGGCCAGGTTGGCAATCAAGGCTCGGGTGAAGCGCGACGGAAAGTGGGTCACCCCGGCGGCGCGAGAACTGGTGCCCGGTGACGCCATCCGCCTGCGTCTTGGCGACATCGTGCCGGCCGACGCACGTTTGCTGGACGGCGACGAGGTCTCCGTCGATCAGTCCGCACTCACAGGCGAATCGTTGCCCGCCACACGCAAGTCCGGCGACGCGGTCTTCTCCGGGTCGATCATCCGCCGCGGCGAGACCGATGCGCTGGTGTATGCGACAGGCGGCAAAACCTATTTCGGCAGAACCGCGCAACTCGTCGAAACCGCCGTCACAGTCAGCCACTTCCAAAAAGCCGTCCTGAAGATCGGCAATTACCTGATCATGCTCGCGGTCGTCATGGTGGCGGTGATCATTGCGGTTGCGCTGTATCGCGGCGACCACATACTGACGACGTTGCAGTTTGCCCTTGTGCTGACCGTGGCGGCGATCCCCGTAGCCATGCCGACGGTTCTGTCGGTGACGATGGCGGTCGGCGCCCGCCTGCTCGCGAAGAAGCAGGCGATCGTCAGCAAGTTGGTTGCGATCGAGGAACTGGCGGGCGTGGACGTGCTGTGCGCCGACAAGACCGGCACGCTGACCCAGAACAAGCTGACCTTGGGCCAACCGTTCTGCCTGGGCAAGATCACCGCCGATGAGCTTATCCTTGCCGGCGCGCTGGCCTCCCGGGCCGAGAACGACGACACCATCGATCTCGCCGTCCTGGGCGGCCTGAAGGACAAGCAAGCGTTGAAGCCCTACCAGGTCACGCATTTCACGCCGTTCGATCCGGTGCACAAGCGCACCGAAGCCACCGTCAAGAGCGCTGACGGAAAGACCTTCAAGGTGACCAAGGGGGCGCCTCAGGTCATCCTGGGCCTGGCGGCCAAGGACGCTTCGGTCAAAAGTGCGGTTGACAAGGCCGTCGATGACTTCGCCGCCCGCGGCTTTCGTGCGCTCGGTGTGGCCCGCGCGGATGGCGACGGCACGTGGCGCCTTCTCGGCGTCTTGCCGTTGTTCGACCCGCCGAGAGAAGATGCCAAATCCACTGTCGCGACCGCGGCCCGGATGGGCGTCGAGATCAAGATGGTGACAGGCGACGCACTGGCGATCGCCCGCGAGACGGCGAAAACGCTGGGCATGGGAACGAACATCCTGGACGGCGCAACCCTCGGCGATTCCGATTCCGAGGAAACCGCGGCGGTGACCAGGTCCATCGAGGACGCCGACGGTTTCGCCCAGGTATTCCCGGAACACAAGTTCCACATCGTCGATGTTCTACAGAAGCACGGCCATATCGTCGGGATGACGGGCGACGGGGTGAACGATGCGCCTGCGCTGAAGAAGGCAGACTGCGGCTTCGCTGTTTCCGGCGCAACCGACGCGGCGCGGGCGGCGGCATCCATCGTGCTGGTGGCGCCGGGGCTGTCGGTGATCATCGATGCGATCAAGGAAAGCCGCAAGATCTTCCAGCGGATGAACAGCTACGCAATGTACCGTATCGCCGAGACATTGCGCGTCCTGCTGTTCATGACCTTGGCGATCGTCGTCTTCAATTTCTATCCGCTGACCGCGATCATGATCGTGATGCTGGCGTTGCTGAATGACGGCGCGATCCTGTCGATCGCATACGACAACGTCATCTACCGGGAGCAGCCTGAAGCCTGGAACATGCGGTTGGTTCTCGGCATCGCCACGGTGCTGGGTCTGGTGGGGCCGATCGCCGCGTTCGGGCTGTTTTACCTCGGCGACCGCGTCCTGCACATCGACCGCCCGCAGGTCCAGACCATGATGTATCTGCTGCTGTCGGTCGCCGGGCATCTGACGATCTTCCAGACGCGCACGCGCGGTCCGTGGTGGTCGATACGGCCGGCGCGCATTCTCCTGCTGGCGGTTATCGGAACGCAGATGTTGGCAACCATGATTTGCGTCTTCGGGTTCCTTGTGACCCCGTTGTGGTGGGGTTGGGCAGCCATGGTTTGGGGCTACGCCCTGGCTTGGTTCCTGGTGACGGATCCGGTGAAACTGCTCGCGTACCATGTTCTCGACGCCACCAAGGCCAAGCCAGGGCAACACGAGGCGCAGGCCGTCGCAGCACCTGACGCCCAGCCGAAAATCCAACCCGAGCAAGAGGTCAAAGACATGCCTGATACCGAAACCAAGCCGGCGTCCGCGCCGAAGAGCGCAGCCGGCGTCGAGACATTGGTAAACACGACGCTCGGGGAACTTCTCGTCGCTGGCGCCATGAGGCACCCTGAGGATGCCGGGCATATCATCGCCGATGCCATTACCGCAGCTATCGGTGCTGCCAACGCCTCGCCACCGGGGACCGAACCGAAGCCCGGAGCGACCGGCGAGACAGACAGCGCCGGCGTACAGACACTCGTGAACAAGACGCTCGGCGATCTTCTCCTGAGTGGTACGCTCAAACACCCGGACGGCGCAGGGCGCAGCATTGCCGAGGCCATCACCGCGGCCATCGGCGCTGCGAAGCATACGGGGGGTGAACACGCCGCAGCCGAAGTCGCCCGCGCGACCGTAGCCAACGCGGTACCGGCGACTGAACCCAAAGCCCGGGCCAAACCGGAACCCGGGCCTGATTCCATCGCCGACGCTGAGCCCGGCGCCGAGGTTGTGGCCGGAAGCGACGCCGGACCGGCACCTAAGTTCGAAACGAAAGCCGGCATCGAGACGCTGGAAAACACAACGCTCGGCGCGCTTTTGCTAGCTGGTGTCCTTAAGCATCCTGAAGAGGCGGCACACATCATCGCCGGAGCAATTACTGACGCCGAGGCACCGGCCCGCGAAGCTGCCAACCTGAAACCGCATACCCCATGACCGCGATGGCGGCCATGCACGCAGGCCAGCCCAAACCGAAGGACCCAAAATGAAAATACATACCGACGATTTTCGCGTCCCGGAAGGAGAAGATGTTGACCTCGGTAAGTGGCCGACAGACGTCGGACCGTTGTACAATTCCAAAAAGCACTATAAAGAGCGCCTGGATGACCACATCGCGCAACTGAGCGCTCTACAACAGCTTCACTACGCATCCGGCCGCTATGCAGTCCTGCTGATTTTTCAGGCGCTGGATGCGGCAGGAAAAGATGGCGCCATCAGGCATGTGATGTCCGGGGTCAACCCGCAGGGCTGTCAGGTTTTCAGCTTCAAGCAGCCAAGCGCCACCGAGCTGCTGCATGATTTCCTTTGGCGCACCAGCCGCGATTTGCCGGAACGCGGCCGAATCGGCATCTTCAACCGTTCATATTACGAAGAAGTACTGATAGCGCGGGTCCATCCCGAGGTGCTCAAGGGCGAGCGGCTCCCGGACTCCCTGCTGGTCGAGACGCCGGTCTGGCAGGACCGCTACCGGTCGATCGTGGATCAGGAACGGCATCTCCATTGCAACGGCACTCGAATCATCAAATTCTTCCTCCACCTCTCGAAAGACGAGCAAAGGAGGCGCTTTCTCGAGCGCATCGACGAGCCGGAGAAGAACTGGAAGTTCAGCCTTTCAGATGTCAGGGAGCGGAATTTCTGGGACCAGTACATGACCGCGTTCGAGGAGTGCCTCAGCGCAACCAGCACGCGTGACGTTCCCTGGTACGTCGTCCCCGCCGACGACAAGGACAATGCCAGGCTGATCGTATCCCAGATCGTCGTCGACACGCTCGAGGCGCTCAACATGCATTACCCTGAAACGACCCCGGAGCGTCACCGGGAGCTGGAATCGATCCGCGAGCAGCTTGCGAAATGACAGCCCGGCTGCGCAGGACAGGATGCGGCCCTGGATCCACGGCGTGGTTGGCTCGATTTACGATGTCTCGGCGATAGCCTTGTCATTCAACTGGAATACGCGGTTAGCGCCACTGGCAAATTCGACGAGTGTGCCTGCCACGCTCAATGATATCGGCGGCACATCAAGACCGCTCCCGCGGATCGCCAGGGCGTCGCGCGTCAGATGCATTTCAAGCGAGTGCCCCCGGTAACGGATAGACATCTCGAAACACTCCATCTCCGGCGGCAATTGCGGATTCAGCAGCAAAACCCCGCCCTTAGCCTCAATCCCCGTCGAAACCCGGAGCACCTGGTCCACGCTGCCTGCCATGGCTCCGAGGTGCACTCCTTCTGCCGCGGTTCCATGCTGGACGTCGGTCACATCGCTTTGCAGCGCCCTCGCGAAGAAAGCCATAGCACTTGGCCGGTCGGAGCGTGCCAGGACCCAGGCAAAAACCACGTTACATAAAGTGGAGCCGTTGGAGGTGCGTGCGGCGTAATAGGCGACATTCTTTGGGATCGAATCGTATTCGAGCGCATACCCCAGGCGGCCGAACAGTTCCCCCAGTTCCTCCGACGAAAACAGGTAGAACAACATCACGACATCGGCCTGTTTGGCCAGCTTGTAGCGGTTGGGGCTGTCGCCTTCGGCTTCCAAAATGAGATCAAGACGCTGGATATCGCCGTATTGGGTTCGGTACTTCTCCCAATCGAACTCGCGCAGCGCATCGTAGCCTTCGAATTGGCTGATGACGCCGTCATCGTGAAACGGCAGATACATCTTGCGGCTGATGTCATCCCAGCGCTCGATCTCCTTCGGCGATATGTCAAGCCGTTTCATCATCTCGGCGTGGCGCGTGCCGGAGAGCAAGCCGATGACGTCCTTCGCCCGGCACAGCACCCACACTGCCATGACGTTAGTGTAGGCATTGTTGTTGACACCGGGTGCCGCTGCATCCGGGTAGCCGTCGTGGAACTCGTCGGGACCCATGACACCGCGAATTTCGTAGCGTTGTTTTTTCGCATTGAAGATCGCGATGCTGGACCAGAAGAGTGCGATTTCGAGTATCAACTCGGCGCCGCAGAACTGCAGAAACTCGATGTCGCGGGTAACCTCGAAGTACTGCCACACGTTGTAAGCGACGGCGCTTCCCACGTGACGCTCAAGATGGGAATTATCCGGAACCCAGCGCTGGGAGCGAGGGTTCAGGTTGAGCACATCGGTCTCCTCCTGCCCGTCGCTGCCGCTCTGCCAGGGAAACATCGCCCCCCTGTGCCCGGCGGCCCGGGCGGCAGCACGCGCTTCACCGAGGCGGCGGTAGCGATATGTCAGAAGGTCCCGGGTGATTTCAGGGAGACGGTAGTTAAAGAAGGGAAATATAAACAATTCGTCCCAGAAGACGTGGCCTTGATAGGCTTCCCCGGTCCAGCCGCGCGCGGGGATGCCGATATCGAGCCCGATAGAGTGGAGCGAAACAGTCTGCAGGAGATGAAACATGTTCAGGCGGAGCAGCATCGAAATGTTCAGCTCGTATCCGGGTCCGGCAGGCTGAATGCGCACGTCGAAACGGCGCCATAAATGCTCCCAGGCCAGCACATGATCCGCCTTGACCGCGTCGAAGCGTCCGGCACGCACACTGGCCTTGCGCGCCTCCAGCCCGCATTCCGAGATCGCCTGGTCGCGCGAGGTGTAGAAAGAGACCAACTTCTCCGCGACTAAACTCTCGCCTTGCCTGATGTCCGCTGTCAGCTCGTGGCCGATGTAGCCTGGTTCGTTGATGACCCGGCGGTGAGCCTCGAAAAGCCTCCCGTCGAGGAATATTTGCGTTCGTGCCACCTGGGCGACCTGGATATGCGACTGGGAGGTACGCACCAGCAGAAAGACGCTATTTTCGCCAACGGCATCGCCAGCCAGCGGCTCCAGGTGCCTGCCATTGAATTTCTGATAGAGTTTGGCACCCGAGTTGACGACGCGTCCATCGATTGCCGAGCGAACCGTGACGGGCCCCGACCAGTTCTCGGCGGTGAGTTCCAGTTCCATCGCACCCAGATGCATGTCCGCCATCGAAACGAGGCGCTGCTCCCGCACGAGGCTGCACCGTCCTTTGCGGTCCTCGAAGCGGATGGTGCGCAACAGCATGCCGCGCCGCAGATCGATCTCCTGGTGGTATGACAAGATTTTCGCCGTCCGCGCGGAGAACCAGTCCTCATCGGCGATCCGGAAGTCCAACGCGAGCCAGTTGGGGAAGTTGACGAGATCCTCGTTCTCGACCACTCGGCCGGCAATCTCGGTCTTCAACCGGTTGTAGCCGCCGGCGAGATAGGTTCCCGGATAGTGAACGCCATCCGCCACCGCCCCGGGCGCCGCCCCTCGCGTTGCGAAATAGCCATTCCCGAGGGTGCATAAGGCTTCACGAATCCCTTCGTTAGCCGGATCGAAGCCGTCGAACACCAATGACCATGCCGAAGGATTTTCGGATGCCCGCTGAATTGCATTGTTCACCACGACGGCTGGGCCAGCGTGGTGGAGCGATCCAACTCTGCTCGGGCAGCAATGGCGCTGAATTCATTTCGGGTCATCATTGCTTCCTTGCATTGGGTGCCGGCATTCGGACTCGCGCGCTGGCGGCGGCACTGGAACTGATCAAGCTAATCTCATCAAGGGCGTTGTAGGAAAACAGCATTAATGCGCGGACCTCCAGGTCTGTTGAATCTCCTCCAGCGACCGGCCCTTGGTCTCCGGCACACGGAAGAAGATCCAAATCCACCCGATCACGCAGAACAGCGCGAACAATCCGAAGGTCAGCGAACTGCCGGCGGCATCGACCATCGACAGGAAGCACTGGCTGACCACGAAGGCCGAGAGCCAGTTGAAAGCCGTGCAGATGGACACCGCCCGGCCGCGGATCCGCCCCGGGAAGATCTCGGTGATCACGGTCCACGTGACGGGACCGATCGAGGCGGCGAAGGAGATGATGAATGCGACCAGACCGCATAGCGTAATGATGCCAGCAACGCTTGGTGCTGTCGTGGCGGCCCCCGGCGCGGCGGGGACGATGAACCGGAAGGCGCTTCCCAAAACGGCCAGACTAACTCCCATCCCGAACAGTCCGCCCAGCAACAATTTGCGCCGCCCCCAGCGATCTACGAAAGCGAGCGCGATGACCGTGGCAGCCACGTTGACGCCGCCGATGGCCCATGTTGTCAAAGTCGCCTGGGACGAGAGAGCGAAGCCGGCGGAGGCGAAAATCTGGTTTGCATAGTAGATTATTGCGTTGATCCCAGTGATCTGCTGGAATACCGCAAGGCCGATCCCGATCATCAACGGACGCCGCCACTGGCGGTGAAAAATTTCGCTCCAGGCAGCGCTTTCAGTCTCCTCCCGCAAGGCCTTGTCGATCATGTTCAACGCGTCCTGCGCGTCGACCTTCGGCCGGATCTTCTGCATCTGCACCTTGGCCTCGGGGCGGCGTCCCATTTTCATCAGCCAGCGTGGCGATTCCGGTGCAGCCACCGCCACCAGCAGCAGCAACACGCCCGGAACTGCGGATGAACCCAGCATAACCCGCCAGGAGCCGGCGTTCGAGAGCCAGTCGTTCACCAGGTAGGCGAGGAAGATGCCGATCGTGATCGCGAACTGGTACCCGGATACGATCCGGCCACGCAACATCCGTGGCGCGAGCTCCGCGCCGTACAGCGGTGCGGCGACGGCGATCACGCCGACAGCGGCACCCACAATCAACCGTCCGCAGACCAGAACAGCCGTGACCGGTGCGAAGGCCTGCACGGCGGCGCCCAGCGTAAACAGGACGCCGGAAAACAAAATCGCGTTCCTGCGGCCGAAACGGTCCGCCAGCTCGCCCCCCGCCAGCGCGCCGAACATGGCGCCCAGGGTGACCCAGCTTGTCACAACTTCAACCAGAAGCGGGGTCAGCACGAACGACTTCTTGATGCCGTCCAGCGCACCGGAGATCACGCCCTGATCGTAGCCGAACAGTGCTCCGGCGAACAGAATAACCGCCATTGCGACCACCAGCCATGGCGTCATGGACTGGCCGGTCAGGGGCGGAGGTGCAGAGGGCGATCGGTTTGTGCCGACAGGCGAGACGGATGGCACGCTTCCGGTGCCCCCGGGGGTCAAGGTGTCCATGCTGTCAACTTCCGAGGTTTGTGGTTATCGCCGGCTTCAGGCAAATAAAGTTCTCCCGCTGCGGGCAAACATAACCCGCGCCGGGGCGAAAGCTGTAGTATCGGAAAATACTCATGCGCAGTCGCTGAAATGGCGGTCGGTCTATAGCACCGGGGACATGAGTACTTTCCGAGCCTGCCCGGGCAAGGACCGGTCGCCTATAGGTCCCAGCGGCGCTGCGACATACTTTTGAGGTAAAAATGATACTCGCGTGCGGAGAATCCCTTATCGACCTGTTGGTTGGCAAGCCGTCCGGCGCGGGCCTCGCGAGTGAGGCCGTCCCGGGTGGTTCTCCATTCAACGTGGCGATCGGCGTTGCCCGCCTGGGGGGCAAGGCCGGATTTCTGTCGAAGGTATCCGACGATTTTTTCGGCCGTTACCTGGTCCGCACCCTGGTGGAGGCCGGCGTCGATGAGCGCTTTCTGGTTTCGACCTCGCGACAGACCACCATCAGCGTGGCCGTGACCGGACCCGGTGGGGAGGCGCAATATGCGTTTTATGGTCACGACTCGGCCGACCGTTCGTTGCTTCCAAGCGAAATCCCGGCGGCGTTGCCGGATGAAGTGTCTGCTATCGCCATCGGGTCCTATACGCTCGCGATCGATCCGACCGCCTCCGCCATCGAGCATTTGATCGAACGGGAGAGCGGACGGCGCGTCGTCTCTGTTGATCCGAATATTCGTCCCAATGTCATCGGGGATGCGAAGGCATGGCGCCCGCGCTTTGAACGCTTCCTCGCCCGATGCGCAATCGTCAAGGCAAGCGTGGAGGATCTGGCGTTCCTGTATGGGGCAGGGGTGGATGCCCGGGCCTGGGCGAGGCACTGGCTGACCGCGGGACCCAAGTTGGTCATCATAACGCGCGGCGGTGACGGGGCGAGCGTGTTCTTTGGAAACTCCACGTTCGACCTTCCCGTCCGCAAGGTCGATGTTATCGACACCGTCGGTGCCGGCGATAGTTTTCATGCGGCGCTGCTGATTTCTCTTGAGGAGCAGGATCTTCTACGACCGGCCGAAATCGCGAGTTTATCGCTGGAAGCCGTCACGCGTGCCATGAACTTCGCCGTTGTGGCGTCGTCAATCACCTGTTCGCGTAAGGGCGCGGATCTGCCGGCACTTGCCGATGTCGAGGCCGTCCTCAGCGGATGATGAGGCGACCCTATTTCCAGTAGCGTCACGGCACCTTCGGGCCGGATCCGACATACCCCAATGCCGCCGGCACGACCGGTTGGATCGCCGACTGTGCCAGGGCGATTCAAGCCAGGCCCAACTTCCACAGTTAGCGTCTGGCATTGTTTGAAAACCCGCAGAATATCGCGGTTTTCGTGGGCCTCGACAAAAATGTGGTGCTAAATATGGCGTTTCTCGATCGAGAAATCCGGCCGTCAGGCTTGACTCACGCGGATTCGCCGTGGTGTTCCTTTGCAAGCCAGGACACCAGCCATGTTCGTCCGTGTCAAGAAGATCGGCGGCTACGAATACCTCTACCTCGTCGAGAACGTCCGCGAGGGCGGCCGCCACGCCCAGCGCGTCATCAAGGCGCTCGGCCGGCGCGACCAGGTTGAAGACTCCAACCTGCTCGACGGCCTGATCGCCTCCGCCGCCCGGCATTCCCGCCGCTCCATCGTGCTGTCCAGCTTCTACCGCGGCGAACTCGCCGAGATCCGCCGCCGCAGCATCGGCCCCGACCTGGTGTTCGGACACCTTTGGCGGGAGACCGGCTGCCAGGCGGTGCTGCGCCAGCATCTGGCCGGCCGCCGCTTCGGCTTCGACGCCGAGCGCGCGATCTACCTGACGGTGCTGCACCGGCTGATGGTCTCCGGCTCGGACCGTCACGCCAGCACATGGCAACAGACCCTCGACATCCCCGGCGCTGAAGACCTGATGCTCAACCATGCCTACAAGGCCATGGCCTGGTTGGGCGAGGCGATTGACGGCGAGGACAGCGGCCAGGCGCGTCACTGCACCGATGCCATCGAAGAGGCGCTGTATGAGCACCGCAAGTCGCTGTTCGGCGCCATCTCGGTCGCCTTCTTCGACACCACCTCGCTGTATTTCGAGGGCGCTGGCGGCGCCACGCTCGGTCAGACCGGGCATTCCAAGGACTTCCGCCCGCAGCTCAATCAGGTCGTGCTCGGCATCGTGCTGGACGAGCAAGACCGGCCGATCGCCTCGTTCCTGTGGCCCGGCAACACCGCCGACGTGACCACCCTGCTGCCGGTCGTCGAGCGGCTGCGCCGCCGCTTCGGGGTCGAGCGGGCCTGCGTCGTCGCCGATCGCGGCATGATCAGCGCGGCGACGATCGCCGCGCTGGAGGCGCGCCGGATCGACTACATCCTCGGCGCGCGCGAGCGGTCCAGCAAGGAAGTGCGCGCGACCGTGCTGCACGACGACGGCGCGGCGGCGCCGCTGACCATCCCGCGGCAGAAGGGCGAAACCGACCTGGCGGTGAAGGAGGTCAGGATCGAGGGCCGCCGCTACATCGTCTGCCGCAATGACGAGGAGGCGCGCAAGGACGCCGAAACCCGCGCCGCGTTGCTGGCCGGCCTGCAACGCAAGCTGGCGGGCGGCTCCAAGGGCCTGGTGGGCAATAAGGGCTACCGCCGCTTCCTCGCCGCGCCAGAGGACGGCGGGTTCGCCATCGACCCGGCGAAGGTCGCGGCGGATGCGCAGTTCGACGGGATCTTCGTGCTGCGCACCAGCCTCTCGATGTCGGCGCTGGCCGTGGTGCTGCGCTACCGCAACCTGCTGACGGTGGAGCAGAGCTTCCTCGCCGCCAAGGCCTTGCTGGCCGCCCGGCCGGTGTTTCACCGCACCGATGCCGCTATCCGCGGCCATGTTTTTTGCACGTTTTTGGCTCTGGTGCTGCGCCGGGAGTTGCTTGATCGCTTGGCCGCCCGCGGCGGCGGCGTGCCGGAATGGCAGTGCATCATTGACGATCTGGTGGATCTGAGCGCTGTCGAGGTCGAACAGGACGGCCGCCGCGCGCTGCTGCGTACCGCGCCGCGCCCGAGCATAGACCCGATCTGCCGCGCGCTCGGGCTGACCCTGCCGCCAGTATTTCAGGAGGTGCCGACAGACAAGGCAAGTATTCACGCGGACTGAGGGTGTGGTGCCTAAAAACTTAGAGCGCTGATAAGGTTATGCTTTTTCGGGCAAAGTGCGGAAGTTGGGCCAGGGCATCATCGTTCCGAAGACGCCGCCATCGCCGACGGAGTGAACCGTGCCCGCTCCCGCCGGCGGAACGCCGGCGGCGATGGTGATGATGATGAAAGACTTCAGCCCAGCTGGAACTGACAGACAAGCGCCTGCTCCCGCCAAGGCGAATAACCTGGCAGATGATCTGGACGGCGCGGCAGGTTCGGAAACTACTCATATTTGGCGGGATTACATGACTCTTGGTACGGATACCCGCCGGTTCACAGTGTCCGACGACACGGATGCATCCCGCCATGAGTATTTTCCGACCCTGTTCCGCCGTGTTTTTCGGCAGCTATTGTCCATGACGGCACGATTAGGCCTGTTCGCCGGCAGCGCCGCGTGAGGTTCTGATCCGCCTTCACAACGCCATGCGATCCCCATCGTGTGGCAGCAGAGCGCCTTTCCGAACAATGATCGAGACAACAGGGGCCAAAAAATGGACGCATCCACTACGGCGCGAGAACTTCAGAAACGCAAAGATCCGGCTGGTGAACCGACCCTGACCGCAGAGGAGTTGCGCAAGACCAACGCATACTGGCGCGCAGCCAACTATTTGTCCGTGGGACAAATCTACCTGTACGACAATCCACTACTGCGTGAACCGCTGACGCTGGCCCACGTCAAGCCGCTGGTTGTCGGCCATTGGGGAACCACGCCGGGTCAGAACTTCATCTATGTCCACCTCAATCGGGTCATCAAGAAGCATGACCTGGACGTCATCTACATCGCCGGCCCCGGTCACGGCGGTCCCGCCCTTGTCGGCAATGTTTATCTCGAAGGTACCTGGAGCGAGGTGTATCCGAATATCACCCGGGATGAAGCCGGTCTGAAAAAGCTGTTCAAGCAATTTTCGTTTCCCGGTGGCATTTCCAGTCATGTCGCGCCGACGACGCCGGGATCGATCCACGAAGGCGGCGAGTTGGGCTATTCCATCAGCCACGCCTTCGGTGCGGCATTCGACAATCCGGAACTGATCGTTGCCTGCATCGTCGGCGACGGCGAATCCGAAACCGGCCCGCTGGCGACGGCATGGCAGTCCAACAAGTTCCTCGATCCGATCGCGGACGGGGCGGTGCTGCCGATCCTGCATCTGAACGGGTACAAGATCAGCAACCCGACGGTTCTGGCCCGCATCGATCATGAAGAGCTTGAACAGTTTTTCCGCGGCTGCGGTTGGACGCCCTACTTCGTCGAGGGCGACGATCCGGAAACGATGCACGAACTCATGGCCACCGTGCTGGAGCGGGCTATCGAGGATATCCGGCAGTTCCAGACAACCGCGCGGGCGACCAAAAATCCATCCCGCCCGCGCTGGCCGATGATCGTCCTGCGGTCGCCCAAGGGCTGGACCGGGCCGAAGACCGTCGACGGCCTGCAGATCGAGGGAACGTTCCGGGCACATCAGGTGCCTTTGCTGGTCGATCAGGACCATCCGAAGCACGTCGCCCTGCTGGAAAGCTGGATGAAAAGCTATAAGGCCGAGGAATTGTTCGATGAAAACGGACGGCTGATCGGTGAATTGGCCGAGTTGGCGCCAAAGGGCGATCGTCGGATGGGATCCAATCCCCACGCCAACGGCGGAATCCTTTTGCACGACCTAAATATGCCCGATTTCCGGGATCATGCTGTCCACGTGCCGTCGCCAGGTGCCGTCGATGGCCAGGATACTCTTGTGCTGGGCGAGTTTTTCAAGGATGTCGTCAAGCTGAACCCGGACAATTTCCGGATCTTCGGTCCGGATGAGACGCTCTCGAATCTTCTCGGTTCTGTCTTCGAGGTCACCAACCGCCAATGGGATGCCGAGAAGGTCGAGAATGACGAGTTCCTCGCACCCGCGGGCCGGGTGCTCGATTCGATGCTCAGCGAGCACCAGTGCGAGGGATGGCTGGAAGGCTACCTGCTGACCGGACGTCACGGGGTGTTCAACAGCTACGAGGCTTTCATTCGCATCGTGGATTCGATGTTCAGCCAGCACGCGAAATGGCTGAAGGTGACGTTGGAACTGCCGTGGCGGCGGAAAATCGCGTCGCTGAACTATCTGCTTGCGTCTCACGTGTGGCAGCAGGACCACAATGGATTCACGCACCAGGATCCCGGGTTCCTTGACCACGTGATCAACAAGAAGGCGGATATCGTGCGCGTCTACCTGCCGCCCGATGCCAACTGCCTGCTTTCCACGTTCGATCATTGCCTGCGCAGCCGGCATTATGTGAACGTTGTGGTCGCCGGCAAACATGCCCTCCCGCAATGGCTGACCATGCAAGAGGCGATCGTCCATTGCACCCAGGGTCTGGGCATCTGGCAATGGGCAAGCAACGACCAGGATGGCGAACCCGACGTCGTGATGGCCTGTTGCGGCGACACGCCGACGCTGGAGATCCTCGCCGCGGTGTCGATCCTGCGGGAGCATCTGCCCGAACTGAAGATCCGGGTGATCAACGTCGTCGATCTGATGAAGCTACAGTCGGCAAGCGAGCACCCGCATGGGCTGAACGAGACCGACTACGATTCCTTGTTCACGAAGGACAAGCACATCATCTTCGGCTTTCATGGCTATCCTTCGCTAGTGCATCGGCTGACCTATCGCCGGACCAACCGGAACCTTCATGTGCGCGGCTACAAGGAAGAGGGCACGATTACCACGGCTTTCGACATGCGGGTACAAAACGACCTGGACCGCTTCCATCTCGTGCAGGACGTCGTGGACCGCTTGCCGCATCTGGGAAGCAAGGGTGCGTATCTGAAGCAGATGGTTCAGAACAAGCTTGTTGAGCACAACCTTTACATCGACCAGCACGGGCAGGATCTGCCGGAAATCCGGAACTGGAAGTGGGGCGCCGAGAAATGACCATGCAAGACCTCGCTGCCACTGCACACGAACTCGTGGGCAGTGGCAAGGGAATCCTCGCGATGGACGAGAGCAATTCCACCTGCAACAAGCGGTTTGCCGCGGTGGGCGCACCGGAGACCGAGGAGGCAAGGCGCTCGTGGCGGGAATTGATCGTCACCACCCCGCAGCTTGCCGACAGCATCAGCGGTGTAATTCTCTATGACGAGACGATCCGCCAGCAAAAGAAAGACGGCACGTCATTCGTCAGGGTTCTCAGCGCTGCCGGCATCATTCCCGGCATCAAGGTCGATATGGGCGCGAAGCCCTTGGCGGGCCGTCCCGGAGAGACGGTCACCGAAGGCCTGGACGGATTGCGTGCCCGCCTGGAGGAATACGTCCAAATGGGCGCCCGCTTTGCCAAATGGCGGGCAGTCATCTCCCCGGCCGGTGGCCTGCCAAGCCGGGGCTGCATCGAGGCCAACGCACACGCGTTGGCCCGGTACGCCGCTCTGTGCCAGGAAGCCGGACTCGTTCCGATTGTCGAACCGGAAGTGCTGATGGCCGGAGAACACACCCTCGAGCGGTGCCGGGAGGTCACCCGGGAGACGCTGCACTGCGTTTTCAACCAGCTTTACGACCAGGGCGTCATCCTGGAGGGCATGATTTTGAAGCCCAACATGGTGCTTCCGGGATTGAACTGTCCAAAACAGGAGACGCTGCATGAGGTTGCGGCTGCCACGGTGGCATCTCTTCTCAGGGTCGTGCCGGCTTCCGTTCCGGGAATCGCATTCCTGTCGGGCGGCCAAGCCAGCGAACTGGCCTCCGCCCGTTTGAACGCCATGAACGTCATTGCCAGATCGGCATCGTCGCCGCTCCCCTGGCCGCTGGCGTTTTCATTCGCCCGAGCAATCCAGCAGTCCGCCCTGGAGATCTGGCGGGGGCAGCAAGACCGCGTCCCTGCGGCGCAGCATGCACTCGCGCATCGGGCGCATTGCAATAAAGCCGCGCTCCAGGGTGAATATTCGGCGGCGACCGAGCGGACCTGACGGCTGCACCCGGGCCGGGTCCGAGTTTGTTCCTCGCCCGGCGTTGTGAGAACGAGTGGCGGCTGTCTTGGCCGCACATCGCATCCGGGGCATCGGCGGCCGCACATGATCGGGCGCGAGCGAACACCCGGCAAGCAGAAGCAATGCGATCATGGCCCCGGCTGGCCGTCGTTTCAGCAGCTATCGCCGGGATCGTAAACTCGCCGCTTCAATCCGCTGCGATCACCAGCGAACGAAGCGCCTCCGGAACCTTCTTCGGGTTTCCGTTAAACGATAGTGTGACCACGTCGAGCCCGTGCCGTTGCATGATCGTGCGCCCCTCCGCCCCCAGCAGGAACGTAATGAAGCGGTCGGCACCAGCCGGATTCGGAGCCTCGCGCAGCACTGTCGCGGTGTAGTGCGCGCTGAGCGAGATTTCGGCTGGAAGCGTGATCGCGGCGATATTGTGATCTATTGTTTCGGTAGAGTAGAAGAAGCCGGCATCGAGATCTCCAGATTGAAGCTTGCTTACCAGGTCTTCCTCGGGAAACAGTTGCTCCTGGCTTTCCGGCGCCCCTAGCACTTTATAGGAAAGATCGGGCAACTTGTAGACCCGTTCCGCCTTGTCGAGCAGATCAACCGCCAGCCGGCCCTTCGGATCGAGTTTCGGGTCGGTCCGGCCAATTCTGATCCCCGGCTCCTGCAACACCTCATACCACGGCTTGCTTTTCAGATCGCCGGCGAAGCGACTGGCCGGGTTGTAGCCAATAACGAGCGGCGACTGGGCGAATGTCACGTACCAATTGACCCAATCTCCATTGACCGGACCCATAAGATCTTCATTCGTCCGCGAATCGGCGCTGATGAAGACGTCTCCCGTGCGGAGCCGCTCCTTGATTTCATGGACAAGCCGGAACGAGCCGCCGGAATATCCCCGGAACTGGCCGCGATCGGCCGTGTCGAACGCGGGCCCGATTCCGCTGTCCATCAAGTGCACCAGCGAACCGGCATAGAACACCGTTACGGCACCGCCGATCGCTCCGTTTGCTGCCGCGGCGGCGCGGATGAACGGCAACGCTGCGCCAGCCGCTAAAATTGCACGTCTACGCATCTGTTTTTCCTTCTCCGTCAATCGACACCGGCGTGTCATTCGAGCTCCGCATGGACTGTAGTTTACGGAGCCTGGTGCATCCGCGGCAGCCTCGGAAACTACCTACACCGATTATCCGGCGCCTGTAGTTCCGATCTGGGTAGTTTCCGAGGCTTTTATTGCCGCCGGGCACTCGTTACGAACAAAGAGCCTTGACCCGCAACCCATGGTGATAACGTGAACGAACTCGGCGGCTACGACATCAGCGACCTGCACATCGGCATGCACGCCACCTTCGCCAAGACCATCACGGAGGCTGATATTGTCCTGTTCGCCGCCGTATCGGGCGACAACAACGCTTTGCACATCAACGAGGAATTCGCGGAGTCCACGCAATTCAAAGGCCGCATCGCGCATGGCATGCTGTCGGCGAGCGTGATCTCCGCCGCCATCGCCGGGCGGCTGCCGGGTCCGGGCACTATCTATATGGGCCAGAACCTCCGCTTCATGGCGGCTGTCCGCCCGGGCGATACCGTGCACGCCACGGTTACTGTGAAGGAACTGATCCCCGAAAAGTGCCGCGCGCGCCTGAGCACCGTGTGCACGGTGAGAGGAAAGGTGGTGATCGACGGGGACGCATTGGTCATGATCACGTCACGCGAAGGCCGGAATACCTGAAGCTCTCTACATGCCCCCCGGATAGTTCGGCCCGCCACCGCCTTCCGGGGGCACCCAGTCGATGTTCTGCGTCGGGTCCTTGATATCGCAGGTTTTGCAATGCACGCAGTTCTGCGCGTTGATCTGCAACCTCGGCGTGCCTGCGTCGGCACCGATGATTTCGTAAACGCCAGCCGGGCAATAGCGAACTTCCGGACTGCGATAGCGATCCCAATTCACATCGATCGCCTTCGCCGGATCGGCCAGATGCAGATGCCCCGGCTGATTTTCCTCGTGGTTGGTGTTGCTGATGAACACCGACGACAGCTTGTCGAAGGTCAGCACGCCATCCGGCTTCGGATAGGCGATGCGCGGTGCCGCGTCCGCATCCTTCAGCGTTTCGTTGTCACGGTGTGGATTGTGCAACGTCCAAGGCGCCCGGCCGCGCAACAGATAGGTGTCGAGTGCGCTGTAAGCCAGTCCGCCCCACATGCCCAGCTCGGCGAAGGCCGGCCGGACGTTGCGCACCTTCGACAACTCCGTCCACACCCAGCTTGATTGCAGCCGATCGCGATAGGCCGTCACCTCGGCGGGGCGATCGGAGGCCAAAGCCTCGGCGATCGCTTCGGCCGCCAGCATGCCGGACTTCATCGCGGTGTGCGTGCCCTTGACCTTGGGCACGTTCAGGAAGCCTGCGGCATCGCCAATCAGCAGTCCGCCCGGAAAGCTGAGCTTAGGCAACGACTGAACGCCGCCCTCGACCAGCGCTCGCGCGCCATAAGACACGCGGCGGCCACCCTCGAAATGCTTGCGCATATCGGGATGGGTCTTGAACCGCTGCATCTCATCAAACGGCGACATCCAAGGGTTGGTGTAATCCAGGCCGACAACAAACCCGAACGAAACCAGGGCCTTGCCGAAATGGTAAACGAATGACCCGCCATAGGTTGCACGATCCAGCGGCCAGCCAAGGCTGTGCTCGATCAGGCCCGGCTGGTGGGCGGCGGCGGGAATTTCCCATAGCTCCTTGATGCCGATCCCGTAGGTCTGGGGATCGCTGGCGTCGCACAGGCTGAAGCGCCTCATCAACTGCTTGGACAGCGACCCGCGGCAGCCTTCCGCGAACAGGGTATAGGGTGCGCGCAGTTCCATGCCGCGCTGAAAATTCGGCGTGGGTTCGCCATCCTTGCCGATGCCCATATCGCCGGTGGCGATCCCGCCGATGCGGCCGTCCTCCTCCAGCAGTTCGCTGGCGGCGAAGCCGGGGTAGATCTCGACGCCCAAAGCCTCAGCCTGCTGGCCCAGCCAACGCACGACATTGCCCAGCGAGACGATGTAGTTGCCGTGATTGTGCATCTGCGGCGGCGTCGGCAGCCGGATCGAACGCTTCGAGGTCAGGAACAGAAAACGGTCCTCGCCGGCGGGCGTATCCAACGGTGCGCCCTTTTCCTTCCAGTCGGGAACCAGTTCGTTCAGCGCCCGAGGCTCCAGCACCGCACCGGACAGGATATGGGCGCCGATTTCGCCGCCTTTTTCCACCAGGCAGACCGTGATCTCCGGGTTTAACTGTTTCAGCCGGATCGCCGCGGCCAGGCCGGACGGCCCGCCGCCGACAATGACCACGTCGAATTCCATCGCCTCCCGAGGCGGTTTCTGCTCAGACATCTTCCGATCCTTGTCGCCTGCCGGTTAAAACAGCGCTTCTTCCAATGCCAACACCGAGCCGGCGCCCAAGGTGATTTCGTCGCGAAACGCCCCCGCCTCCGGCAGCACATGCTCGGCATAAAACCGCGCCGTGGCGATCTTGCCGCGCAGGAAAGCGGCGTTCTCCGCGCCGGCCGACAGCAGGCGATGAGCGATCCGCGCCGCGCGTGCCATCTGCCACCCGCCGGCAACCGTGCCGGTGAGCTTCAGGTAGGGGACCGCCCCGGCCGCGGCTTCACGCGGGCTGTTGTCCGCATGCTCCAGCATCCAGCGCGTCGCCTCCTCTAACACCTGCACCGCTCCGGTCAACCCACACCGCACCGCCGCCAGATCGGCGTCGTTGCCCGAGGCCAGGGCCTCGATCTCGGCATTCATGTCGCGGATCAGTGCGCCGGCGTTCAGGCCGTTATCGCGGGCCAGCTTGCGGCCAATCAGGTCGTTTGCCTGGATGCCGGTGGTGCCTTCGTAGATCGTGGTGATCCGGGCATCGCGCAGATACTGCGCCGCACCGGTCTCCTCGACGTAGCCCACGCCGCCATGCACCTGAATGCCGGTGGAGGCGATCAGGATCGAGCTCTCGGTGGACCAGCCCTTCACCACCGGGGTGAGGAACTCGACCCGGCCCTGGTTGCGCGACCGCTCGATGGGATCCGGATGACCCTGCGCACGGTCCATGCTGGCGGTAACGCAATAGGCCAGCGCGCGCATCGCCTCGGTGCGCGCCCGCATGTCCATCAGCATCCGGCGCACGTCCGGATGGTGGATGATCGAGGCGGGCGCAGTGCCGCCGATGGGCTTCCCCTGCACCCGGTCGCGGGCGTATTCGACGGCCTTCTGGTAGGCGGCTTCCGAAACCGCCAAGCCCTCCAACCCCACGTTCAGCCGGGCGTGGTTCATCATGGTGAACATGTATTCCAGGCCGCGGTTCTGCTCGCCGACAAGGTATGCGATGGCGCCCTCATGATCGCCGTAGGACATGACCGCGGTGGGCGAGCCATGGATGCCGAGTTTGTGTTCGATCGACGAACAGATCAGGTCGTTGCGCGGTCCGAGGCTGCCGTCGGGGTTGACCAGGAACTTCGGCGCCACGAACAGCGAGATGCCGCGTGTGCCGGCAGGCGCGTCCGGCAACCGCGCCAGCACGAGGTGAATGATGTTATCGGCGACATCGTGTTCGCCCCAGGTAATGAATATCTTCGAGCCGTACAGGCGATAGCGGTCGCCGTCCGGCTCCGCCCGGGTGCGTATGGCTGACAGATCCGATCCCGCCTGCGGCTCGGTCAGGTTCATCGTTCCGGTCCACTCGCCGGCCACCATCTTGGGCAAAAAACGTTGCTTGAGTTCGTCGGACGCATGGTGCGCGAGCGCCTGGACCGCGCCCATGGTGAGCATCTGGCACAGCGAGAAGGACAGGTTGGCGGATTTCCACATCTCGGCGACGGCGCCGGAAACCAGCGCCGGCATGCCCTGGCCGCCGATGTCCGGACTGGCAGGCATCCCATGCCATCCGGCGTCGGTGAACTGCCGGTACGCCGCCGGGAAGCCATCCGGCGTAGCGACCTGCCCATCGCTCCAGCGGCACCCCTGCTTATCGCCGGTCGGGTTCAGCGGAGCGAGCACTTCGGTGGCAAAACGGCCGGCCTCGATGAGGATTGCTTCGACGAGTTCCGGCTCGGCCTCCTCGAATCCCGCGAAAGTCGCGATCTCCGGCAGATCGGCCAGATGCGTCAGCACGAAGCGCATGTCGTCCAACGGGGCTGCATAGGTCATGCCACGCTCCCTAGGTCCCTGGCCAATTCACGCAGCCGGTACTTCTGTATCTTGCCGGTATTACTCCTGACGATCGGCAGGAACACGATGCGCTTGGGCACCTTGAAAGCCGCCATCTGCTCGCGGCAGAACTGCCGAAGCTCGGCCTCGGTCGCCGTGGCGTGCGGCCTGAGTTCAACGAAGGCGCAGGCGACCTCGCCCCATTTCTCGTCCGGCTTTGCCACGACCGCCGCACCTTCCACTGCCGGATGGCGATGCAGCACGTCCTCCACCTCGATGGAGGAAATGTTCTCGCCGCCGGAGATTATCACGTCTTTGGAACGATCTGTTATGCGGACATAGCCGTCCGGCTCGATCACCGCCAGGTCCCCGGTGTGCAACCAGCCTCCGGCGAAGGCTTCTTCGGTGGCGGTAGGGTTTTTCAGATACCCGTTCATGGTGATGTTGCCACGGAACATGATCTCTCCGATGCTTTCGCCATCCCACGCAACCGGGTCCATCGTGTCCGGGTCGAGCACGGTCATCGCTTCCTGCAGCGGCCCGGCGACGCCCTGGCGGGCATTCAGCCGGGCGCGATCCTTCAGTGGCAAGGATTGCCATTCGTCCTGCTTGGCGCAGACCGATGCGGGACCGTAGGTTTCGGTCAGGCCATAGACATGGGTCAGCTCGAAGCCGAGACGCTCGGCGCCCTCGATGGTGGAAGCGGGCGGAGCGGCGCCGGCGATGTAGCCTTTGACTGTGTGGTCGATACCGTCTCGGAGTTCCGCCGGGGCGCTGATCAGCATGTTATAGACAATCGGCGCGCCGCACATGTGGGTGACGCCGTGTTCGCGGATCGCGTCGAAGATCAGCTTGACGTCCACCCGCCGCAGACAGACGTTGGTGCCGGCATTTGCCGCCATGGTCCATGGAAAGCACCAGCCGTTGCAGTGAAACATCGGCAGGGTCCAGAGATAGACCGAGTGCGCCGGCATTCCCCAGCTAACGATCTGGGCGATGGAATTCAGGTACGCTCCACGATGGTGCGTGACGACACCTTTCGGGTTGCCCGTCGTGCCGGAGGTGTAGTTCAGGGCGATCGGGTCAAACTCGTCCTCCGGGAGCGACCAGGCGTAGTCGGGATCGCCTTCGCGCAGGAACGCTTCGTAGTCCATCGATCCAAGCAACGTGCCGCCGTCGTGCCCGGGATCGTCGATGTCGATCACGACCAGCCGGTGCTCCAGCTTGGCGAGTGCGCGTTTCACGACGCCGCTGAATTCTCGGTCGGTGATGATCACCTTGGCTTCGCCGTGGGTGAGCTGGAAGGCGACGGCCTCGGCGTCGAGGCGGATGTTCAGCGTGTCGAGCACGGCGCCGATCATTGGGACGCCAAAATGGGCTTCGTACATCGCGGGAACATTCGGTGCCATCATGGCGACGGTATCGCCCGCGCCAACGCCATGCTTTGCCAGGGCCGAGGCCAGGCGTTTGCACCGGACGTAAGTCTCCGCCCAGGTGCTGCGCCAGGCGCCATGAATAAGCGCGATCCGGTTGGGATGCACCGCCGCCACCTTCGGCAGGAAGCTCAGCGGCGACAGCGGCGTATAATTCGCGAGCCGTTTGCCGAGACCGTTCGTGAAGGGGCCGGCTTTCGTGGTGGCGGCGTCCAATAATGTTGGCATTTCAATCTCCCGGGGGCGTTGCCGGATACATCTTTGCTCTGCGCGGTGCCGCAACGGCAGACTCGGAAACTACTCAGGGCCGGTGGCCAGGACAAATATCGGACCGTTTGACGCGGGTCGCTTTGTAAGCAGATTTCGCCACCCTTCGCCTCCCGGGGGGGGGGGGCGCCGGCCGCGGCCGAAACGCCGTCGTGAGTAATTTCCGAGGCTATCGGCCGGGCGGCATCCGAATAGATTATCAAGGTTCCCCGTTAAACTTGGCGGCGCCGCGAGGCGTCGCTTCCTTTCTTCGGAAATATCGTCAACCGCTCGACCGCGGCACGGCCCTTGCCGCAAGGCCGCAGGCGATCCGGGCGGACGAAACCGAGACGCAACGAGTCGCGCCATCCACAACTCAACAGGGGCCTGGCATTGAATGCCGATCTTGCCTATCTGATTTCACGGGTCGCGCATCCGCTGGTTGTTGCGGCGAGCATCCTCTTGGCGGGGTTCCTAGTGACGCGTCTCGCCCTTCGCGATCGTCCGATCAGGCAACTCCTCTGCCAGCTCGCTACGATCGCAGGCTTCACGGCGATGCTCCTCGTTGCCGGGGTGATACCGTTCGAGCCGACGCCCGTGATGGATCCGAACATCACCTACGTCGTCACCAGCGCATTCAAAATCGTGTGGTGGCTGGCCGCGTCGTGGCTGCTGGCCGGCATCGTCCGCACCATCCTTGTGTTCAAGCGGCGGCCCGTGGAAACGCAGTTTTTGCAAGATCTCTGCGCCGGCGTTATTTATGGCAGCGCCGTCATGGGGATCATCGCCAACGTGTTCGACATGGCGATAAGCGGTTTGCTCGCCGCGTCCGGGGTCATCGCCATCGTTCTCGGCCTGGCTCTGCAAAGCACCCTGGGCGATGTTTTCTCCGGCGTCGTCCTGAACATATCGAAACCTTACCGTCCTGGCGACTGGGTCATCCTTGACGGCGGCCTCGAGGGCAGGGTGATCGAAACCAACTGGCGGGCCACGCAGATCCTGACCGACACCAATGACGTGGCTTTCGTTCCGAACAGTACTATCGCGAAGTCCACGGTTCGCAATGCCAGCCAGCCGACTGGATCGCACGGACTGAAAGTCGTGGTCAGGCTCGATCCGGCCGTGGCGCCGTCGGGCGGCGTTGCGGTGCTGGAAACCGCGATGCTGAACTGCAACCGAATCCTGCGCGTTCCGGCAGCAACCGTCATGGTCCGGTCGCTCGACGCCGTGGCGCTGGAATGCGAACTCGCGTTCTTCGTGCCTCTGATCGAACAGGGTCCGGACGCGCAGAACGAAGTCTTCGATCTCGTCTACCGGCATTGTGCCTCGGCGAGTATCCGCCTGGCGCCGCCGGCCGGAAGCACATTTGCCTTGCCGCCGCGCGGTGCGCTGCCGGATCTGACCGATGCGCCGAAACGGCTGCTGCAACGCCTGCCTGTCTTCGCCTCGCTCTCGGACAATGAGCGGGTGGCGCTTGCCCCGATGGTGAAGCGACGGACATTCAAAGCAGGCGATGTTCTTGTCGAACAGGGCATCGTTGCGCCGGCGCTGTTCATCCTGACCTCAGGCGTCCTGGCGGCTTTGCAGCGGCACGACCGCGGAGACATTGAAGTGTTGCGCCTCGCACCCGGGGATTGTTTCGGCCAGGCGAGCGTGATGACCGGGGCGGTGACGATATTCAAGATCAAAGCTCTGACGAGGGCGGTCGTTTACGAGATCGCGAAGGACGACATCGCGCCGATCCTGAAGGAAAGACCGGCGATCGCAGGGGAGCTCAGCCAGATCATGATGAAGCGAGAGGCCGCCGGCAAAGCGCGGATCGGGGCGCTTGACAGGCGCGACGCGCGCCCGGAGGACATGCGCGCCCGAATTGCCGGTCGTATCAAGGTTCTTTTCGGCTTCGCAGGGTGATCGGCCGGGCGGCGTGCACGGGGCGTCCGCAGTGGGATCTCCTGTTTTGCCCGGCCGAATTCCCTGCGATGAACACGCGCGGGCTTTGCAAGCTGCCCGTGGCGGATGCCCTTCAGCAACAACTACCGATTACGCGTCGCAAATGATTTGGCTGAATTAGTCCAGCTCGAAGAACCGCGCAATGTTGGCTGTGGCGTCAACCGGCGCTTGTTGGACGAAGCGGCCGCGGACGACCGTATGCTCGCTGGCCGGGTAGGCATGCGGCAGATCAGGCAGCGACCAGTACTCCACCAGCTTCTGCCTTCGATCCGGCCACGTGCGGTGCTCAATCCCGTTCCCGGCCTGCTCGACGGCACCCGGTCCGTCCAAGCCATGCAGCGCGCACCATTGCGTGGCCAGCAAATCGCCGTTGCCGGGCGCGACGGTCGTATCGGCCTGCCCCTGCCAGACCGACAAGCGTGGCCAAGGGCCGGCAAATCCTTCCGGCGCGGCGGCGCGAACACGGGCCGCCCATTCCTCGGGACTTTGCTCCCGGCCGCCGGTCCGCATCTGCATGATCGCCTGCATGCCGGATCGCGCGGCGCCGACTGGCACGCCGGCGACCGAAGCGCCCGCGGCGAACAGGTCCGGGTAGGCGGCCAGCAGGGCGGCGGTCATGGCGCCCCCCGCCGACAGTCCGAGGATGAAGACCCGCCCGGGGTCGCTTTTGAAATGGCTGACCGCGGCGCGCGTCATGCTGGCGATGGAGCCGGCCTCGCCCGCGTCGCGGGCCGTGTCGGACTCGCGATACCAATCAAAACAGCGGCCGGACATGCTCATCTTGGGCTGGTCCGGCAAGATCAGCGGGAACCCCAGCCGATCGGCGAGATCGGTCCATCCGGTGTCCCCGGCAAACACGGCGGCATCCTGGGCGCAGCCGTGCAACAGGATGACCAGCGGGCGCCCGGCAGCCGCCTGCGGCAGATGCGCGAGCATGCGAAGCTTCCCGGGGTCGTCGCCGAAGCCGTTGAGTTCGACCAGGCGGCCGGGTTGCGGGGTTGGCAGAGCGGAACGCGGCTTCGCCTTGGCCGGTTTTGGAGCGGCCGTCCGGGCGGACTGCCCGGCGGCAGCGTTCCTGAGCGAGAGCTTATCTGAATGTTTCATGCCGCATGCGGCCTTTCAAAGTGCTCGACCCATATGTTGCATCGCAGCATGAAAACAACCGCGGTGGCGATTCCAACCCGCCGCACCGAGCCTCGCCACGCCCTTGAGGTCCGCAGAAACCGCCGGAAAGGGCTGAATTGTGCACTGCACCATTTTTTTCTTGTATCGGGGACAGCTTCAGACTATGTTCCTATTGTGCAGTGCAGCAATTGTGCTGGCTGACCCATCCCAAGGCCAGGAAGCGGTGCCGCAATCGGGCCGCTTCCCCTGACAGGAGAGAGATCGATGACAGAGAAAACCAGTGCAGCCGAGCGAGGCCGTGAGACCGCGGCCCCGGCGGCGACGCTCTACGAAACAGCGGTCAAACCGACGCTGGCCATCAATCCGACCACACCTACGCAAGGACTGAACACCATGATTAACAAAACCAAGGACTTCCTCGCCTTCGGCAAGGCAAACTTCGAGGCGATCACCGCATCCGGGAAGATCTGGTTGGCCGGCGTTCAGGATCTGAACAAGCAATTCGCGGACACTGCGATTGCCTCCTACGACGAGTCGATTGCGTTTGCCAAGGCGCTCAGCGCAGTGAAAACGGCCAAGGAAGCGATTGATCTTCAGAGCACGCTCGGCGTGGCCTCGATCAGCAGGGCCGCGGCCGACGCGAAGACCTTGGCCGACACGTCGTTCAAGCTGACGGAGCAGGCCATGGCGCCGCTGAAGGCCCGCGTGGTCGTGGCCATCGGCAGCCTCAAAAAAGCGGCCTGATCAGCGGAGGGACAGAGCCGCGACGGTCCTGTAGCATCGAGATCCATTGCAGAAGGTCGATTGCCCTGCAATTGGTTCTCGATGCAGACCGGAGGAATACAGTCGGCGCATCCCTCGGAAGCAGCAGACTGCCTTCCGGCAACCGGCGCGACCTGCTTCGCCGCATGCCGCCAGTCCGGAAGCTATTCAGGCAGGAGGAAACCAATCCTGGCCACGCGGATTGCGCGAAACGCATTCCCGGCACGGCCGGCGATTTGGCCGCTTGCCGGTCTGCCCGGCAATTACGCCTGGATTGTCTGAGCGCAGCGGTTTTCCCGGATTCTGCAATGCAGCGTAAATCCTTGCCGGGCAGCCGCCCGATGTTTGTGCAGTCCTGCCGGAACGTTTTGTCTGCACGGTTGCCCAGCGTATGCGCCTTCGATGGGATGATCGGCCGCCAGATCCTATCGGGTTGATATCACTATTATTGTATTCTCGTTACACAACCAATTCATTGCAACCTGTTCAAAACAACGGAGGCTGATCAGCCATGATAAAGCTCCACGCCCTAGCAATTTTACTAGCCTCAGTATTTATGCTACCCGCATTGGCCAGTCCGGGTGAGAAGGCCCGAACAGAGACAATCCATCGAGAGAACGCAACGATCCAGGTCGGGACAGCCTCTTGGTACGGGCGAGGCGTTGCCGGCCGTATCACGGCCAGCGGCGAAAAGTTGAATCCAAAGGGGATGACCTGCGCGCACCGGACCCTCCCGTTCGGTTCCGTAGTCAAGGTGACCGACATCGCGAGCGGAAAGCATGTCTCTTTGAAAGTCAACGATCGCGGCCCATACGTCAAAGGACGGATTCTGGATTTGAGCGAAGGTGCCGCAAAGGAGCTGGGGGGCAGCGAGAAGGGCCTCATGTTCGTACGCATCGAGATCGTGAGCATCGCCAAGGCGCAGGTGCCTGGCTAGCGCCTGTCTGTCAGCTCGCGGGGGAACGATGACATTGCGTCCGCTCGCTGACCCAAACAATCGGGTATGACAAAACCGACTGAAACGACCGCATCACCTCCAAGTTGAGCGCGATGACAGCCGCCGACGAGATCGCGGGCGGCATCACGCGGGCGACTATTGACCTTCAAACTTTGCGTGCCGCTTTGGCGGGCCACAGTGAGCAGCCCGAGTGGATCTGAAGCAGTTCAGTTACACCCTGGAATCGTTCTCGGACCGTTGGCTGCCTTGCCAGTCGTAATTCCCGCCACCCTGTGCCAACGCGGCGTGGCGATCGATCCGGTCCGATAGGTAGTTTCCGAGCCTGCCGGTGTCGGTCCGTGACGTCTTACCTTTATCTCGAGCGGACTGAATTTCGATGCGCGCGACAACATCGGTGCAGGTGATGGTGTTGAAAGAGGAGCAGGGCATGTCTGGACTGGACCAACCGCTTGATCGACGACCGGGGACGGAGCCAGGGAGCGGCACCAGCCGAACAGTGACGCCGGCCTCTCCGAAAACGTCACAGCCGGAGGCCAAACCCCCACCAAACCGCCACCTCGTCAGAAACGGGCTGATCGCGGGAGCGGCGGTCGTCGGGCTGGCGGCTGGTGGCTCGGCAGCCTGGCGGGTCCACCTCGCCGACCAGTCAACGCCCGGCATTGTCAGCAGCAACGGCAGGATAGAAGCCACCGAGGTGGACATCGCAACCAAGGTGGCCGGGCGGGTGATCGAAGTGGACCCGCAGGAAGGCGACATGATCGCGGCGGGTGCGGTAGCAGCGCGCCTCGACCCGGTCGAGACCGCGGCGGCACTGGGGCAAGCATTGGCCCAGGCGAATCAGGCGCGCGACGCTTTGAAATCCGCCCGGGACGACGTCGCCAGCAACGAGAGCGATTTGACCTTTGCCGGCCAGGAGCTTGGCCGCACGTCCGCGCTGGTCAAGGACGGCTGGGCGACGCGGGAGGCATTCGATCACCGGCGCCAGCAGGAGACGACGGCCAAGGCGGCGCTGGCCGCCGCAGTTGATTCGGTATCCCGAGCATCGGCGGCAATCGTCGCCGCGGAGGCCCACGTCGCTCAGCTCAAGGGCGACTTGGCGGACGACACCATCGTCTCGCCGGTCCTGGCCCGGGTCGAATACCGGCTGGTGGAACCCGGAGCGGTGCTGGCGGCGGGCGGGCGCATTCTGACGCTGCTCGATCTGTCCGACGTCTACATGACAATTTTCCTGTCAGCCGATGACGCCGGCAAGCTCGCCATCGGCGACGAGGCGCGGGTGGTGCTCGATGCCGCGCCCGGCGACGTGTTCCCGGCGACGATATCCTTCGTGGCTGCACAGGCCCAGTTCACGCCGAAGACCGTGGAGACAAGCATTGAGCGCGAGAAGCTGCTGTTCCGGGTGCGGCTGCGCGCGCCGCCGGAGACGCTCAGGACCATCGGCAGCCGGGTGAAGACCGGGCTGCGCGGCCTGGGTTACGTACGGACCGACCGCAATGCGAGCTGGCCGGCCAGGCTTGTCGTGAAGCTGCCGGAATGACGGCCGAGGCTGCCGTTTTCCAGGCGGTGTCGCATCGGTATGGGAAGGCGACGGCGCTTGACCAGGTCAGCGTCGCTATTCCCGCTGGCTGCATCGCCGGGCTGATCGGCCCTGACGGGGTCGGAAAGTCTACCCTGCTGGGGCTGCTGTCCGGCGTGAAGCGGCGCCAGTCCGGCCGGATCATGGCGCTCGGGGGGGACATGGGCAGTGCACGGCACCGGCGCGATTGCCGGGCGCGGATCGCCTATATGCCGCAAGGGCTCGGGCGGAACCTCTATCCATCGCTGAGCGTAGTGGAGAATCTTGATTTCTTTGGCAGATTGTTCAGTCAGCCGGCGGCTGAGCGCCAGGCGCGCATCGCCGATTTGCTGGTGAGCACGGGGCTGGACCCGTACCCGGACCGCCCGGCGGGGAAGCTTTCCGGCGGGATGAAGCAGAAGTTGGCGCTGTGCTGCGCGCTGATCCATGAACCCGACCTGCTGATCCTCGACGAACCCACGACCGGCGTCGATCCGCTGTCGCGGCGGCAGTTCTGGGAACTGATCGGCCGCATGCGGGTTAGCCGGCCCGGCATGAGCGTAGTCGTCGCCAGCGCCGACATGGAGGAGGCCGCACAATTCCACTGGCTGGCGGCGATGAACGCCGGCCGGCTGATCGCCACCGGCAGTCCGGCGAAGATCCTCAGCCAAACCCGGGCAGCCAGCCTGGAGGAAGCGTTCATCGCCCTGCTGCCGGAAGCCCAGCGCCAGGGACACAAGGCGCTGGTGATCCCACCGCGCGTGCCACGCCCCGGACCTCCGGCGATCGAGGCGACGGGGCTGACCAAGCGCTTCGGTGGGTTCACCGCGGTCGATCATGTAAGCTTTCGGATCGAAACCGGCGAAATCTTTGGCTTCCTCGGCTCCAATGGCTGCGGCAAGTCCACCACGATGAAGATGCTGACGGGGCTGTTGCCGGCCAGCGAGGGAACCGCCACGCTGTTCGGACAACCCGTCGATGCGCATGACCTGCGGACGCGGAAGCACATCGGCTACATGTCGCAGTCGTTCTCGCTGTATGGCGAGCTGACCGTGCGGCAGAACCTGGTGCTGGACGCGCAGCTGTTCGATTTGCCGGAAGCCGGACCGCGGATCGCCGAGCTGATGGAGCACTACGGTTTAGCGGCCTTTGCCGACTCGCGCCCCGACAGCCTCCCGCTCGGCATTCGCCAGCGCCTGCAGCTTGCGGTCGCGGTGCTGCATCGGCCGGGGATCCTTATTCTTGATGAGCCGACTTCGGGCGTCGATCCGATCGAGCGCGACCGATTCTGGCAGAGCCTGATCGACATGTCGCGCCAGGATGGCGTAACGATCTTCATCTCTACCCATTTTATGAACGAGGCCGCGCGCTGCGACCGGATCTCGGCCATGAACGCCGGGAAGGTCCTGGCGGAGGGCAGCCCGGCGGACCTGATCCGCGCGCGCGGGGCGCGAACGCTGGAAGACGCATTCATCGGCTATCTCGAGGACGCCGCAGGGCAGCCGCGAAAGGGGCCAGTCGAGCAAATAGCGCCGGCACACGCCGCGGCGCGAGCCGCCGGACGCCCAAACCGAGTGTTCGACCCGGGCCGGTGCCGGGCGTACGCTCTGCTCGAGACGATCGAACTGCGGCGCGACCGAATGCGGCTTGCCTTCGCGTTGCTTGGCCCGATCGTTATGATGATCACCTTCGGCTTCGGGATCTCCTTCGATATCGAGCATCTCGCCTATGCCGTCTTCGACCAGGACCAAAGCCGGCAAAGCCGGACCCTGGTGCAGAGCTTCGAGGGCTCGCACTATTTCCTGGCGGCGCCGCCGATCACCGACGAGGCGCAGATGCAGCGTCGGCTGGTTACCGGCGAACTGGCCATGGTGGTTGAGGTTCCGCCGGATTTCGGCCGCGACCTGCTCAATGCGCGGACGCCCGAACTGGGTATCTGGCTGGACGGAGCGATGCCGTTCCGCGCCGAAACCGCGCGCGGCTATGTCACCGGCCTGATGCTGCAATTTTTCAACGAGCTTTCGGTCGGCAGTACAGGCCGACAGGCACGGCTTGCACCGGTCAACGTCGCCGTCCGATTTGTTTACAATCCCGACTTTCTCAGCGTTTTTGCAATTGTGCCGGGCGTTATCATGCTGATGCTCGTGCTGATTCCGGCGATGATGACGGCGGTGTCGGTCGTGCAGGAGAAAGAAAGCGGCTCGATCGCCAACTTCCACGCGACGCCCGTCACCAGGCTGGAGTTCCTGCTCGGCAAGCAGGCACCTTATGTGGTCGTGGCATTCGCCAGCTTCCTGTCGCTAGCGGTGATCGCCCGCGTGCTTTTTGGCGTCGCAATCGCCGGCTCCCCGGGAGCACTGCTGAGCGGGGTGCTGCTTTACGTGCTGGCCACCACCGCCCTCGGGCTGCTGATGTCGTCCTTTACCCGCACGCAACTGGCGGCGATCGTCGCCACCGCCATCGTCTCGATTGTTCCGGCGGCCAACTTTTCCGGCCTGCTGACGCCCGTGTCGGCGTTGTCCGGAGCCGGACGGGTGCTGGGACTGGCGTTCCCGGCATCCTGGTTCCAGGAGATCAGCATCGGCACATTCACCAAGGGGCTGGGTTTCGCCGATCTGTGGCCGAATCTCGTGGCGCTGGCGGTGTTCGCGCTGATTTTCCTCGCGGCCAGTGCGATCGCCATGAACAAGCAGGAGCGCTGAGATGCGCCGCCACCTGCTGCATATCCTGCGACTCGGCCTCAAAGAATTGCGCAGCCTGCTGGCTGATCCGGTGCTGCTTGTGCTGATCGCCTACGTCTTCACCATTGGGGTTTATTCGGTGGCGACCGGCGCCAAGCTTGAGGTTGAAAACGCCACCGTGGGAATCGTTGACGAGGATCGGTCGGAGGTATCCAGGCTGATCGCGAGCGCCATCGTGCCGCCGCCGTTCCGGGTGCCGGTCGATATAACCACCCCTGAGGTCGATGCGGCGATGGACCGCGGGCGCCTGGTGTTCGTGCTCGACATCCCGCCGGATTTCGAGAAGCATCTGCTTGCCGGCCAGGGGCCATCGATCCAGCTCGATGCCGACGCCACGGCCATGACCGAGGCAGGCAACGGCGCGCTGTATTTGCAGAATATCATCGCGGAGGAGGTGCTCAGCTTCAGCGGGCGAATGGAAGGGCAGAGCGCGTTGCCGATTAAAGTCGTGATGACATCGAAGTTCAACCCGAACGACGACTCGGAATGGTTCACCTCGGTGATGCAGGTGATCAACAACATCACCATCCTGTCGGTGATCCTGGCCGGAGCGGCGCTGATCCGCGAGCGCGATCAGGGAACCATCGAGCATCTTGTGGTCATGCCGGTCACACCGGTCGAGATCATGCTCTCGAAGATCTGGGCCAACGGTATTGTGGTCGTCCTGGCGGCGCTGCTCTCGCTGGTCCTGGTCGTGCGAATGGTTTTGCAGGTGCCGGTGGCGGGATCGCTGGGTCTATTTTTCGTGGGCGCCTTGTTGTATCAGTTTTCGGTCGCCGCGCTGGGGATTCTACTGGCGACTTTTACAGGTTCGATGGGGCAGTTCGGACTTCTGGTGATCCCTGTTCTGGTGGCTATGAATCTTCTATCGGGCAGCACTACGCCGATGGAAAGCATGCCGGTCTGGTTGCAGGATGCAATGCAGCTTTCGCCGGCCACGCACTTCGTCGCCTTCTCGCAAGCTATTCTGTACCGCGGCGCGGGCCTTGCCGTGGTATGGCCTGATCTTGGGATTTTGGCGGTCATCACCGCGGTATTCTTCGGCATTTCGCTATTGCGTTTCCGCAAATCGATCCTGGCGTCGGCTTAGCGGTGCCTTGGCTTCGGGTTATCCGGGAGTGCTGGAACCGCTCGTCCCGATGAAGCGGTGCGGTGTAAACGCCGGAATAATCGGCACTCTGCATGGGTTGGAGTCCGGCGTGCCGCTGGCGTTCCACAATCGCTTCGCTCGGTGGTCAAAGGACCTCAGCCGGCTGGGAATGTTTGGTCATTTGGTGCGGTTCGACAGATCGAAAGTCCAGCGACGACTGATAAGGTGCATGCAATCCCGCTGCTGATCTTCCCACCATGGGTCGCGGCGCTGAACATCGCTATCGCGGCATTCAACCGGGGGGTCGAGCCGCTGCCCCGGACAGTCGCTGAAGCGCAGGCTGGCTACAACGAGACGCTGGATTTGGCCCGTGCGCTCGCCACAGCATCGCCGCGACCGTGCGGGAGGAATTCGATGCGAAGTCCGAGGGATGGCAGGAGGGCGAAACCGGCACTCTGGTGCGAAGCCAGATCGAGTAATGGGAGATGAGCCTGGACGAGGTTGATCTCGAACTGCCCGAAGCTCTGGAGGAACTTGACCCTGACCCTCACGCTGACGAACTCGAGGACGATCCCGCCACCCCTTTGGAGCTGGAGCCTTTGCTTCGGCAATGATGCGGGGTCTCCGAGCATAAGCACGCCCGCATTCGGTCCGAAGCGGCCCTGGTGGCGGAGGCGAGTGGACGATGCGGGCGGTAGGGTAGGGATGCGGAAGAACCCGCCGGGGCAGGGGATTGGTGACCAGGGCTCATTGCGGGCGATGACTGAAACGAGGCTTAAACTTACCGCGGGTGTCGGAGTGCCGCGCGACAATCAAAACCACAGTCCGTCCATCAGGCAGTGACGCTCCTCTTTGCCACGACCGGCCGCGAGCAGCACAGCCAGGCGCAGGCGCCCCAGCGAACTGCAGCCCTTTCGCCAATAGGCGGCGTCCAGCACCCGCACCTCGGCATCGTCCGCGCGCGAGCGCAGCGAGGTCGCGAGCTTGCGCATGGCTTCCTCGGCAAAGAGGCCTTCGACGGCGGCACGCTCTTCGGACGTGAGCGGCCAGAAGCGCTTGCCAAGGGGAATCAGAGGCTCGCTCCCTTCAATCCGTTCATCCGCGAGATGCTTCCAGGACCGCCCGGCAGCCCGGCGCATCGCCAGCCTGACCGTCTCCGGCATGTCGCTGCCGCGGTCCACGGTCTCGCCGCGCGCCTCCGGAGCGAAAGCCGATTCATAGCCGTTGACCATGCATTCCAGCATCCGGGCTGTGACGATGCCGGGAAGAGCGGAGCCGCGTGCCGCCATCGCGAGCGACAGTCCGATACGAATGAGGTCGTGCGCCGGATTGCCAATGACCGTCTGGTCGAAGTCGCGCACCTCAATCGCGATCGAGCCGTCCACGCTGCCGACGGGACCAAGATTTCCGACGTGGCGGTCGTCGCAGATCCAGACTGGCGGCCCCTCCGGCAGCGCCGCGCGGTCGGAGGCTTCCAGCCATTCATAAAACCGGGTCGTGCTGCCCCGAACATAAGCCGGCACGGACGCCGCCATCTTGCGATAGCGGTGCGCCGTGAGAAGCGGCATCCGTTCATCCGGCTGCGCGATTGTTGTCTGTCTCATTCCGCCAATGACCATATCAGGGCGTTACCCGGTTATCCGGCCGCTTGTCCTCGTTGACCCACCCAGCAGATCAGAAAGCCGATGACAACGGTGACAAGCAGGGCCGACCACATGCTCGTCATGAAGATTGTCGAGTTGCAGCCCCCTCCGTGCTGCAGGCTTCGCTACGACTTGCGTCCGAGAAGGCCAGACAGACATTGAGCGGGGCAATTGCTTCGGTGACCTTGCCTCGTCGTCCTTCGGCTGGCCAAGAGCTGAGCCGGAGTTGAGCCCGGGCACGATGAACGCGGCTCTTCAGCGTTCCAGCAGGACAGCCGGTTTCGACGGCAAGTTCGTCATAGGACTTTTCGGCCAGCACTTTGGCGGAAAGCGCAATCCTCTGCGCCGGAGGAAGACGATCAATGGCTCGCGCCAACTCTCGCAATTCGATCTGGTCAAGATGTGTCGCGGAAACGGGTTGCTCCGGCAGTAAGTCGGTTAAAAGGCGCTGCTTTCGCTTGCCGCTGATGAATTGGTTCACCATGATGCGGTGGACCCAAGCCATGAAATTGGTGCCGGACAAAAATTGGTAGCAGGCTGCCAGCGCCTTCAGCGCTGTTTCCTGGACCAGATCATCAACCTCAGAACGATTGCGTGTCAGCCGGGCCGCCCAAGCCCGCATTTTGGGTAGAATAGCCACCAGATTCGCTTCGAATTCCTGTGATGCCATTTTCGATCCCCTTTTCAGGCGAAGGATGCGCCACCGAGAGCCGAATCGCTGGAGGGCAGGCGACCAGGCTGATTGCGCGGCTTGATAAGCAAGTGCGAAGATTTTCGAACCTCGGTCAGCACCGCCGACACCCGGTCGATGTGGAATGGCT
>Ga0326727_10001228_pt1 | contig 97190 bp, 77 predicted proteins | sample MB2enrmetagenome_FD_207643 | JGI IMG/M metagenome (GOLD analysis project Ga0326727, IMG submission 207643) | Lab enriched peat soil microbial communities from McLean, Ithaca, NY, United States - MB29MY | ecosystem: Environmental > Terrestrial > Soil > Wetlands > Peat | place: USA: New York... | reverse complement strand
GCTGGGTGGCAAGGCGCAGTTCGGAGGCCAGCGTTTTGGAGAAATGGAAGTGTGGGCTCTGGAAGCGTACGGCGCGGCGTTCATCCTGCAGGAACTGCTGACCGCGAAGTCGGACGACGTGTACGGCCGCACCAAAATTTACGAGGCCATCGTCAAAGGCGAGGCCGCGATGGAGCCGGGCGTGCCCGAGTCGTTCAACGTGCTGATTCGCGAACTGCAGGCGCTTTGCCTGGACGTCGAATTGATCAAGGCCATGGAGAGGAAGCCGGTGGCGGTAGCGGCGGATTAGTCGTTGGTCGCTAGTCGTTGGTCGTTCGCGGCTAGCAGGCCGATTCAGTTTTTGGAGTATAAACCCGCAGTCTCTGCTCTTGAGCTTCCGGGTTAGAGATTTCGCTAGCGACTAACGACCAACGACTAGCGACTGTTTTTAAGAGCCGCGTACGGCGGCGTACAGCCGTAGGAAAGCGGAGGCACATGTTTCGTTCGAGCCCGTTCGATATGGCAAATCCGGTGGCTGATTTTGACGCCATTCGTATCAGTCTGGCTTCCCCGGAAAAGATCCGGAGCTGGTCGCATGGGGAAGTGACCAAGCCGGAAACCATCAACTACCGCACCTTCAAGCCGGAGCGCGATGGCTTGTTCTGCGCCCGCATTTTCGGCCCGGTCACCGACTGGGAATGTCTCTGCGGCAAGTACAAGCGCATGAAGCATCGCGGCGTGATCTGCGACAAGTGCGGCGTGGAAGTCACGCTGTCCAAAGTCCGCCGCGAGCGCCTGGGTCACATCGAGCTGGCTTCGCCCTGTTCGCACGTGTGGTTCTTTAAGGGCCTGCCCAGCCGCATCGGGCATCTGCTCGATATTTCTCTGCGCGATCTGGAAGCGATTCTGTACTTCGAGGCTTATGTCGTCGTCGATCCCGGCGACTCTCCGGTGAAAGAACGCGAAGTCATCAAGGACGAAGCAAAGTACCGCGAACTCGACCAGCAATATCGTCCCGCCGGCTTCAAGGCGATGATGGGCGCGGAAGCGATCAAGGAACTTCTCAAACGCATTGAAGTCGATTCGCTGGCTGCCGAACTGCGCGAGAAGATGAAGCACGAAACCTCGCTGCAGAAGCGCCTGAAATATGCCAAGCGGCTGAAGGTGGTGGAGGCTTTCCGCAAGAGCGGCAACAAGCCGCAATGGATGATCCTGGACGTGCTGCCGGTGATTCCACCCGAGCTGCGCCCGCTCGTTCCTCTGGATGGCGGACGCTTTGCCACCTCCGACCTGAACGATCTTTACCGGCGCGTCATCAATCGGAACAACCGGTTGAAGAAGCTGATGGACCTGCATGCTCCCGAAGTCATCGTGCGCAACGAAAAGCGCATGTTGCAGGAAGCAGTCGACGCTCTGTTCGACAACGGACGCCGCGGGCGCGTTCTGCGCGGCGCCAACAACCGGCCACTGAAGTCGCTCTCCGATACGTTGAAGGGCAAGCAGGGCCGCTTCCGCCAGAACCTGCTGGGCAAGCGTGTGGACTATTCCGGTCGTTCGGTGATCGTGGTTGGACCCGAGCTCAAGCTGCACCAGTGCGGATTGCCGAAGAAGATGGCGCTCGAGTTGTTCAAGCCGTTCATCTATCACCGGCTGGAACAGACCGGAAACTGCACCACCATCAAGCAAGCGAAAGAAATGGTGGAGCAGCAGGAACCGATCGTCTGGGACATTCTGGAAGAGGTCATTAAGGACCACCCTGTCATGCTGAACCGCGCACCAACGCTCCATCGCCTGGGCATCCAGGCGTTTGAGCCGGTGCTGGTGGAAGGCAAGGCGATCAAGATTCACCCGCTGGTATGCACGGCGTTCAACGCCGACTTCGACGGCGACCAGATGGCGGTGCACATTCCGCTTTCGCCCGAGGCGCAGGTGGAAGCCAGCGTTCTGATGCTGTCTTCGCATAACATCCTGTCGCCGGCATCGGGCCATCCCATCACCGTGCCCACGCAGGACATGGTGCTCGGCCTCTACTATCTGACGAAAGCGAAGCCGGGCGCGAAGGGCGAAGGCCGTTCGTTCGCCAACATTGACGAAGTGGTAATCGCGCTCGAAATGGGCGAAGTGGAAACGCTTACCCCGATTCGTTTGCGCTACACCGGCGAGGTCATTGACCTGACGCAGGCCTACGACGATCAGGACGTGAACCATACCGAACCCGTGAACGTTAAGCGCGAGTTCCTGAACACCACCGTCGGCCGTGCCATTCTCAACGACCATCTCCCCAAGGCAGTGCCCGGCGTCAACTTGAGCATGCCGTACATCAACGGCCTCCTCAAAAAGAAGGGCATCGGCCAGTTGGTCAATTACTGCTATTTGCGGTTCGGCTTGGAAGTCACGGTCAAGATGCTCGATGAGATCAAGTCGCTCGGGTTCAAGTACGCCACGCGCGCCGGCCTCTCCATCGGCATCGATGACATGGTGATCCCGGACAACAAGAAGACCCTGGTGAAAGATGCCGACAAACAGGTGATCAACGTGCAGCAGCAGTACCTGGACGGCGCGATCACCAACGGCGAACGCTACAACAAGGTCATCGAAATCTGGTCGGCGATCACGGAAAAAGTTGCCGATGAAATGTTCAACCAGATGCAGAGACGGGACAAAGAGGGTGAACTCAACCCCATCTACGTCATGGCCGATTCCGGCGCCCGCGGATCGAAACAGCAGATCCGTCAGCTCTCCGGAATGCGCGGACTGATGGCGAAGCCGACGGGTGAAATTATCGAGACGCCGATCACGGCGAATTTCCGTGAAGGGTTGACGGTGCTCGAATACTTCATCTCGACGCACGGCGCCCGCAAGGGCCTGGCCGACACGGCTCTAAAGACAGCCGACTCGGGTTACCTGACGCGCCGTCTGGTGGACGTCGCGCAGGACGTGATCATCAGTGAGTACGACTGCGGCACCGTGGACGGAATTTTCGTCTCCGGTATCGTCGAAGCCGGCGAAATCATTGAGCCGCTACGCGACCGTATTGTGGGCCGCGTGTCGCTGGAGAAAATCAAGGACTATGAAGGCCAGGTCGTCGTCGACGTGAATCACGAGATCACCGAAGATCTCGCCGGGGCGATTCAGGCTGCCGGTATCGAGCGGGTGAAGATCCGCTCGGTGCTCACCTGCGAGTCGAGGCGCGGCGTTTGCGTCATGTGCTACGGACGTAATCTCGCCTCCGGACGATTGGTCGAGCTGGGTGAGGCCACGGGTGTGATCGCGGCGCAGTCGATCGGCGAACCTGGAACACAGCTCACTATGCGTACCTTCCACATCGGAGGTACGGCATCGCGAGTTTCGGAACAGTCACGCCTCGATGCCAAGAGCAACGGTCTGGTTCGCTTCATCAACTTGCAGACGGTGAAGTCGAAGACCGGCGACCTGGTGGTCATGAACCGTCAGGGCTCGATTGCGGTGGTGGACGAGAAGGGCCGCGAACGCGAGCGCTATGCAGTTGTGTACGGCGCCAAGGTCAAGGTCGCGGAAGGCGGGCCGGTGCAACTCGGTGACGTTATGGTTGAGTGGGATCCGTACACCTTTGCCATCCTCACCGAAATCGGCGGCACGGTTCAGTTCAAGGACCTGCAGGAAGGCATTACGCTGCACGAAGAAGTCGACGAAGTCACTGGTTTGTCGCGTCACGTGGTGGCGGATTCGCCCGACGAGAAGCGTCAGCCGGCCATCGTCATCAAGGGCAAGGCGAGCAAACGCTACCTGATGCCTTCGCGCGCTCACCTCATGGTGCAGGACGGAGACACGGTGTTTCCGGGCGACGTGCTGGCCAAGATCCCGCGCGAGACCACCAAGACCAAGGACATCACGGGCGGTCTGCCGCGCGTGGTGGAATTGTTCGAGGCTCGCAAGCCGCGCGAGACCGCCGTCATCAGCGAAATCGACGGCGTGGTGCGCTTTGGCGAGGTCGCCAAAGGGCAGCGCAAACTCTACGTGGCAGCCGATAACGGCACGGAGAAGGAATATTCCGTTCCGCGCGGCGTCCACATCAATGTGCAGGAGGGCGAGCGCGTCCGGGCGGGCGAACCGCTGATGGACGGTCCGCTCAACCCGCACGACATTCTGGCCGTGCTCGGTGAAAAGGAACTACAGTCTTACCTGGTGAACGAAATCCAGGAAGTCTACCGGCTGCAGGGCGTGAACATCTCGGATAAGCATATCGAAGTGATCGTCCGCCAGATGATGCGCTGGGTCAAAGTCGAGGATGTGGGCGACACCCAGTTCCTCCTCGAACAGCAAGTGGACAAGTTCCGCTTCCACGAGGAGAACGAGCGTGCGATTGCGAACGGTGGCAAACCGGCCACCGGGCGTCCGTTGCTGCTCGGGATCACGAAGGCGTCGCTCTCCACCGACTCGTTTATCTCCGCAGCCTCCTTCCAGGAGACCACGCGCGTGCTGACCGAAGCTTCTATTCAAGGAGCGGTCGATCATCTGCGCGGCCTGAAGGAGAACGTGATCGTGGGCCGCTTGATTCCCGCCGGCACCGGCATGGAATATTACCGCAACGTGCGTCTCTCTCCGGAAATGGAAGAGGCCGCGAGCAAGGTGCAGGAGGAAGTCTCGCAAGCCTACGAAGACGCGGAGCGCGCGCTCGAACTCATGCGGCACGAAGGCGAAACCGAAGAACTCGCCGCGGAGTAGTACGGAACGAATCCAGACCGGGGCGACGCAAGTCGCCCCTCGCTTTTTGCTCGTGTGGTGACGGGGCTCTGCCCCGTCCAAGCCGAGCAAAGCTCGGCGCTGTCTCAGGTCCCAGCAACTCCAGGTTCGGTATAGAATGACGCTAAAACTAAGCGACGATTTCTAAATCCAATGTCCTTAGCACTGGAACCACAGCGCCTGCCCGAACCTCAGAACCGCAATCCCGCGCCGGAGCCGGTTCCCGGTGGACTGGTGTTGGCTCCGGCGTTGGCACGGTTCTGGCGTCTGTTCCGTTTGTCGATCTGGCGTGCCTTCGAGCACGACGCCTTCGGGATTGCCAAAGGTTCGGCTTATTCGGCCATCTTCACTTTTTTCCCGGCCTTGCTGGTCCTGGGCGCGATACTTGCCACCCTCAAGCGCGGGGAAGTCTACCTGCGCGAGATCTCCTACGCTCTGGGGACTATTTTGCCTGCGGGTAGCGCCACGGCAGTTTCCTACCTGAGAAGCAAGGCGGACCGGCCGGTAGGTCTGCTGGTCACCACTTCATTGTTGACCGTGTGGACCGCTTCCGGCGCCATCATCTCCTGGATGGAGGGCTTTCGCCGTGCTTACCAGCTTCCCAAGACCTGGGGATTAGTTCAGGAGCGCCTGATTGCGATTTCACTGGTTTTGATGGCGGGTCTGCCGCTGACTTTCGCCACCATTCTGGTTGCATTCGGAAGCCGTATTGAAACGCGGATTTTGTTTCACAGCGGACATGAATTCGGACCTCTAATTCTATTGGCGTGGGGCGCGATCCGCTGGGCCATTGCCATCCTGACCAGCATCGCCGTGATCCAATTGATCTATCACAACGCGGTGCCCCGCACCCAACCCTGGCACAGCGTTTTGCCGGGAGCGGCTCTTGCGACAGCCCTTTGGCTCATCTCCACTGCGTTATTTGGATATTATTTGCAGCACTATGTTGACTACAGCGTCATCTACGGTTCGCTCGGTGTGGGCATTGCGCTGATGGTCTGGATGTACATCATCTCGCTGGTGGTGCTGATTGGCGCCGAATTTAATGCCATGCTCTTTCCTCGTGGCCTCAAGAAAGTTCCCCCTCCGCGGGTGGACGCCTAGGCTCACTGACCGTGTGGAGGTGGGCTTGGCCACGCCTGGACGGGGCAAAGCCCCGTCCCCACATGAGCAAAGAGGATTCGCAACTTGAAGCAACGCAAGCTCGATCTGGTCGAAGGAAATCTGCCGGCGTCCGGTCCTGTGCCGGAAGAGGCGGCCGAACGCATGCGCCGCGCCAAAATCATCTGCACAATTGGTCCGGCCTGTGATTCCGAAGAGTTGATCTTCGACCTGATGCGCCTGGGCATGGACGTTGCCCGTCTGAATTTCTCCCATGGAACACATTCCGAACATGCCCGGCGAATCCGGCGGCTGCGCCGCGCGGCCGATCATCTGAAACGGACCATCTGTATCCTTCAAGACCTTCAAGGTCCGAAGATTCGTACCGGCCTCCTCAAGAATGGGAAGGCTGTTCTGCTGAAGGCCGGGGCCGCGCTTACGATCACGCCGCGAAAGGTGGCAGGGACCGCCGAATTGATTGCCACCGATTTCCCCGGCTTGGCACGCGAAGTTGGGCCAGGCTCGCGCGTGCTTTTGTCCGATGGCCGCATTGAACTCAAAGTGCGCACGATTCGCGGCGAGGATGTGGTATGCGAAATCGTGAACGGGGGAATGCTCGGAGAGCAACAGGGAATTAATCTGCCCGGTGCGGCCGTAGCCATCCCCGCACTGACGGCAAAAGACAAGCGCGACCTCGAGTTCGGTTTGAAGCATGGGGTGGACGCGGTCGCGCTGTCGTTCGTACGTTCCGCCGATGACATCCGGATGGCCCAGAGCCTGATGCGCGACTTTGGAAAATCCGTGCCCATCGTCGCCAAGCTGGAAAAGCCGCAGGCCATCGAGCGCCTGGAAGAGATTCTGGAAGTGACCGACGGTGTCATGATTGCGCGCGGCGATCTGGGAGTCGAACTGCCGCCCGAGCGGGTGCCGATCATCCAGAAGCTGGTGATTCAGCGCGCGGGAGTATGGCGCAGGCCGGTTATCACAGCCACGCAGATGCTCGAGTCCATGACGGAGAACCCGCGGCCCACGCGGGCGGAGGCAAGCGACGTAGCGAACGCAATCTTTGACGGCACGGACAGCGTGATGCTTTCGGGAGAAACCGCCAGCGGCCGTTACCCGCGCGAGACCGTCGCCATGATGGCCCGCATCATTCTGGAGGCGGAGGGTAGTATCGCGCAACTGCGGCCAGCGCCACGCCGCCGGCATCAGGAGCATCGTTATTCGGTTGCCGAAACCATCTGTGAATCCATCGCACACGCCGCCGAAGATTTGCCCATGCGCGCGATTGCTGTCTTCACAGAAAGCGGCAACACCGCGCGCATGCTTTCAAAACATCGTCCGAAGGTCAGTATTTACGCTTTCAGTCGTAAGCCGGAAGTCTGCAATCGTATGAATGGGCTTTGGGGAGTGCATCCGGTTCATAAAGAATGGAGGTCGCCGGAGGCGATGCTCCGGGCCGCCGAAGAGGAACTGTTGCCGAAAGGTCTTCTCCGCCCTGGCGAGGTACTCGGCCTGGTGGCCGGAACAAAGCTCACTTCGGGCGCCACGAACTTCATGCGGTTGCACACGGTGGGGGAAAGTGACCGGCCAAGCTCGACCCGGCGAAAACAGAAGTAGCCATTCATTAAAACAGATTTGTCATTAAGAGAAATTTATCACCCTGAGCGAAAGCGAAGGACCTGCTTTAGACTTCTATTGCAATGCGGCCGCCGATTGCATTTGCCGATGACTCGCTGGCTCCCGCTGTACGCGGTTTCCTGCACTCGCCCGCGAATCCCAACGGCGACGCCGTGATTCTGACTCACGGCGCGGGTTCGAATTGTACCGCTCCGCTACTGATCGCACTCAGCGAAGCTTTTGCCGCAAATGGCTACGTCGTTCTGCGCTGCGATCTGCCCTTTCGCCAGGAGCGGCGAACCGGCCTGCCGTTTCCGGGAAATGCGGAACGCGATCGCGCCGGCCTTCACAATGCGGTTGCAGTCTTGCGCAAGAATGTCCGGGGCCGGATCTTTCTCGGCGGGCACTCCTACGGTGGACGCCAGGCGACGATACTCTGCGCCGCCGAACCCGATCTTGTCTCCGGACTCCTCTTGCTTTCGTACCCTCTGCACCCTCCGCGAAAGCCGGAGCAACTCCGTATTCAACATCTTCCCGGTCTGCGCACGCCATGCCTGTTCGTCCAGGGAACACGCGATCCCTTCGGAAGCGTGGAAGAGATGACGAACGCTTTGCGGCTAATCCCGGCCAAAACCGAGTTAATGACGGTGGAAGGCGCAGGTCACGACTTGGGATTCAAAGGGAAGACGCAAGCAAAGGAACTTCCGGCAAGTATCGCAGCCAGATTCGAAGAAATGTTCAAATAACCGCACCTCAGAAAAGAAAGAAAAGCTTTTCTCGGCGCTCTCTGCGTCTCGGCAGTGAATCGTCCTAATTCACCCAGCCTGATTTCGATCCGCCATTAGTTTTGTCGTTATCGTCGGGAGGCACGTAGTTTCCGTGCTCGTCGAAGGTGACCTTGCGGTTGTGATCTCTCATATAGACTTCGAATTTTCTCGCCGCGCGCCGCCGCTTCCAGCGATAGTAAGAATTGCGCACGCCGAAATAACGCTCGGAAGCCGCGTAGCCCATGCCGCGGGAAGGCATGAATTTCACCCACAGGTAGCCGGAGAGCAATCCGCCGAGATGGGCGAACACCGCGATTCCACCTTGCGATGGCTCAAAAACTCCAATGACCGTGATCACGACAAGGATTCCAACCAGATATTTGGCCTTGATCCTAAACGGCAACGGAAAGAGAAACATTTCCTGATCGGCGTAAAGAATTCCAAAGGCCATCATCAGCCCAAGAATGCCACCCGACGCGCCCATTGTCTCGGTGCGCGGGTCCATCCCAAGGAAGTGGGTGTAGGAGACAGCAATCGTCACCAAAGCGGCGCCCACAACGCAGAACGTGTAGCACTCGATGAATCGTCGCGACCCCCAGTCGCGTTCCAGATACGCACCGATAAACCACAGCATGAGCATGTTGAAAAACACATGACTCAAGTTCTCGTGCAGCAATGAATACGTGACCACTTGCCAGATTCTGCCGTGCATCACTTCCACCGGGATTAGCGCCAGCCACTCCCGCATCACAACGACAACGTCCGGGGCGAATCTGAGCGCTACCACCTGAAACAGGTAGATCGCGGTACAAGTCAGGATGATGCGCTTCACCCACCCTGCAAATGGAGGGAAACTGAACGAGATGGTTTGTCCGCGACTCATTGAAACCTTGTCTCTTACCTTTCTGGCTCCGGCACAACCGGCAAACTTCGATGTCCCGTTTGATCTATGGCCCGCACACCGAATATCACATTATCCTTCGAAACCTTCAGGGTTGCACGCGTACCGCTACTGACGGTTTGGACATACTCCCAATCGGACGCGCTCGTCGAGCGCCAGACCACCTCGTAGGCGGCCGCTCCGGCTGAAGGTTCCCAGGTCAAAGTCGTGTCGTTATCGAGGTTCTTCGTCTGCATTTTTACGCTGGTTGGCGGCGCTGGAGCCGATGCCAGCGATGCCAGAGTCGCCAGATTCAGCCGCGCTACGTGCGCCACATAGTCGAAGTCAACGAACTTCGACAGGTCACCATATTCGATGCCATTCTCGGTGCGAACGTTCTGGTGCTGATGGTTGAAATCTTCGCGGAATTCGGTGAAGCGCACGGCGGCGAAGCCTTGCTGATTGAATGAATAGTGATCGCCTCCGCGCAGGAATCGGTCGAGCCGGAAGATCAGAAGCGGCTTCACTCCGGCATCGTACGAGCGCCCGATGTCGGCGATGTAGCGGGCAAGTTCGCGCGAGACCGAGTCACTTTCTCCGCCGAGCATTCGAATTCGCTTGATTTCAGCCTCGCTCGCCGCCGCCGGCAGTCCTTCGGAAAACACGCGCACCACGCTCGCATCCTGGTCCGCCCCGAGGTTCCCGCCTACAATGTCGTTGTTCAGGACGGCTTCGATCTTCCATTCCTCCTGTTTGGCCATCTGGGCGAAGTGTTTGCTGCCGTTTAGACCCTGCTCTTCTCCTGCGACCGTCAGAAAAACGATCGTTGCCGGGAATTTTGCGGGGAATTTCGCTTTGCTCAAAGCGCGGGCGCATTCCAGACTCACTGCCGTCCCGCTGCCATCGTCATTCGCTCCGGGTGCGGGGTCGGTGCCATTCAGCGTATCGCTATTTCGCGAATCGTAATGGCCGGTGACCAGCACGATCCGATTCGCCTGCTGCGGGTCGGTTCCGCGCAGCACCGCATAAACATTGGTGATTTCCGTCGGTTTCGGGATGCGGTCGCCGGGCTGCTCGGTGAAAGTGTCGGTTTTTACCTCCAGGCAGCCGCCGCAGTCTTTGGAATAGCGTTCAAACTCCGCTTTGACCCACTCCCGCGCCGCGCCAATTCCCTTGCCTGCTTTGATCGATTCCTCATCCTGCGCGGAAATCGTGGACCGGTTTCCAAAGCTGACCAACTTTTCGACCGTCTGCCGGATGTGATCCGCTGAAACCTGACGGATCGCTTCGGCGATGTGCGGATCGGTGTGCCGGTCGGATGCCAAGCGCGGCGCCGGTCCCTGCTCCATTTCCTGCCCGTGGCACAGGGGGCTGCTAGACACCAGGCCCAAGGCAACCACCACAGCTGCCACAAGGCTGGCGGAGAAGTAGCGAAAACTGACAAATTCTGTCATTGAAGAATTTTTCTGGTTAGCCACTTGACCTTTTCCTCTCGAAGAAACTAAATATAACAGGGTACCCCGAACGTGGAGGAAAACATGGTGTACTGTCCTGAATGCGAGACGGATCTCGACATCGACGAAGATGAGGTCGATGAAGGCGCGGTCGTCTCCTGCCCGGAGTGCGGCACCGACTTCGAGGTGGTCACAGTGAATCCGGTGGAGCTGAAAGTTGTCGGCGAAGATGAAATCGACGAAGATGAGGACGAAGAAGACGCCACCGACGAAGAGGACGAGGACGAGGATTCCTGAAGAACTCCGCACATTTTCGGGTGTTCCGCCGCTTGGCCGTCATGACTTTGCCGGTCTTGCTCGTGGCGTTGCTGCTTACCCGAGCGAGCGCGCAGGGTAGCGGCCGCGAGAAGCCGAAGCCTTACGCTCTAATCTACGGAACGGTTTGGGACCCCGACGGGCACGCTCTCTACGGGGTCAAAGTAAAGATCCGGCGGTCCGACGAGAAAAAAGTCCGCTGGGAGCTCTATTCCAATCACACTGGGGAGTTCGCCCAGCGGTTGCCCGTCGGCAAAGCGGATTACATAGTCTGGGCGGACGTGAAGGGCTACAAACTGCCCTCAGGCAAGAAGTTGAAGCCGGGACCCGAAGTAACCGTGCATATCGACGATGACGAGCGTTCTGACATCGGTCTTCATTTGGAGTGGGAGTAGCCGCCGTCTGCTCACAAAATCTGCGACAATGGAATACTCATGAAGAAGACGATGATCGCTCGGCTGCTGGCTTTATTGTTGGCGACAGTTTTCTTGACATCGCTCTCCTCACCGTCCGTCCTGGCTGCCCCCGCGCAGTTGTTTGGGCGCGATACGAAGAAAGACAAAACCCGCCTGCTGACCGGCAAAGTGCTCGATGGCGGTGACAATCCATTGCCGAACGCGGTCGTATATCTGACCAACACTCAAACCCGCTCGGTGAAAACCTATATCGTGGGTCCGGACGGCACCTACCGTTTTCCGGCCCTCCAGCCCACTATCGATTACGAAGTGTATGCACAGTACAACAACCGCAAGAGCGGCACCAAGACAGTCAGCCAATTTGACGATCGTTCGCAGGTTTACATCAGTTTGAAAGTCGAGACCAAATAAGCCCTCGCTTTCACAGGCGCATTCAGAGAGTCGAGTAATCCGTAAAAAAAGAGGCCACCGCTGCCGGTGGCCTTAATTTCATAATGTGCGTGCGCGGAGCTAGTTGCTGTCCCCGCCGGCGCGTTTCCAGGAGATCAAGTCGCCGATGGTGGTGCTGGTCGAGGAGGACGAAGACGACGGGTGCTTGTAGGACTCGACTTCCTGGCGCGACGCTTCTTCGCCGACCGCCTTGATGCTCAGGCCGACCTTTTTCTCTTCCTGATTCATCTTGATGATCTTGAAATCGAACTCGCCGCCGGGTTCCAAATGCATCGGTTGCCCGTTACCATCGACAGCTTCCGAGTTGTGACACAAACCTTCGATGCCTTCAGCAATCTCGACAAACGCACCGAAGTTCGCCACGCGCAGGACCTTGCCATGCACGATGTCGCCGATACGGTGCTGCGCGAAGAACGAATCCCAAACGTCGGGCTGCATCTGCTTTACGCCGAGGGAAAGGCGGCGCTTGTCGGGTTCGATAGCCAGGATGACAGCCTTGACCTTGTCGCCTTTTTTCAACACTTCAGAAGGATGCTTCACACGGGTGGTCCAGCTCAGGTTGCTGACGTGCACCAGGCCGTCGATTCCATCCTCGATTTCAATAAAAGCTCCAAATTCGGTCAGATTGCGGACACGGCCTTCGACTGTTGCCCCCACCGGATACTTGTCATGCAGCGTATCCCAGGGGTTGGACGCGAGTTGCCGCATGCCCAGCGAAATCCGGCGCTCGGTCGGGTTCACGCTCAGGACCACGCAGTCAACTTCGTCGTTTACATTGACCAGCTTTGACGGATGCTTCATCCGTTTCGACCACGTCATCTCGCTCACGTGGACCAGGCCTTCAATGCCCTGTTCGAGTTCTACGAAGGCGCCGTAATCGGTGACGCTGATGACGCGTCCGTGAACGTGCGCGCCCACGGGATAGCGGTGCTCCGCATCCAGCCAGGGATCGGGCGTGAGCTGCTTGAAGCCCAGCGAAACGCGCTGCTTTTCTTTGTCGTACTTCAGCACCTTCACCTGAATCTGGTCGCCGACGTTGACCAAATCGCGGGGATGAGTCAGGCGTCCCCAAGACATGTCGGTGATGTGCAGCAGGCCGTCGATACCACCCATATCCACAAACGCACCGTATTCCGTCAGGTTCTTGACGATACCGGTGAGGACGCTGCCTTCTTGCAGGTGTTCGAGCGTCTTGCCGCGCTTCTGGTTCTGCTCTTCTTCCAGCAGCTGTTTGCGCGAGACTACGATGTTGCCGCGCTTCTTGTTGAGCTTGATGATGGCGACTTCGATCGTTTGGCCCTTCATCCCATCCAGATTCCGGATCGGACGCAGGTCCACCTGGGAGCCCGGCAAAAAGGCATGCGCACCGTGAATGTCGATGGTCAGCCCACCCTTGATGCGTTCCACGACGGTGCCTTTAATCGGCTTCTTTTCGTTGTAAGCGCGCTCAATCTCGTCCCATGACCGCAGCCTCTGTGCCTTCAAGTGCGAGAGGTTGACGTAGCCCTCTTCGGTTTCACCCTTGTCCCGCATTACGTCGATCTCGGCGCCGGGCTGGAACTTTGGCTTGCCCTCGTGATCGAGAATTTCCGCAATCGGCACCATGCCCTCGGATTTCGCCCCGATATCGACGACGACGTGGGTGGGGGTCAGTTTTACGACGGTGCCTTTGATCACATGGTCGTCGCCAACCGATTCCTCGGTTTCGGTCTCGAAGTGCTGGAGTGCGGCGGCGAAATCGTCGCTGGCGGCCGCGGCAAATTCGGGGGCAGAGATTTCCCGGGTGTCATTCTGAGGAGCGTTGGCTTTCGAACTGTCGTCGCCAGCCGCAGCAAATTCGGGGGCGGAAATTTCCGGGGTGCCATTCCGAGAAGCGTCAGGGGCGGAAGCCTGTGGTTCCGCGGAAGAGGGTTGCGCGTGCTCCGGAGCGTCTACTACGGCCGAGCCGCCAGTGTGAGTGTCGTGGGCAGATGTCATGGTTTCAAGACTGGATTCAGGATTGCGAACGGTGGTGTCGTCGAACAAGTTCATAGTGGGTCGACGCGTTTGTGCGCGACTCGTGCGGGACGTGGCATTGCGGACTGCTGGTGTGCTCTTTAGGTTGCGTTGAGGCCGCCCTGGCGGACGACCTAGGACAGTTCCAGCTGGTTCGAAATCACGTCCAACAAGGACCCTTTGACTATAGCAACCGCTTTGGAACAGTGTCAAACGCGAAACGGGCCGATTCGGATAATGTTCTTATTCTGTTCACAATAGAAATGGCCCTGGGAATTACACCACCGAGACGCCGAGTGCGCCGAGACGAGCCAAGGGCTTAACCACAAAGATCCCAGGGGATACCACGGAATCTGACACTATCGGTTAGAAAGTCCAAGAAGACTTTCTCGGCGAACTCGGCGACTCAGCGGTGAGCTATCGGCTGTACTGGTTCCGCTTCTTGTCCTCGTGCCGTTCGATCCCCAACTGGATCAGCCGATCGATCAACTCGGGATAGGGCACGCCCGTTGCCGCCCACAGCTTCGGATACATGCTGATCGCGGTGAAGCCGGGCATGGTGTTGATTTCGTTGACGAAGATCCTGCGGGATTTCGGGTCCATCAAGAAATCGACGCGCGCCAGGCCGGTGCAATCGACCGCTTGAAACGCAGCGACAGCCAGCCTCTGCACCGTTTTCATTTCCGTTTTCGTGATCTTTGCGGGGATCACCAGCTCGGAGCCTTCCGCCAAATACTTCGCGTCGTAGTCGTAGAACTCCTTGCAGGGCACGACTTCTCCGGCATCCGACGCTTTGGGGTCGTCGTTGCCGAGCACTGCGCACTCGAGCTCTCGTGCCTTGTGCTTCTTTCCGCCGACGCCTTCCTCAATCACGATCTTGCGATCGAACTTGGCCGCTTCCGCGATGGCCGGGCCGAGCTCTTTCCCATCGTGCGCCTTCGAGATTCCCACCGAAGACCCCAGGTTCGCCGGCTTCACGAAGACCGGATACTTCAGCTTGCTTTCCACCAGCTTCTGCACGTGCTTCGGGTGGCCCTCGAATTGGCTGCGCAACACAGTCACGTGTTTCACGATGGGCAATCCCGCCGCGCGGAACAAAGACTTCATGATGTCTTTGTCCATGCCGGCCGAAGAACCGAGAACGCCGGCGCCGACGTAAGCGATGTCGGCCAGTTCCAGCAGACCCTGAATCGTTCCATCTTCGCCGAAGGTGCCGTGGAGCACGGGGAAGATAACATCTACGTTGATGGCGCGGTCGGCGGCGCGTCGCAGATTCGCTTCGGTCTGGAAGGGCGCCATTCCGCTTTCGCGATGCGCGGGTTCCGGAGGAACGACCACAGATTCGCCTCGAGCCAGCACCGCCGCCCCCGGGGTCGTCTCCGGATCGCCCGCCCGCAAATGCTTTTCTGGTGTGGCGTGGGCGCTCTCGCCCTTCAGCAAACGTTCGGCGTGCTCCGCCATGAGCCAGCGCCCGTCTTTTGTGATTCCGATGGGAACGACTTCGTATTTTGCTTTATCGATTGCATTCAGAACGGATGCCGCCGAGAGCAGCGACACTTCGTGTTCGCCGCTGCGTCCGCCAAAGAGGATTCCCACCCGAAGTTTTGCCATACTATTTCAGTCTGGCTCGCGGCGTGTTTCCCGTCAATCGCAGCTTTGGTTCTGGCGTGTGGAAGCGGGGCTAACGCCCCGCTTGGACGGGGCCCTTCGGCTCCACTCAGGGCAGGCTTCGCACCGTCCCCGCAATATTATCGGCTGCGCAATGCCATCGATGTATCCACGGGCTGATGCGACGATTCGTTCAGTTGATCCTCGATGTGCTTCTGGATGCGATCCCATTCCGAGCGCAGTGTCATTTCCTTGATGGCGAACTTGGATTCTTTGCGTGCATCGTCCACACGGACCGCCAATTCCTGGTTCTGGAAACGGAAATCGATGACCTCTGCTAGTGGCACCAGTTGATTCGAGGACTTGCCCACGATGAGAAACACGACCTTATCGGCCACCAGGGTATATTCCGGGCAATTTTCCTCGGCCGCTGCGGCTTGCGGGGGGCCGAACTGGTTCATGAAGCCCCGGTGCAGGAGCCCGCAGTCGCCCATGCGCATCCGAACCACCGTTCCATGTTGATAGATACCCAGGGGCGTGGCCCAAACGACCGCAACGCTGCTCAATACCAAGACCAATAGCAATGTGGATTTCATGAATCTCCCATTAGCGAACGCTGGGTTCGTAGTAGTAGCCGTTTCGGCTGTGAAATGTGAGGTTGAGGTTGTGGGTTGGCATCAGGCAAAGAGAATGAAATCCAGCCTGGTGGCTGGGTAGATCGTAGGTCACGACATAGGAGGCACGCAGGTCCTCCAGAGCAGCGTCCAGTACGTTGGCTGCGCCATCGTTCGGGGCGAAATGCAAGGGAAAATAGCGCCCACCTGTAGCGTCGGAAACTTGCCGCAGAAACATACTGCCCGCCCTCTGCTTCGATGACAGGTACCGGGAAGTTCCCGTATCCACCGAGTAGACCAGGGCGCCCTCATTGAGCACCGCATCCAGCGCCTCGCGTGCAGAATGCATGCTGATGGTGTCGTTTCCATCAGAGAACAGAATCAGCACACGCCGGACCCCGGCGCGGCGATGATGCGAGACGAAATCGGCCCCGAAGAGCAGCGCGTCGAACAGCGGCGTAGTGCCGCCACTCTTCACCGCCAGGAGTCTGTTTACGGAGTCGGCAGCATGGCAACCGTTCGAACAGACGACGGCAGGATGTATGCCGTCCTCGCCTCCAAAGGCTCCTCCAAGCGTTCCCCCAAAGGACAGAACGGCGATGTTGTCATCGGGGATCGACTGCTGCCGGGCAATCAGTTGCAGTACGGCGCTCATGGCAACTCGAAGGCGCGGCGCCACCGATTCGCTCAGGTCAACCAACGCCACTACGTCGAGCGAGGTGTCATCCGCCGGAGTGAAACTCCGAAAATCGCGGACCACTAATTCGCTGTCGACGACCGCAAAATCCGACTTCGTCAGAGGTGCGACCAGACGATTGTTTTCGTCGGTGGCGAAGAATGTGACCCGGACTTGCGAGACGATGCTACGGAACGTAGGCAAGCCCGAAGGTTCGTTCGTGTCTTCGGCAGCCGAAGCGTACGTCAAGACAAGAAAAGCCAGGAGTACCGACCGAATGTGCCAATGCGCCAACATTGTGTTTCCGTTAGCTTCATCGGCGAACGGCGGGGCACTCCCCAATTACCGTAGTTACACTCGGAGGTGACCAAAAAGTGTGGGGCGCCTGCAGTGGGAACAAATGTAAATTTTCCAGCGGCTTGCTTGACACCGCAGTGAAACGGGTGTGAAATTGTCGGAACTTTGAAGGCCGTGTGCCCGGCCCTTCCCCCAATGGCACCCGGGCCCAAGAAGTTCTCGTCGAAGAAGTCCAAGAGTGGGATTCAAGGGGTGGATAAAACTGTACGGCTGTTGTTGTTTCCTGCCTATGGATTGATGAGGATGGAACTGCGCATCTCACAGGAGTGTCTATGAATTCGAACATCCGAGGAAAAAACATCCTGCCAAAATGGTCCCTCTTGCTAGGGCTTTTCGCCGTAGCCGCGGTTGCTTTGGCGCAAAACAAAAAGCCGAGTGCGCCTGCTCCCGCACCTCACGCATCCGCACCCCATGCCTCCGCTCCGGCCGCGCATTCCGCCCCGGCGCAGCATCCGGGGGGAAGTGCTGGGGCTCCGCAACGGCCTGGCGGCACGGGCGCGAACAACCGCGGACCCGGTGGAGCGAACGCGAACAATCACGGCCCGGCAGGCGCAAACAAGGGTGGCGCGGCGGGCGCGAATAACCGCGGACCCGGTGGAGCGAACGCCAACAATCGCGGCGCGGCAGGCGCAAACAAGGGTGGTGCGGCGGGCGCGAGCAACCGCGGACCCGGTGGAGCGAACGCCAACAATCGCGGTCCGGGAGGCGCAAACAAGGGTGGTGCGGCGGGCGGCAGCAACGCGGCCAATCGCGGAAATGCCGGAGGCAACGCCAATGCCAACCGGCATCAGCCGGCGGGAAGCAAGACGGTGGCCCTGAAGAACGGCGGGAACGCGACTTTCCGCAAGGACGGCCAAGTGCGCACGATCCGCACCAAGAGTGGGATGACGATCAACCACGGGATGAACGGCAACCGCCACATCACCAGCGTGCACAACGGGCGCACGGTGGTGAGCTACGGAAGACACGGTGGATACAGCCAGCGCGCCTACTATCGCCACGGCGGCCGGGAGTACGTCCAGCGAACCTACTATAGGGGCGGACACTACTACGCCTATGGATATCGCAACTACTACTGGGGCGGACATCCTTACTACGGCTACGCGCCTCCCTATTACTATGGTCCCGCCTACTACGGATGGGCTTACAATCCGTGGCCTGCACCGGTTTATTACGGATGGGGTTGGGCGGGACAGCCATGGTACGGGTATTACGGCCCTTACTATCAGCCCTATCCGGTGTATCCGACGGCTGCATTCTGGCTCACGGATTACCTGATTGCAGCCAACCTTCGAGCTGCCTATGAGGCCCAGCAGGCGGCTGAGAGCGGGGAGGTAGTTCCGCCGGCGATTGAGAATGCATCGGCCGACGAAATCGCCTCGTTGTGGTCGACGGACCCATTGATTGCCGCGAATCTTGAGGCTGCCTATGGAGCGTACATGCTGGGTGCGGGAACATCGGCAACACCAGCGAAGGGCAGCGCAACGGGACTCACCCCTGAGGTGAAGCAGGCGATCTCTGACGAGATGAAGAGCGAGATTGCGGCGGAAAAGGATGCGGCGGCAAGCGGCCAGAAGGACTCCGCTCCAAGTGGGGACCAGGTGCCAGCGGCGCTTGATCCCAAGATTCGCATCTTCGTAGTCTCCACCGACGAAGATCTAACGACGTCGGATGGTGCGGAATGCCAGCTTACCGCTGGCGATGTGGTCTACCGTACTGGCGACAAACCGGACGATGACAACATGGTCGACGCCACCGTAAAGAGCAGCAAAAAGGATGAGTGTGCGGTCGGTGCCACTGTAGGAGTATCCGTCGACGACCTGCAGGAGATGCACAATCAACTGCGGATCCAGATGGATGCCGGGCTGAAGGAGTTGGCGGACAAGCAGGGAAAGAACGGCCTGCCGGCCGCCCCCGACACCAAAACACAGGCTGGGGAAGTCCCCGCACCAGCACCCGACACGAGCGTAGAAAGCGACCTGAAAGCGCAACAACAAGAAGCTGACCAGGCGGAGGCGGAAGCCAAGCAGCCGCAGTAAGGTTGGCGGGCTGAATTGTTGGACCCCGGAACGTCGTGTGAGGAGCGCGACGTTTCCCGGCTTCTTCTAGCAGAATGGAGAACCGCCGCGGACGGGAATCGGAGAAGCAGACTTACAGGAGGAAGGTTGAAATGCGGCAGAGAATCGAGATGGCTGTCTTGGTTGTCGCTTTGGTTGTTGTCGGCATCACGCCCGGCATGGTGGCCGCGCAGGTTTCACTCGAAGACCAGCTCCAAGCGCAATATACGCTGGTGAAGATGGGTGCGGACACGGGCGGAGCCGCAGTCGTGGATCAGGGCACCATCCTGGTCATCAAGAAGGGTGGAATCCTCAGCGTGCCTTACGGGGATACGAGCGTTGTCCCCACCAAGTACCAGGACGGAACGGTTCATTCTCCCAACAACGTGATGATGAAGGGAATCGGCTTCGGCTTGGGAAAACTTGGGAAAACGCAAACCACGCGCTTGATGCAGGCGGGAGAAAAGGTATATCCCTCAAAGATCACTGTCAATCTGCCCAAGGACCAGGTGGAGATCAGCATCATCGCCTGCGATTCCTGCAACAACACCAGTCCCACGACGTTCTACAAGGCCGATGTAGTTTTCCAGTTCGCCAAGGGAACGTTGGCGAATACCAGCCCGTCACAGGTAGAGGATACAATCGCCGGACTCCTGGCCATCGATGACAGTGGCGGTAGCCAGGGCGGCAATGGCAACGACAACGACCAGCAGCAGGGTGGCAATCAACAGGGTGGAGGGGGAGGACAAGCCCAACAAGCACCTCCGCCCGAGCCGCAGCAGATTGAGAAGGGTCAGACTCCCGATCAAGTAAAGGCTGCACTCGGCGTGCCGGACAAGATCGTCAATCTTGGCGCCAAACAGATCTACGTCTACAAGGATCTGAAGGTCACGTTTCTAAACGGAAAAGTCTCGGACGTGCAGTGAGGGGACGGATTAGGCTTTCATAACTTGTCATCCTGAGCGAAGCGAAGGATCTGCTGTCTGCTGTGCGGCCCAAAAGCAGATCCTTCGCTTCGCTCAGGATGACAAGTTTATAAAGGGCATTAGCAGCTGTTAGAGGATCTTCTTCCCAAACGCCGAGAGTGCCAGTTCGACAGCCAAGTCGGCGGTCTGATTGCGCTCGTCGATGACGGGGTTTACTTCCACGATTTCGAAGCTCAGCATGCGTCCATGGTCAGCGATGATTTCCATCGCGAGGTGCGCTTCGCGATACGTAGCACCGCCCCAGACCGGAGTGCCGACGCCGGGCGCGTCTTCGGGATCGATCCAGTCCATGTCGAGTGAGACGTGATAGCCGGTGGTGCCGCGTCCGGCCATGCGAAGCGCTTCTTCCATGACGGCGCGCATGCCGCGTTCGTCAATGTCGCGCATGGTGAAGACTTCGACTCCGGATTGGCGGATGTGCTCCTTTTCAAAGTTGTCGACGTCGCGAATGCCGACAAGTACGCAATTTTCCGGCTGCACCTTGGGGGAGAAGTCGTAGATCTTGCCCAGTTCGACCGGAGGAAGGCCCATAAGCGCGGCGAGCGGCATGCCGTGCACGTTGCCGCTGGGGGAAGAGTCAGGCGTATTCATGTCCGTGTGCGCGTCAATCCAGAGCAATCCGATTTTCTGGTTCTTGCGGCGGTAGAACTCGGCGACGCCGGACACTGTGCCCACCGCGACGGAGTGATCGCCGCCAAGGACCAGCGGAATCTTGCCGGCTTCGAGCGTCTTCAACATCAGATCGGCGCTCTTGGTGCAGGTAGCGGTGATTTCCTTGAGGTATTTGGCGTGGGCGGCGCCTTCTTTTTTCTGTTCGGGGATGGCGACGGCGATGTTGCCGGCGTCTTCGACCATGTGCCCGATGGCTTCAAGGCGGGCATCGAGCCCGGCGACGCGGACAGCGGAAGGACCCATGTCCACGCCCCGGCGGGATTGCCCGAGGTCAAGAGGAACGCCAATCACGCGGATCTGGCGAGGAGTGATGCTGCTGTAGGTCGTGCTTCGTCTTGCCATACGCTTCCTATTTAACCGCAGAGATCGCAGAGTTCGCAGAGGAAGGGAAATCATTCACTAGTCTGCGAATTCCGTGCTTTAGCATTGTGCAGTGGAAATTGAGGAGCAATCCTACTCGGCAACCGGCTAGCTTCAAGTAAGAAAGCAGTTGAGCTTCGTGGACTGAGTTCAGTTTTTCGACGGCCTTGATTTCGACGATCACGCAGTCAGCTACCACGAAGTCCAATCTGTACCCACAATCGAGTTTCACGCTCTTGTATGTGATCGAACGCGGCTTTTGTTGCTCGACGCGGAGGCCGCGCTCGCGAAGTTCGAAAACCAGGCAGGCTTCGCAGGCCGATTCCAGCAAGCCCGGGCCGAGTGCCCGATGAACCTCCATCGCAGCGCCGATGATCTGTTCAGTGATTGCGTTTAGCTGGTCTGCTTGAATCAAAGCGGCACTCATGCAATGACTTTCTCTGCGAACTCAGCGATCTCTGCGGTTCAGTGGCTACGGGTACAGCCGATGCAGCATGCGCGGGAAGGGGATGGTCTCGCGCACGTGCTCCAAGCCGCATATCCAAGCTACGGCGCGCTCGATGCCCATGCCGAAGCCGGAGTGCGGGACGCTACCGTACTTGCGGAGATCAAGATACCACTTGAAGGCTTCTTCGGGCAGATTGTGCTCGTGAATGCGCTGCAAAAGCAAGGCATGAGAGGCCGTGCGCTGCGATCCCCCTATGATTTCGCCGTATCCTTCGGGAGCTAGGACGTCGACACAAAGAGCGAGTTCGGGGCGCTGGGGATCAGGTTCCATATAAAACGCTTTCACGCTGGCCGGGTAACGATGGACCATGACGGGCCGGTCGTAGAGCGATGAGAGATAGGTTTCGTCGGGTGACCCGAGGTCCCCGCCCCACTCGAATTCATTTTCGAGCGCGCCCTGCGAGTAGCCTTCCTGCAACTTGCTGACGGCTTCATCGTAGGTGATGCGCGGGAAGGGCGCGTCGATTTTATCGAGCTTCGCGAGATCGCGCCCGATGGTCGCCAGATCGGGGCGGCGGCGGTCGAGACACCGCTTGACCAAGAAAATAAGCAAGTCTTCGGCGAGTTCCATCAGGTCGTCGAGCGTTCCGTAGGCGATTTCAGGTTCGACCATCCAGAATTCGGTGAGGTGGCGACGCGTCTTCGATTTTTCAGCGCGAAAGGTTGGACCGAATGAATAGACCTTGCCCAGCGCCATCGCAGTGGCTTCAATGTAGAGCTGGCCAGATTGCGTAAGGTAGGCTTGCTCTTCGAAGTAGTCTACGGGAAAGAGCGTGGAGGTTCCTTCGCAGGCCGCGGGCGTGAGAATGGGGGGATCGGTGAGGGTGAATCCGTTGCTGTCGAAAAAATCGCGGGCGGCGCGGATGATTTCAGCGCGCACTCGAAGAATAGCTGCCTGCCGTTGCGAGCGCAGCCAAAGATGGCGGTGCTCCATTAAGAAATCGACGCCGTGTTCTTTGGGAGTAATTGGGTAAGGATCGGCCTCGGGCACGCGCTGCACGACTTGGACGTTCGAGACGTCGAGTTCATAGCCCCCGGGGGCGCGCTTATCGGCGCGCACCTTGCCTTCGACGATGACGCTCGATTCCTGAGTGAGGCCTTTGACGGCGTCGAAAACTTCGGGCGGAACGGCGTTCTTCGGGACGACTCCCTGAATGACGCCGGAGCCGTCGCGAAATTGGGGAAAAAGCAGCTTGCCGCTCTCGCGCAGGTTATAGAGCCATCCGCGAATGGCGACGGACTGGCCTTCGTGCTTGCCGATTTCTGCAATGGTGCTGATGGGTGAAGGCATAAGATCAGGACTTGCGTTTCGGTTGCTAGTGCCCAAAGGTCAGAGGTCAGAGGTCAGATTGCAGAGGTAAAACCTGGCGGCTAACTTCTGCACTCTGACCTCTAACTTCTGACCTCGCTTTTACGAATCTTCCAGCTTGTGGAAGGTCGCGTTCACCTCTTCGCCGGGGTTCTTCTTTTCTTCACCGTCGATTTCCAGCATCAGAGGCGGCTTTTGCGGTGCGGTACGCAGCAATTCCATGGTCTGCTTCCAGTCGATCGATCCACTCCCGGGCCAGAGGTGCGAGTCCTTGTCCTTGTTATTGTCGTGCACATGAGTCGAACAGATGTGGTTTTTCAGGATGGCAAAACCTTCCGGAATTCCTTCCATCATGTGTGAGTGCCCGCAATCAAAGCACACGCCGATGTCGTCGAAATGCATGGTCTTGATGAATTCGACCAACCGCTCGGGGGTAGAAAGTTCGTTGGGAATATTTTCCACGAGCACTCTGACGCCGAGCGGCTTGGCAAAAGCTCGCAGGTGCTCGACCGAGGTCATAGCCGCTTCGAACTTCTTTTCGTCGAAGGCGTCGTTCGGATTTCCGATGTGCTGCACGAGAAAGCGAAATGGAATATGCTCGGCGATTTCCAGGGCGCGTTTGATCTCGTCCATGGCGTCGATGCGGTGGGCCCGGTCGGTGGACGCGATGTCGACGGGCGGCGCGCCGGTACGTCCCCACTCGTAGTCGGAGTACAGCGGCGCGTGCACGGAGTTGAGTGGAATGCCGCTGGCACGAAACCAGTCGGCAATTTCGCGGACATGCTGCTTGCGATTGGCGTAGTCAAAGTGCTGGCGGGCGGCGAAGATTTCAATCGACTGGGCTCCTGCCTTCACGAGCTCGTCGAGCAAGCCCGGATGGAGCCTTTCCTTTACATAAACGTATGTCGATACCGCCCTCTGCATCAGTAACCTACCGCCTTCCCGTTATTGCGTCCGTCGCTGGCTCCGAGGCGCTCGCCGGTTTTGGGGTCAACCATGATGCACTCGCCGTCTCCCCAGAAATGCTCGACCTTCAGCTTGTGTCCTTTGGAGCGCAGTACATTCATTGTATCGGGAGAGAGCCGGTCTTCTACGAGAATTCCATCAGGGAGCCACTGATTATGAAACCTTGGTGCGTTGACAGCTTCCTGAATATCGAGTGAGAAATCGATGACCCCGATGAGAATGTTGGCGACGGTAGTAATGATAGTGGGGCCGCCCGGCGAGCCGAGAACCAGGAAAAGCTTGCCGTCCTTGAGCACGATGGTTGGGGTCATGGCGGAGAGCGGGCGCTTGCCCGGGCCAATGGCGTTGGCAGGGCCTTGGATCAGTCCATAGGCGTTGGGGACGCCCTGTTTGGCGGCGAAGTCGTCCATTTCATCGTTGAGCAGGAAGCCGAGGCCTTCGGCAGTGACGCGGGAGCCGAAGGAATCGTTAAGCGTGGTGGTGACGGAAACCGCATTGCCTTCGGTATCGACTACGGAATAGTGGGTGGTGTTTTCCGGTTCGCGAATGGCCGTGAGCCGCGACTGGGCGACGCGCTCCAGTTCGCCGAAGGCTGGGCGTCTCAGGTCTTTGCTCACGCTGGCGTGCTTGGGGTCAATGGAGTCGCGCCATGCAGCGGCGTATTTCTTGTCGATGAGCTGTGCGACGGGAACTTTGGAGAAGTCGGGATCGCCCATGAAGTCGGTGCGATCGTAGAAGGCGCGGCGGAAGGCTTCGGCCTCAAGGTGAATGGCGTCGGCCGAACGGTTGCCGAGTTTCGCGAGGTCGAAACCTTCAAGAATATTGAGGATTTCGACCAGTGCCACTCCCCCGGAAGATGGCGGCGGAGCGCTGATAATGTCGTAGCCGTGATAGGAGCCGCGAATGGGCTCGCGTTCCCTGACTTCGTAGGCGGCAAGGTCGACGGCGGTAACCAGGCCTCCGCCTTTGTGGATGGCCGCGGCCAGTTCGCGCGCCATGGCGCCGTGGTAGAAGTCGTCGGGATCCTTGGCGATCCGTTCCAGCGTGCGGGCGAGTTCAGGCTGCTTCAGTAGCTCGCCGGGCTGGTAGTAGTTTCCATCGCGCTGGAAAATGCGTTTGGATTCGGGAAACTGGGCGAGGTACTCGTCTTTCAGATCGTGCGTGTCTTCATAGGCCAGCGGAAAGCCATCGCGGGCAAGTTTGATGGCGGGAGCGATCACTTTTTCCAACGATAGCTTGCCGTATTTCTTTTCCGCATAGACCAGGCCGGCCACCGAGCCGGGGACGCCTACCGATTTGTATCCGACAACACTGGAATCTTTGCTGGATTCTGGGAGAACGTTGCCCTGGGCGTCGAGATACATGTTTTCAGTGGCCGCGGCGGGCGCTTTTTCGCGGAAGTCGATGAAGTGAGTCTCGCCTGTGGCGTTGCGAAGAAGAAGGAACCCGCCTCCGCCAAGATTGCCGGCTTGGGGATGGACGACGGCGAGCGCGAAGCCAGTAGCGACGGCAGCATCGACGGCATTGCCTCCGGAGCGCAGCATCTCCACTCCGGCGCGAGAGGCAAGCTCGTGGACGCTGGTGACGATGGCGTGTGAAGCGTGCGTGGGTCGCAGAGGCGCCGCCGCGACGGTGGCGGCGAATAAAGCGCACAGGCTGCAGAGGATCAGAAAACGGATCAGAGAAAGTCCCGGTGAACTTTGGTGAATACGCATGGATTGGCCGCGACCTACGAGGCTAGCCCAGGGGGTTGGGGGGAGTCAAACGGAGGAATCTCTTACCGCCGAGACGCGGAGAACGCCGAGAAAAGCCAGCTTACTTCTTGCGACGGGGGCTTGCGGTTTTCTTGCGCATAGCTTTTTTCTTTGGCGCTTTTGCCACGACCAGGTCGTACGACTGGCGAATAAGGTTTTCGAGTTCGTCGGAGGACAGAACGTTGGAGTGTTCCAGAAGAATCCATTTGTAGCGGCCGACATACGGCGCGGGGGAGATGCCTTCGATTTCGAGGAGTTCGTGGAATCTTTCCGGCGCGCATTTGAAGGTGATGGGGACGAGTTTGCCCTGGGAGAGATCCACGATAGCGAATATCTTTCCGCGCACTTTGAAGCAGAGGTTTTCGCCCCACTGAAGCTTCTCGGTTGTGTCGGCGAGAGAAAGACAGAACTTGCGGATCCAGTCGGCATCGGGCATGTGTGAAATAATAATTGTGATTGGTTTTTTTGCGGAGAAAATTGCTTTTCTTATGCGGCTTCTTTTTGCAGGCATCCTGCTGTTTACGTCCTGGCCTTTTCTTTTTGCGCAGAATCCCAGTGTCGCTGCCGATCGAGTCGTCGTCTACAAGGGAGAGCGAAAGCTCGTGCTCTTATTGCAAGGGAAAGAACTGCGATCGTACAAGGTTGCTCTGGGGCGAGAACCCGTCGGGCCAAAGACTCGGCAGGGCGACCATCGAACTCCCGAGGGGATCTACGTGCTCGATTTTCGAAATCCTAACAGCCACTACCACAAAGCCTTTCACATCTCCTATCCAAACGCGCAAGACATAACCGCCGCCAGGAAGTTAGGCGTTAGTCCCGGAGGCGACATTATGCTGCATGGACTTCGGAAGGAGTATGAATGGATGGGAAAGGCCCATACTTTGCGTGATTGGACGAACGGATGCGTCGCGGTCACGGATGAAGAGATGGACGAAATCTGGAAACTGGTTCGAGTCGGCACTCCCATCGAAATCAAACCTTAAAGCAGGTGGCTGGCGTTACTACGCCGGGCGAGGACGCCCGGCACTCCATCAGAAGCAAGAACAAGTTCACGCGGGCAAGAATGCCCGCGCCACACAAACTACACCTGCTCTCTGGCTTCTCCCAGCACTACCGATACCTCCATCTGCTTCTTGCCGCGGAAGATGGTTACTTTCACCGTGTCCCCAGCGCGGTGCTTGTTCATGATCTGGGCGAGCGTCTGCTGGCTTTCGATTTTCTCTCCGTCAATGGCGACGATTAAGTCTCCGCCGATCATGATGGGAGTATTGCCGAGGTAGGCGCGTTCGGAGCCGCCACGCAATCCGGCGCGATCGGCGGACCCTCCGGGAACGGCCTGCACGATGAGCAGTCCGTAATCGGCGGCAAGACCAAGCTCGTCCGCGATTTCGGAATCAATGGGAATGGTGCGCACGCCGAGTGCGGGACGGCGCACGCGTCCAAGGGTGACCAGATCGTTGAGCACCGCTTTGGCGGTGTTGATCGGAATGGCAAAGCCGATGCCGGCGCTTTGTCCCACGCTGGAGGCGATCATCGTGTTGATCCCGATGACTTCGCCGTGCCAGTTGAGCAGCGGGCCTCCCGAGTTGCCGGGGTTGATGGCGGCGTCGGTCTGGATGGCTTCTTCGATGACCATGCCGTCGGGCTCCTGCACCTGACGGATCGAACTGACGATGCCGCGGGTGAGCGTGCCGGCGAGGCCGAAGGGATTGCCAATGGCGTAAACTTGCTGGCCAACTTGCAGGTTGGTCGAATCGCCCAGCGTCATCGGCTGTAGCTCGGGAGCTTTGATCTGGACGATGGCCAGGTCATGAGAGTGGTCGGTGCCGACGATGGTGGCCTTATATTTCTTGCGGTTGTGGAGCGTAACCCAGACCTCGCGCGCATCCGCGATGACGTGATAATTGGTGAGGATGTGTCCTTCTTTGTCGATGACGAAGCCAGAACCCTGGCCCTCCTGCGGCACTAAGCCGTAGAAGAAGTCGAAGGTCATGACGCGCGAGGTGATGTTGACGACACCTCCAATGTTCTTGCGGTAGACGTTGATATTGTTTTGCTCTTCGGCGTTGAACGTTTCGCTGCCGGCAGCTTCGGTGATTTCAACGTGCGGCGGATTGCCGATCCAGTTGGCGGAATGGAGACGTCCATTGCGATAGGTAGTGAAGTAGAAGAAGGCGGACGCCAGAACAATCGCGATAACCAGGGAACGCAAGAATCTCATCGTGGTGACTCCATCAAAGTCTGCAGCTTTAATTCTAGCGAAAAAGTGGCTCTTACCGCAGAGGACGCTGAGGGCGCGGGGGAAAATTCTGTACAGTTCATGGCCTTGACCTGCCCCATCCACCGCCGCCAGGCGATTCTATGCGCACTCGTTCTCCGGAATGCAGGCGGACGCTGGTCTTGCCGGGGATTTCTTCCGCGGAACCGTCACGTCGGAGGATCAAGGTACGTCCGGGAGCGCCGTCGGCTCCTCCAGCCAGGCCGTAGGGTCCCCGGGAACGGCGGTCGGCGAGCAGCGTGACCTGAGCTTCGGTTAAAACTTCGATTTCGCGCACGATTCCGTCGCCTCCGGTGTGGAGGCCTGCGCCTCCACTGTTGGGGCGAAAAGAATACTGTCGCAGGCGAATCGGGTAGGCGTATTCGAGGGCCTCGGCGGGCGTGTTGAGGGAATTGGTCATGTGGGTGTGAACGCCGGAGACCCCGTCTTTACTGCAACGCGCACCCATGCCGCCGGCAATCGTTTCGTAATAAGCAAAGGGCTCGCCGAAGCGAGGATCGATCCCGCCGATGGTGAGGTTGTTCATGGTGCCCGCGGCGGCGGCCGGGATGCGCTCGGGAATCGCCGGCGCCAGCGCCTTCAGAAGGACATCGACAATGCGCTGGGACGTTTCCACGTTGCCACCCGCGACGGCGGCGGGAGGCTTGGCGTTGACCACGGTTCCCGATGGAGCGATGACCCGGATGGGTCGCATCAGGCCGGAAGTAGCGGGCACGTCTTCGCGGAGCAGGCAGCGGAAGACGTAGAAACACGCTGAGTAGGTGATGGCCTCGACCGCGTTGATCGCGCCTTGGACCTGCGGATTGCTGCCGGTGAAGTCGATGGTGACCTGGGCGCCTAGATTCTTTTTCGATGCTGAAGGAGACGCGGCAAGCCGCGTCTCTACGCGGGATGGAGGGGCGACGTAGATGGTCACAGCGATGCGCACAGGTTTGTCTTCGACGCCATCGTCATCCAGAAAGTCCTCGGCCTGATATTGGCCGGGCGGGATGGTGCGCAGGAACGCTCGCATCATTTCTTCCGAATAGACGAGCAGGTCAGCGGCGGCTCGCTTAGCGCGGGCGATTCCGTAGCGGTCGCAGATTTCGCGGAGGCGCTGGGCTCCGGTTTGGCAGGCCGCGATTTGAGCACCGAGGTCGCCTTCACGTTCTTCAGGCGTGCGGACGTTGTTGAGCAGAAGCGCCAGGACATCGGCGACAAGCTTTCCGCCACGCATGATTTTGACAGGAGGGATGCGGAGCCCTTCCTGGTAGATTTCTCGGCAGGGGCCCATCGAGCCAGGGTAAGTTCCGCCGACATCGGCGTGGTGAGCGCGGGAAGCGACGTAGAAGTCGGGAGTGGTTGTATGGGGTAGGCGCCCTCGCCCGCGGCTCTTGGCTTTTCTGATGTAAACCGGCATCACCAAAGTGATATCAGGCAGGTGCGTACCACCGCGAAATGGATCGTTGAGCATGACGACGTCGCCCGGTTCTAGCTCGCACTGTGCCACAGCCGCGGCGACCGACATCGGCATCGAGCCCAGATGCACCGGCATGTGATCGCCCATGGCGATGACCTGGCCTGCAGAATCGAAGACGGCGCAGGAGTAGTCGCGGCGCTCTTTGATGTTGGGGGAGAAGGAAGTACGACGGAGTGCGGCTCCCATTTCCTCGGCGATGGAGTGGTAGAGGCTCTTGAAGACTTCGAGTTCGACGGGATCGCGCATGTCAAAACAGGAGTGTACGCCAAAGAGTGGTTGAGGTCAGAGGTGGGAGGTCAGATTGCAGAGGTTGAAAACCGTTCTTCGCTACCGTTCCTAATGGGGTTGGGTTAACCTCTGCAATCTGACCTCTGACCTCTGACCTCCGGTGCTACACTCGTCTAATTATGGCTGAAGGGCGTTCGCGAATCTGGATATGGTTGCTGGTGGGCGGCGGGTTGTTTGCGCTGTTCGTGGTGGCGGTGTTTACGCTTGTATACCTGAGTTTTGGCGGCCAGGATGAGGCGACGTTTACCGGCTTCGGCTCCAAGATTGCCGTGGTTGAACTGGACGGCGTAATTTTCTCTCCCAAGCAGATCGTCCCCCAGCTCAAGAAGTTTGCCGATGACGATTCTGTCAAGGCCATCATCATCCATGTGAATTCGCCGGGAGGAGGCGTGGCTGCCTCGGAAGAGATCTACCGCGAAGTAAAGCGCATTCGCGACGAAAAGAAGAAGCGGATAGTGGCTTCGATAGAGACGGTGGGCGCGAGTGGCGCGTATTATGTGGCGTCTGCCACCAACAAGATTTATGCCGACAAGGGCAGCGTGGTGGGATCGATCGGGGTGATTGCCGAGTGGGTAAACTACGGCGAGCTTCTGAAGTGGGCGAAGCTGAATGCGATCACGATGAAGGCTGGAGAATTCAAGGACACGGGCAGCCCGACGCGCGAAATGACTCCCGCGGAACGCGCGTATATGCAGAGCTTGATTGACAACATGCATACCCAGTTCATCCAAGCGGTCGCCGATGGCAGGCATGCGAAAGAAGCCGACATTCGCGCCATCGCGAACGGAAAAGTCTGGACCGGCGAGCAGGCGGCAGAACTCAAACTGGTGGATCAGATCGCGGATTTCGAAGGCGCGGTGAAGGATACGGCCCGGGCGGTGAATATCTCTGGCGAACCAACCTTGGTCTGGCCGCCAAAAGAGAGGCGCTCGGGGCTGGATCTGCTGTTTGGCGATGTTTCCGATTATTTGCCCACCCGCGAGAAGCTATTGGAACAGCAAGTCGGCTTTTATTATCTGTGGAAATAATCAGTGCTCAATTCTCAGTGAAGGATGCCTGAAAATTGGGAACCGAGAACTGTACTTGCACAGAACCCCTTGAATTTGAGAAGGTTATAGGCAGGCGTAGTGCGGCGGAGGGGGTGGCAACGCCCTCTGCACACTGATCCCTCCAAGGGACCTGGCCCAAAGGGAGCAAAGAGGCATATGACGAAGGCTGACCTGATCGAAGAGATTTCGCGGCTGGCGGAGCTCACCCGCAAAGACAGCGAAGTGATTGTGGATACGATCTTTGACAGCGTGGTGCGCTCGCTGCGGGTGGGCGACAAAATCGAAATACGCGGGTTTGGCAGCTTCCGCACTCGCCAACGCAAGCCACGAGTGGGCCGGAACCCGAAAACTGGCGATCGCGTGGAAGTCCCGGCTAAGAAGATCCCATTCTTCAAGCCCAGCAAGGAACTGAAGGATCTGGTCAACAACAGCGCGGCAGCAGAAGTAGTTCCGGCAGCGCCGCCCACACCACCCAGCGCGCACTAGACTGGATTTGAGCTTCCCGCCTCGATGCAGCGCCCTGATCGCGCGCAGTTCTTTTGCTTGGAGCCTTCAACGGGAAGCGGCACGCGCCCGTGCGGCCTGCGCGAGCACTTCGATGGTGGGGAATGACTTCGCGACCGTGAATGTGCGCTCCGGCGGCAATGTGCCGCTCGAAATCGCTTTCGCCATCATCTCAATGGCTTGACCCGCATTGGGTGGGATGAAAATCGTAGCAGTCAGCAGCTTGCTGCGCACCCACTCCTGTCCGGTCTTGGGAAGTCCGTCGCAACCGAGAAACACCATCTTCTGCCACTCTTTGCGCAGTTCGCGGCATTCCTCGAAGGCTTTGCGGGCTCCTATAGCCATGGAATCGTCCTGCGCGCAAACGGCCTCAATCTGCGCCTGGCGCGAAGTGGAAAGAAGGAGAAACGAACTGACCGTTTTGTGGGCGCTGGCTTCGGTCCAATGGGCCTTCAGGACGCGAAGGTGCACGTTATCGGACTTGGTTTCGAGCATCCCGGTGTAGCGCTGTTTGGCAGCTGAACTGTCGGGCGGGCCTTGAATGTAGAGAACGATCCCGCCGGCGGGTAGCAGGGCGCCCAGTTGCTGTCCCTGGATGCGGCCAATCTCTTCGTGGTCTGAAGTAATGGCAAATGCCGGCACATGGGAACGGCGGCGGAGTTCGGAGATGTAATCGGCGTTCGCATTCAGCAGCACCACTCCAATTCCAGCGGCGGCAGCAGCACGCGCAGCCTGGGGATGCACCGTCGACCCGGCCGGTTCAAAAAGGATGGCGTCGGGCCGCGGGGCGTTCGTAGAATGGATGCTGGAGAGGAGTTGCTGGCTCTGCACGATGCCGTCGTTGCCGGCATAGACGATCTGGAGCTCAACCCCCAGCTTACTGGCTGTCTGGCGCGCGGCGGTGGTCTGCTCAAGCTGATAATCGTTATCGTCGTTGGTCAGCGAAAGCAGGAAACGCAGCTTTTTCATGACGTGGAGGCTTCTGGCGCAATCATACGCCCGCGCGACTTGTAGGTGCGCGTGACGGTGGTAACCCGCACTCGCCGTGAATGTGTAAGATATGGAAGCGGGGCCCGTAGCTCAACGGTTAGAGCAGCAGACTCATAATCTGTCGGTTCCTGGTTCGAATCCAGGCGGGCCCACCAAAACCTCAGCCGTCTCCTCCGCCTTTACTCCACCGGCAAGCTAAAGTAGAAAACCGACCCGTGCCCCAACTGGCTGGTAAGGCCAAGCCGTCCGCCGTGGGCTTCCACGATGGCTTTGCAAATGGCCAGTCCCATGCCGGTTCCGTGGACTTGCACCCGCTGGTTTCGTCCACGGTAAAACTTTTCGAAAACGAGGGACTGCTCGAAATCGTCGATGCCGGGACCGCGATCGGCAATATTGATGATGATGTTCTCGTCTTTCGCTTCTGCGGTGATGCGGATCGGAGCGTCGGCGGGTGAGTATTTGGCGGCATTTTCGATCAGATGCACCAGGACTTCCTTGATGTGAGCCGAGTCCATGCGCGCATTGGGAAGACCGGCGGGAATTCTGACGTCCACGGGATGGTGGACCAGGAGTTGCTTCAGCTCGTCGAGCGCTTGTTCAACCACAGGGCCTACGGGCGCGGATTCAAAACGAAATTCCACTTTGTTGGCATCCAACTGGGCCATCTCGGCGGCTTCGCCGATCAGCCGGTTCAGGCGGTCGCTTTCCTCGTTGATGATAGTCAGCAATTCCTCTCTCTCCTCCGGCGAATGCTTGGCCGCGGGATGATCGGGGCTGCCGAGCAGCGAGGTTACGGACGCTTTGATGGCAGTGAGCGGAGTGCGAAACTCATGCGTGACGGAATCCAGGAGGACCGAGCGCAGTTGCTCGCTTTCGCGGGCCGCTTCGGCGCGGCTCAGCTTTTCCACAGCGCCCGCGCGCTCGATGGAAATGGCCACCAGACTGCCGATGGCCTCCAGGGTTTGCCGCGAAAGCTCTGAACCGGAGACGCCCATGCTGCCCACCACGCGCATGCCCATGCGCAGCGGCATCAAGGCCAGCTGATGGGCAGCATCGAATCGAGGTTCCCCGCGCAGGCAGATCAATTGGAGATCGCGCGATTCCAATCCGTCGATGCTGGGGCCGGAGCGATAAACGTCGCTGCGGCTCGACAGCGAAATCGCCGCCGACCGGATGCCGAAGGAGTCCACTATGTAACGGGGAATCAGGTTCAGCAACTCCGCCGGATTGTCGCTCGAAAGCAGCAACTGGCTGAAGGCGTAGAGGCGCTCCAGTTCCTGCTGGCGCTCGACGGCAGAGCGCGTCCCGCGCCGGGCGCGCGCCGACAGTTCGCTGGCTGTGACTGCGGTGACCAGAAAGGCGAAGAGTGCGATCCAGTTCTGCGGGTCGGCGATGGTAAAGGTGCCGATCGGGGGCAGGAAATAGTAATTAAAAGCGAGGGTCGCAATCACCGACATGAAAACGGCTTCCCGCAAGCCCCAGGAAGCGGAGATCCCGAGGACGCCGAGCAGGAAGGCGAGCGCGATTGTGGTCGGATTCAGATGGAGCCAGCGGTAGCCGACCAGCGTAATCCCCGCCACCGACAGCATCGCGGTCACGTATCCCGAAACGGATCTGGCCGCATGGTTCACGAGGCGATTGTATGACAAAGCAAGGTTTCAGGGTTTCAAAGTTTCAAGGACGGGGAACAGCGGCTAAACGCTGATGGGCGAATCAAGACCTTGAAACTCTGAATCCTTGTTTCTTCACACATCGACAAACTCCGATCTCTCAACGACAATAATCGCGATGCCCAAGACACCGGATCAGTGGCTGGAGGACGTTTCGCCGACGAACAAGGGAGGCAGGTTCAAGCTCTTTCTTGGATATGCTCCCGGCGTGGGCAAGACCTACACCATGCTAACCGAGGCGATCCGTCGCCATGCCCGCGGCGAAGATGTGGTGATCGGAGTGGTAGAAACCCACGGCCGGAAAACGGTGGCGGAACTGCTTACCCAGTTGGAAGTGGTGCCGCGCAAGTCCATCGAGTACAAGGGTGCGGTCTTCGAAGAGATGGACGTGGACGCTATTCTCGCGCGCAGGCCTCGGGTTGTGCTGGTGGACGAACTGGCGCACACCAATATCGAGGGCAGCAAACATCGCAAACGCTACGAAGATGTGCTGGAACTGCTGGATGCGGGGATCGACGTTCTTTCCACCATGAACATCCAGCACCTGGAGAGCGTGACTCCGACGGTGCAGGGAATCACCGGAATCCAGGTGCGGGAAACGGTTCCCGACTGGGTGATGCAAAGAGTCAACGAAGTCGTGATGATCGACCTGACTCCGGAGGCGCTGCAGAACCGTATGCGGCGTGGCGACGTTTATCCGCAGGAACGGGTGGGACGGGCGCTGGAAAACTTTTTCCGCGAGACCAACCTGATCGCCTTGCGCGAGCTGGCATTGCGCCAGGTGGCCCAGGTGGTGGATCGAAGCCTGGAAGAGCACCGCGGAGAGGAAGAGAAAGATCGGGGAGCGGTTCCCATCCGCGAACGCATCGCGGTTTGCGTCAGTTCGAACCCGGCGGCGCAGTATCTGATTGCCCGCGGAGCGCGTATGGCACAAGCGATGAATGCCGATCTCTTTGTGGTTTATACCGATTTGGGGCAGGACACGAGCGAAGCGAATCAGCGAACCTTGAACGCGAATATCCGCTTTGCAGAAAACGTTGGGGCAGCGGTGGTGCGGCTTACGGGAAAGACCGTGGCGCAGGCGGTTGCGGAATTCGTCAATCAGAACCACATCACGCAAGTCGTCTTTGGACGCTCCGCCACCCGCGGCTGGAAGCGCTATTTCTATCTCTCGGCGATCCATCAGTTTTTGCGCGACGCCCCGGCGGTGGACGTCCACATCGTGACACAAGAACCCGGCTAGTAAGTGGTTGCACTGGTTGGAGCACAATGTTGGACCATAAACACATCTTGGTGGTGGACGATGAATCCCAGATCACGCGGGTGCTGCGGACTTCTCTTTCCAGTCACGGATATGACATTCGCGTTGCCAACGACGGCGAGACGGCGCTGGAGATCATGAAAGACTGGTCGCCGGATCTGGTCATCACCGACCTGGCGATGCCCAACATGGACGGCCTGGAGTTGTGCCGGCGGCTGCGGCTTTCCACGCGGATTCCCATCATCGTGCTCTCCGTCAGGGGCGAGGAAAAGACCAAAGTTCAGGCGCTGGATGCGGGCGCCGACGATTACGTCACCAAACCCTTCGGAATCGAGGAATTGCTGGCGCGGGTGCGCGCCAATCTGCGCCGCGCCCCGGCAGCCGAAAACGAAGGATCGCCGCTCATTGAGGTTGGCGATTTCCGCATCGATCTGGCGGCCCACAAAGTCACGGTCCGTCGCCGGGAGGTTCACCTTACCCCGAAGGAATTTGATCTCCTGACTTATCTGGCGCGTCATCCCGGCAAAGTGACTACCCACCGAACCCTGCTGGCAGCCATCTGGGGTGGGCAGAGTACCGAACAAGTGGAGTACCTGCGGGTGTTTGTCGGCCAGTTGCGCAAGAAGCTGGAGCCGGAAGCGTCCTCGCCGCGGTACATCGTCACCGAGCCTTGGGTAGGCTACCGCTTCGAGCCCGCGGGATAGACCGGTTGTCCCCGCCCTGCTGCACCCCCCATCCCCCACTTTCGTCCGACATCTTACGAACATTCTACGAAAACTTTATTCAATCCTTATGATGCTCGTTATCCAATTGAATTGGGGTTGGATCAGATCGTAAGGAGACCGCCTACGAAGCATCGCGCCATAGTCCATGCGGAAAGCACGAAGTCCGGTTGCAAGCTGCAGCTGGGACTGAGGCTTATCAAAATATCGGCCATTGCTGTCATGCTGTCTGTATTCAGCGGCGCGGCGCCGATCGCGCAGGGGAGCGCGGATATGCAGACTCTCACTGGAATCGTTGGCTGCGAGTGGCAGGTAACTGGACGTTATGAGTGCCGCAGGCGCACCCGCCAAGATTGCATACGGGAATGCGTCAGCGTGGGGTCTCCATATGTCTTGGCAGTGGACAAAAGAATGCATCGGCTTTCCGGTAATGCGGCTGAGTTCGATAAGGCTGCCGGCGCTACGGCGGTCGTGACTGGGACAGTCGACGGGGAAGAAATAAGCGTTCGCTCGATCACCGACGTAGAAAAGCGTCACAGCATCCGTTAATTGGATGCACACCGGCAATTTTTCAGAAAGGTAAAAGGGTATGTCGATTCAGGAAGTGTCTGCAGAAGAACTTGCAAAATTGTTCCACCATTACCAGGGAGCTCTCTTGGAGGACTTCCAAGCTCTGCGCAAGGAAGCAGCCCCCCAGTCATGGGAGCAGGTGCCACAAAACGAGCGCAAATTGATGGTCGCGGCAGCGCGCCTGGCGCTGCTGGAGCTGGGAGCAACCGCCAAGCAAACGCCAGTCGATCGCCGGTATTTCGCCAAACCCGGCGAGGCGAATTGGGGGTGCTAGCTCTCCCGGCTGTTATCAAGCCGGTCTTCTTTATGAAATTTTTACGTACCATTTAGCCCACCTTTACGCTCCGCGATCATCAAATGGTTGCTGCGGCACGTTCCTGACAATTGTGCCCGGACGGTGAAAGTGAAGCTGGTTCTCGGATTGTGCGCAGGGGCCGTGGTTTTCATGCTGTGGTCTTTTGTCGCTTTTCTACGAGAAGGCAAGAGCTTTCGCGGCAACCGGTAAGGATTCGTTTAGCAAAAATCCAATTCAGCTCAGCAACGTGGAAAGCGAGTGATTATGTTTACCAACGTTAAGAACTATGTGCGCGAGCGCGCTCGAGCAACTGCTAAGTGGGCGGCCCTCATCGGGGTAATCGCAGCGGTACTATCGCTGCCGCTCCAAGGGCAACAAAATGGTCAGCAAATAGCCGAAGATGTCCCGGCTAGTGCTTCGGGATTGCCTGGTCAAACGGCTCGGGCAGAGAATCAGCCGTCACAGCAAGAAATCGTGCAAGAACTCGATGCCATGAAAAAGCGCATCGCCCAGCTCGAAGCTCAACTGCAAAAGCAGGCCGGACAGGGCACGGCATCAACTGTGGAAGAAAGTGAAGCACCATCCAAAGGGCCGAATGTTCCTGAAACTCGCCTGGCCTCCGCTTCGCTCTTGCAGCCCTCCCTCACTCAACTACAGAGCGGTGCCGAGACCGCGCCGCCGGCCACCACCTCCACAAGAACGCCAAAGATCGATCCTTTCTCGGATTGGGATTGGACCTGGCTCAACGGCAACCCGCGCAACAAGGATGTCGCCTTTGATTCAAAGTTCTTCACCCCGGAAATCCGAGCCGATATCACCTACAACTACGATTTCAATAATCCAATCGACAACTCGATCGGTGGGTCAAGCGAAATCTTTCGCGCCAACGAAATCCAGTTGGAACAGCTCGGTCTCGGCGGCGATTTTCATTACGACAACGTTCGCGCCCGATTCATGACTCAATTTGGCATGTACTCGACGACCACGGTGCGCAATGACCCCAGTTATGCCAAGGGACAATGGAATGTCAACGAGGCGCACCGCTACCTGGCAGAAGCCTACGGCGGTTATCACATCAACGCGTTGAATGGGATCAATGTGGACGCCGGCATTTTCTTGTCCTACATTGGCCTGTTCAGCTACTACAACGCTGATAATTGGGCCTACCAGCCTTCATACGTTTCCTCCAACACACCCTGGTTCTTCGAAGGCCTGCGGGTACAGATATTCCCCACGCCCCACTTGAAGATCGAACCGTGGCTCATCAATGGATGGCAATCGTACGCCTCTGCCAATTCGAGGAAGGGTTTGGGGGGGCAGATCAAGTGGACTCCAAGACCGTGGGTGAACATCATCTCCAACAATTACGGCCTCGGCCACGACGACTTGTACATACCAAAGCGCGGCCGCATCCACACCGACGACAGTATCGAGATCAAGTACTACGACAAACCGGGACAGACCCTCGACAAGATGGCGTTCTCCTTCACCGGCGATTTGGGTTGCGAATTCGGCGGCGGCGTCAGCTGCCACGGTAATACTTCGGAAGGCCCGAAGCAGAGCTTTATCGGCTTCATGTTTTACAACCGCGATTGGTTCAAGAAGGACACCTACGGATTAACCATCGGCGGCGGCAAGATTAACAATCCTGGACGCTATCTGGTCCTGCTGCCGCCCATTAATGGCGAGACGGCCCCCTCCGCGGCGATCAACGCGCCCTACTTTACTGGAAATCCCGGGGACCCATTCAAGGCCTGGGATTCTTCGATCACATTCGATTACATGCCCAAGCAGTGGATCACCTTCCGCTGGGAATACGACTACCGCCACGCGAGCGTGCCGTATTGGACGGGTCGCGGCGGAGTTACACCGCCGGGTTCGGGCGGAGTGCCTTACACCAACAACGGATATCCGCAATTCTTTGCTTGCAACGACGGAAATACATCCGGGGCGTTGACTCTGAGCGCCGCGCAAACGGCTTGCGGGGCACAGGGCAGCACCGTGTGGTTCCCCGATCTGCGCAGAGACGAGTCGTTCGTCGACTTCGCCATTCTGGTTAAGTTCTGATCGTGGCAAGCAGCAAATTCGCGCTTGGCGGGGGCTGTGTGCAAGACCTGATTCATGTCACGCCGCATCACGCCCCCACCACTTCTACTCTCTAATCTCCGGCTGCGAGATCGCGGTGAACGTCTCCAGCGCGGCTTGGCGGGCGCGCAACTCTCCCATTTCCCCTTCGCCGAGCTTTTCGGCGCAGCCTGCCACGGTCCGCCTTCCGCGCTCGACGAGTATCCGGCGGAACTCCGGATCAGGCGTCGAGGTGGCGATGTCACCGAAGGCGCGCAGCAACCGCAAGCTGACGGCCACGTCCGCCTTCGAATACATGCGGATCTGCTCAAAGGCTGCTTCCAGCAGGCGGGGGAAGTGGATCCATCCGATGCTGGCGCGAACGATGCCCGGCGGATCGTAGAGCAGATCCTCCGGCGGCTCCCGGGACGCGAAGCGGATCATGATGCGACTCAACTGGTCGACGCAGCTGATAGCTGTGGTCGGGTCGTTAACGGCGGGCGAGATCGCCTTCAACGCCACATCGACAATCTGCAGGACGCCAAACTCCACGTCCTGCTGTAGGGTTCGGGTCGGACCGAGGTCGAACGCGGCCAGCAACTCGGCGGGTCCTTCGGGGGGCAGGCGCTTTCCCTTGGAGACCATCATCAGCGGGATTCCTGCCGGAACGAATTGGCCGACCCGGCGCAGAACGCGGATGGTGACGTGATAGTGCTTCGCCAGGGCGACCAGGCGCGCTGTATCGACGAACCGGACGTAGCCGGAATCATGGCTCAAGACGGCCACCTCGGTCGGGTTGGGCCGGAGCGGTTCAGCATCCTCCAGGTAGTTCAGCCGGTGCGGCCAAGGCATAACTTCATCGATCATGGCTTCCGTTTCTGCCGCGATTCTGTCGACAATGTGATTGACGCTGATGGCCTGCGAGATGTGATGAATGAAAAAGAGCAGCAACCCGACGCAGACCAGCGCCAGCACCATCGCGCCCAGGACCGTGGCTACGGGCTCGAAGGGGTGAGGGAGCGAACGCGCCGCCGGAAGCGCTGCCAGGCAGTACAGGAAAGTGCCGAGGAAGATACCGAGCGTCCACTGCGTCACGCGGTCCCTGGAAAAGCTGACGATGATGCGCGGGGAGAACTGCATCGAGGCCAGGGTGAGCGTCATCAACAGGATGGCAAAGACGATCGACACCACCGTCATGATGGAGGCGGCAATGCCCGCCAGAATGACCTGGGCGACTTGCGGATCGGCGTGCGAGGGAAACAGGACCGTGGGTACCCAGGCGCTGGTAGCCGGAAACGCTTCTTCCAACCACGACAGGAATGCGCCGGCGCAACCCAGCGTCAGCGCGATGGTGAGCGGGCGAATCAGAAAACCGCCACGCAAGTTATACATAGCGTGGCGCAGCATCAACCTCAGGCTCTTCCTCATGGCTCTATCGGGTTCAAGTGTAGTGGTCCGGACCCGCGCATACAACGAAAACCGGGAAGACCACAGGCCCCACAAGATGCCCGGCAGCCCGCATTATCTTTATGACTTCTTTACGAACCGCTTAGCGCACTTTTATGGAGAGACCTGTTTAATTTGGATGAGCACAAGCCACCAGCTTGCCTTCGGTAAGACGCCCGGGACTCTGCCCCGGATGGGGGCCGGTTGAATTCAGCCGTGCTGGTCGAGTGTTGATTGTGACGACAAGCCAGCGAGTGCTTGACGTCATTATGTACGGAGGTTCCATGCAAGACCTGATCTTTGTCGTAGTCACGATAGCGTTCTTCGTGCTATCGCTCGGTTATGTGCAATTCTGCGATCGAATTCGCTGAGAAATAATCGCCTGAGGCAAATCAAATATGAATGCTGAATCGATCATCATGCTGATCGTAAGTGCGGGGTTGATGGTCTACCTGCTTTATGCGTTGCTGAGACCGGAGAAATTCTGAAATGACAACCAATGGCTGGATGCAGATCTTTATATTTCTGGCTCTGATTCTGGCGATTACCAAGCCGCTCGGTGTGTACATGGCAAAAGTGTTTAGCCGTGAGCGCACTTTTCTCGACCCCGTGGTCCGCCCGATCGAGCGGTTGCTCTATCGTATGGCTGGCGTCGATGAAAAGCACGAGATGCGCTGGACCGAATACGCTTTCGCCATGCTGCTGTTCAGCGGCGCCACCATGCTGCTGCTTTACCTGATCGAGCGGGTGCAGCAGTTCCTGCCCTGGAATCCGCAGAAGTTCGGTGCGGTCGCTCAGGCTCTGGCGTTTAACACGGCTGCGTCCTTCACGACGAATACCAATTGGCAGAACTATTCGGGCGAGTCCACCATGAGCTATCTCACGCAAATGGCTGGACTGGCCTACCACAACTTCGCCTCAGCGGCGGTAGGCATTGCGCTGGCGATCGCCTTCGTTCGCGGCATCGCGCGAAGGGAAAAAGACACCATCGGCAATTTCTGGGTCGACATGACCCGCTCCGCCCTGTGGGTCCTGCTGCCGATCTGCATCGTCTATGCCCTGGCCCTGGTTTCGCAGGGCGCCGTGCAAAACCTCAGGCCGTATGACACCGCGAAGCTGGTCGAGCCGCACCAGGTCCAGAAAACTGGAACCGACGGCAAGCCGATGGTTGGACCAGATGGCAAGCCGGTGATGGACACCGTCACCGACCAGACCATCGCGCAAGGGCCGGTTGCTTCTCAAGAGGCGATCAAGATGCTGGGCACGAACGGCGGCGGATTTTTCAACGCCAACAGTTCCCATCCCTTTGAAAATCCGACACCCCTTAGCAACCTTCTGCAGATGCTTTCCATCTTCGCCATCCCGGCCGGCCTTACTTACACGCTGGGCCGAATGACGGGGTCGCCGCGTCACGGCTGGGCGGTTTGGGCGGCGATGGCGATTCTGTTTCTGTGTGGAGTGACCACGGCTTACTGGGCTGAAGCCAAAGGCAATCCTCTGCTCCATGGAGTCGACCAACGCGCCACCGCGACGCAGGCTGGCGGCAACATGGAAGGCAAGGAAGTTCGCTTTGGCATCGCCAATTCCGCGTTGTTTGCCACCGTCACCACCGATGCAAGTTGTGGCGCCATCAACAGCGTCCATGATTCCTATACTCCCCTGGGCGGAATGGTGCCGCTGGTCAACATCATGCTCAGCGAGACCGTTTTTGGAGGAGTGGGCGCAGGCCTCTACGGCATCCTGATCTACGTGGTGCTGGCGGTGTTCATTGCCGGGCTCATGGTCGGGCGAACACCAGAGTATCTGGGTAAGAAGATTGAAGCCTATGACGTGAAGATGGCGATGCTGGTCACCCTGGTTTTCCCGCTGATCATCCTGGTGCTCACGGGCATTTCATCGGTCGCGGGATTTGGTACATCGAGCATCAGCAATGCGGGGCCACATGGGCTGACCCAAATCCTCTACTTGTTTACGTCGTCGGCAGGGAATAATGGCTCCGCGTTCGCCGGCATCAACGGCAACACGCTTTGGTACAACACTGCGGGCGCGATGACCATGCTCGTGGGACGGTTCTTCATGATCATTCCGATGCTGGCGATTGCCGGCAACCTGGCGAAGAAGAAAACCGTGCCCGCTTCGGCAGGGACGTTCCCGGTGACTACGCCCCTGTTTACCGTTCTGCTGGTATCGGTGATTTTGATCGTGGGAGCGCTCACATTTTTCCCGGCGCTTAGTCTGGGGCCCGTACTTGAACACCTGCTGATGATGGCAGGCAAAACTTTTTAAGGCGTAATCCGGTGGAGCGACGGGCCCTCGCCCGTCCGCCGAGGCTGAGCTTCCGAGGTAAGACATGGCAGAAAAGAAAAGCAAGAGTTTGTGGGACGCAAAAATCATCCGGCGGGCTTTGGTCGACGCGCTGGTCAAACTCGATCCACGCACCATGATGAAGAATCCGGTCATGTTCGTGGTCGAGGTTGGCAGCGTGGTGACCACCATCCTGTTATTCGGCGGGAAGCAGAGCTTCGCCTTCAATCTGCAGATCACTCTGTGGCTTTGGTTCACGGTGCTGTTTGCAAATTTCGCAGAGGCCATGGCCGAAGGTCGGGGCAAAGCGCAAGCCGAAACACTGCGTAAAGCCCGGTCTGAAACCGTAGCCAAGCGCCTGCTGGCGAACGGCGGGTCAGAAACCGTGGCGAGCGCGAAACTGCGTTCTGGTGACGTCGTGATGGTGATCGCGGGCGAACTTGTGCCGGGTGACGGCGAAGTCATCGAAGGCGTTGCCTCGGTAGACGAATCCGCGATTACGGGCGAATCTGCTCCCGTGATCCGCGAAGCCGGAGGTGACCGGTCGGCCGTTACCGGGGGCACGCGTGTGCTTTCCGATGTAATCAAAGTTCGAATCACTTCGAACCCGGGCGAAACCTTCCTCGACAGAATGATTGCTTTGGTCGAGGGCGCGGAACGTCAGAAGACTCCGAATGAGATCGCGCTCAACATTCTGTTGGCGGGCTTGACCATCATTTTCCTGCTGGCGGTGGTTACGCTGCAGCCTTTCGCGATTTACTCCGGATCGCCGCAGACGGTATTCGTGCTTGTGTCCCTCTTGGTCTGCCTGATTCCGACCACCATTGGCGGTCTGCTTTCAGCGATTGGCATTGCCGGCATGGATCGCCTGGTGCAGCACAACGTGCTGGCAATGTCCGGACGCGCGGTGGAAGCTGCCGGAGACGTGAACACCTTGCTGCTCGACAAGACGGGAACGATCACGCTGGGCAACCGCCAGGCAGCGGAGTTCATTCCGGCGCCGGGAATCACCACCGCCGAAATGGCCGACGCCGCGCAACTTTCTTCGCTTGCCGACGAAACACCCGAGGGCCGGTCGATTGTCGTGCTGGCAAAAGAGAAATACAACCTGCGCGGCCGTGAACTGGCTTCGCATGAAGCCGTGTTCGTTCCCTTCACCGCGCAAACGCGTATGTCAGGCGTGAACCTGGACGGCCGCGAGATTCGTAAGGGAGCAGTCGACGCCATCACCAAGTACTTGCATCAGTTCGGCACCTCGCTGCCGCGCGAGATTCAGGCCAGCGTGGAACAGATCTCGCGCTCCGGAGGAACTCCTCTGGTAGTGGCGGAGAATCAGAGGGCGCTGGGCGTGATCTATCTGAAAGACATCGTCAAAGGCGGAATGCGCGAGCGCTTCAATCAACTGCGCGCCATGGGGATCAAGACCGTCATGATCACCGGCGACAATCCGCTGACCGCGGCCGCGATCGCGCGCGAGGCCGGCGTGGACGATTTTCTGGCAGAAGCGACTCCGAAAGAAAAGATGGATCTGATCCGCCGTGAGCAGGCCGACGGAAAACTCGTCGCCATGACCGGCGACGGCACCAACGACGCTCCGGCACTGGCTCAGGCCGATGTGGGCGTGGCCATGAATACCGGCACGCAAGCGGCAAAAGAGGCCGGAAACATGGTGGATCTGGACTCGAATCCCACCAAGCTCATCGAGGTGGTGGCGATCGGCAAACAGTTGCTGATGACGCGCGGAGCGCTCACTACCTTTTCGATTGCGAACGATGTGGCCAAGTATTTCGCGATCATTCCGGCCATGTTTGCCGGAACGTTCCCCGTGCTGAATGCGCTGAACATCATGCGGCTGCAAACGCCGCAGTCGGCAATTCTTTCCGCCGTTATTTTTAACGCGCTCATTATCGTGGCCCTGATTCCGCTGGCACTGCGCGGGGTCGCGTACAAGCCGATGAGCGCCGAATCTCTGCTGCGGCAAAATCTGCTGGTGTATGGATTTGGCGGCTTGGTGGTCCCGTTCATAGGCATCAAGCTGATTGACATGCTTATCACCGGCATCAAACTGGCCTAGGAAATAGGTGGCATCGAGAAGAACTGGTATCGAGAAGAACCTATGAAGAAAAATCTGATTACAGCTGTACTCATGACGATCGCGACGACGGTGCTCTTGGGAGTTCTGTATCCCCTGCTGGTGACCGGACTGGCGCAACTGATATTCCCCAAGCAGGCCAATGGCGAGCTGATCAAAGGGAAGGACGGAGCGATAGTCGGTTCGCGGCTGATTGGCCAACCCTTTTCGGGACCAGGCTACTTTCATTCGCGGCCATCTGCTGCGGGCGCCGCGGGCTACGATGCCACTGCTTCGAGCGGCTCAAATCTCGGTCCGACCAACGCGCAGTTGATTACTCGCGTCAATGGAGACGTTGCCAAGTTGCAAGCCGAAAATCCCGGGACTCCCATCCCCGTCGATCTGGTGACGACATCGGGTTCAGGACTCGATCCGGATATTACGCCGGCGGCGGCAGAGTTCCAGATTCGTCGCGTCGCTGCGGAACGCAAAATTCCGGAAGCCGAAGTCAGAAGCATGGTCGTCGAAAATTCCGCGAACCGGCAGTGGGGATTTCTGGGTGAACCTCGCGTGAACGTGCTCGAACTGAATCTTGCGCTTGATGCCCGCTACGGGCGAGTTCACTAAATCGTGTGGAAGCGGGGCTCTGCCTCGCTTGGACGGGGCGAAGCCCCGTCCCGCATGGTCCCGTTTTAGCGCGGCGGACAAATCACTCGCAGGGCGCCGGCAGCCACGGAAATCTCGGCGGGCGCTTCGCACACAAATTCTCCATCCGCATAGATCTCGATCGGAGTTTCGGTCTGCACGTGTACCCGTTCGGCCCGCGAGTACTCAACTTCGGGCATCAAGAGGTGTTGCCCGAAATACACCGTGGGAAACATGCAAAACAGCTTGAAGGGATTCAGCTTGTTGATCCGGCAAATATCGAGCTTGCCATCGGCGAAATCCGCTTCCGGCGCGATGCGCATGCCGTCGCCATAAAACTGCGTGTTGGCGAAAGCGGCGAGCAAGGTGAGCTTCTCGGCTTCGGTATCATCGTTTTCACTGAACTGCTGGCCATTGACCTGCGTCAGCCGCATGGAATAAGCAGGAAGCTTGAGCAGCAGCGGCAATAACGCCAGGGCATAGCCGCCGTGTGCGCGCAGCCAGCGCGGCATCCGATTGGCGCGGCGAGCCGCAACCGAGTCCAGACCGCAACCAGCGACGCCGCAGAAGTAATGGGTGCGCTCTGGCGAAGCCGACGGAACGATGACTCCGAGATCAACTGCCTGCGCCCGAATTTTCCCCGATTCGAAATCGCGCCAGACGCGCAGGGAGTCTCGCGTCGACCGCAGGTTCAGCGCACGGGCAAAGTCATTTCCGCTGCCTGCCGGGACGATTAGCACAGGAAGCTGGAGCCGTACCAGCGCTGGCAGATGACGATGAATGGTGCCATCCCCGCCAAAAATTAGAATGGCGTCGGCGTCCCTGGAAGAGGCCGGCAGTCCTTGGATCCATTCGGTTGGAGTGTCGGCTTGAAACGGTCTTAAGTCAGCCGGCGAAGTTCCCAACCCGAAGATGACGGCGGCGCGCATGCGTTCAGCATTAGAGCATATCCGGCGCGGATGGGCCTATAGGTTTGCCTGAGACCTTTCTCATTTCGGCAGGCATTTCTCCATGAAGTCGACCAGATCTTTTTTCATCTTGTTATGTTCGACGCGATCGATGTACACCATATGCCCAGAGTTGTAAGTGGCGTAGGAAACATTCTGGCGATACTGCCCGTCGAGGTTCAGATGATCCATGGTCCAGTTGGCAGCGGCGAAGGGTGTGGCCAGGTCGTAGTAGCCTTCCATCACCAGAATTTTCATATACGGATTCTTGATCATGGCTGACCGCAGCCCGCCAGCCGTGCTGGGAAAGCCTTTCTCGGCATCGCCCAAATACCAATCGCGGAAGCCCGGCTGATCGTAGGCGAAAACCCGGTAGGGCATGTCAGACTTGTAATTGAGTTCAGTGCGCAGGTAGTTGTTGAATGCTGAAGTGTAAGGGGGCAGGATGGCGGCGCTCGTCGGGTCATAAAAGAACCGGTCTTCGTCGGGATTGGGGCTGCTGAAGCGCCCATCGAGGCGGCCGGCGACCAGCTTCTGATCGAGCAACAGTTCATGCGTAAAAGTGGGAACGTCAATGCGCAGGTTGTGGGCTTCGACCACTTCCGGCCGCAGACCAATGTAGCGCGACAGTTGCTCGACAATCTTGCGTCGCTCTTCCGGCGTCATAGCGTCGCCTTTGCCCAGAGCGAGCGCATAATCATTGGACGACCAGCGCACGACTTCCTCGCGCGTCTTCGCCACATCCTGGGTTAGATCGGCAGAGAGCTTGTGATGGTACCCGGCGATCATGTTGAACGTGGGTACCAACAGAAAATATGGCAGGTCGTTCGACTTGTTCCATTCGAGCGTCTGGAAATCCACGGCCATCGAGAGCAGGGTGACACCATTGAAAGCGATGCCATGATCGGCCAGGTACCCGGCGATGCCGGCGGCGCGCGTCGTGCCGTAGCTTTCCCCGAGCAGGAACAGCGGAGAACTCCAGCGATCGTAACGGGAAATATAAAGGCGGATGAATTCTTCAAAGGCTTCCACGTCGCCTTTTACGCCCAGAAATTTCTTGGTAAGTTCGGGGGTCGCGGCTCGCGAGTAACCGGTCGCCATGGCATCCACCATGACGATGTCACTGCGATCGAGAAGCGTGTCGGGGTTGTCTTCCAGGCGATAAGGCGCTGCCGGCATGAATCCGTTTGGCTGCAAGACGACGCGCTTCGGTCCGAGTGCGCCCATGTGCAGCCACACCGAGGCCGAGCCGGGACCGCCGTTGAATGCGAACGTCAGCGGACGCTTTGCCGCATCCTGCCCGTCGAGCGTATAGGCGACGAAAAACATTTCGGCTTCCGTCTTGCCGTCTCCCCGCTTGATGGGGAGCCTCCCGGCCGTCGCCGTGTAACTGAGAGTCTTGCCGTTGAGAGTGATCTGGTGATGCGTGATTACGGGCGGGACCTCGGCCACATCGTAATGTTCTTCCTTATCTTTATCCGTAGCTTCGCCGGAGTCGGCCCTGGGCGGCGGTTCGGCGGGCTTGCCGCTTTCCGCGGGCCTATCCGGTATCGCGGCGTTTGCCGGTGCTGTTTGCTTCTTATCTTTCTTGGATGCGGCTTGCTTCGCGTTCTCGGTCATCGTGTCCTGGTTTTGCTGCGCCGCCGCAAACGGAATCGTCAGTACGGCGAAAAGAAGAACGATCAGAATTCTCATGCTTGTCTCCGGGAGAAAATTGTCGGAGCCGTATTATAGCGTTTTCTCTGATGGTGCTTGGAAAAGTCCAGCCCAAGGTCTACAATTCGGCTGGACCGGGACAATCACATCGTACTCCCCCGGGAATTTCGCGTGTGGATAGGAATATTCCAAAGGAGCTGCCCAATATGAAGAAAGTACTTGCCTTACTGTTTGCTCTTGCTCTCTCCGTTTCGATGTCATCATTTGCTTTCGCTCAAGCCGATAAACCCGCGGACAAACCGGCGGACAAGAAAGAAGCGAAAGCAAAACCCGCGACCAAGAAAGCAACCAAGAAAACCGTCGCGAAGAAAGACACCACGAAGAAAGACACAACCAAGAAGGACGCCACGACGAAGTAAGCTCTCCCTCCTGTTTCGGTTTCGACCCCGGCTCTGGTCGGGGTTTTCTTTTCGCCGTTGCCTGTTCCGCCGTGGGCAACCTCCAGACGTGCTAAAATTTGTTGCGCTGAAATGCTTCCTCCGGCCAGGTGGCGCACCAATTCTCTCCATCCTGGCAATGACGGACTAAAGACGTGGCCCAGAACCCTAACGTTCAAAACGACTCGATCACCTACGCCGACGCCGGTGTCAGCATTGATCGTGGCAACCGCACCAAGCAGCGCATCAAGTATCTGGCCCACAAGACTTTTACCAAGGGCGTGCTGAGCGAAATTGGCGGATTCGGTGGATTATTTTCGGTCGACAAGAAGTACTTGGATCCGGTGCTAGTTTCGAGCGTGGATGGCGTGGGCACCAAGTTAAAGGTGGCCTTCGACATGAAAATGCACCACACCGTCGGCGCCGATCTGGTGAATCACTGTGTGAACGATATCGCGGTGCAGGGTGCGGCGCCATTGTTTTTCATGGACTACTTGGCCACCGGAACGCTGGACCCGGAGGTCGCCGAAAAAATTGTTGGCGGCCTGGCCGAAGCCTGTAAACATAACGGCTGCGCCCTGATCGGTGGCGAGACCGCCGAAATGCCGGGGTTCTATCCCGGAGGCGAGTATGATCTTGCCGGATTCATCGTTGGCGTGGTCGAGCGCGACCGCATCATCAGCGGCAAAGACGTGCAGGTGGGGGATTGCGTCCTGGGGTTGCCCTCCAACGGCCTGCACACCAACGGATACTCGCTGGCTCGCAAACTGCTATTTGAAGTTGCCGGCTATTCTCTCGAAACCTTTGTCAGCGAGATCAAGAATAAGGTTGGCAACGAACTCATGCGGACCCATCGCAGCTACTGGTCGATCATTCGCAAGTTGATTGCGGGCGATTGCGTTGCCGCGCTGGCGCACATCACCGGCGGCGGCATCACCGAGAACTTGCCCCGAGTGCTGCCCAAAGGCACGTCGGCGGTGATCGAGCTTGGTACCTGGCCGATTCCGCCCATTTTCGAGCATCTGCAGAAACTCGGCAACGTCGCGGAGGAAGAAATGCTCCGCACCTTCAATATGGGCCTCGGTATGCTGATCGTGGTTCCCGCCAAGAAGTTCAAGAAAGCGCAGACGCTGCTGGAGCGCGCCGGAGAAAGATTTTACAGCGTCGGCCGCATCGTCAAGGGCGATCGCAAGGTAATGTTCAGCTAGGAGCACGCGGTTGGCTTGCTTTTGGCTCTTTGTTGTCCTATGAAAAACCTCGGCATTCTCCTTTCCGGACGCGGCTCCAATTTTGTGGCCATCGCCGACAGCGTAGCGGCTGGCCGGATACCCGATGCCCGCATCGCGGTCGTGATGTCGAATCGCGCTGACGCTCCTGGTCTTGAAATCGCCCGCCAGCGAGCCCTCAACGCGCTCGTCATTCCATCGAAAGGCAAGCCACGCGAAGAGCACGACCGCGAAGTTGTGGCTGCGCTCAAGGAACACAAAGTCGATCTCATCTGCCTAGCCGGTTACATGCGTTTGCTCTCGCCCTGGTTTGTGCGGCAGTTTCCGGGAAAAATTCTCAACATCCATCCGTCGTTGCTCCCCGCATTCCCCGGACTGGAAGCGCAGCAGCAGGCTTTCGCCTATGGGGTGAAAGTGTCAGGCTGCACCGTGCATTTCGTGGATGAGGAACTCGATCACGGCGCCATTATTGTGCAAAAAACCGTACCCGTGCTGGACTCCGACGACGAGCACACGCTGGCGGCGCGAATTCTTGAGCAGGAGCACATCGCCTACAGCGAAGCGATCAGAATTGTGCTGGAAGGAAAATTTGAGATCGCCGGCAGGCGGCTGGTGCGAGGTCAGAGGTCAGAGGTTAGATTGCAGAAGTGAAATCCAAAAATCACGACGCGCTGGTTTTCACCTCTGCAATCTAACCTTTGACCTCTGCAATTACATAATCAGTTCGTTGTTCATCCGCGCGATCGGATGCTGCATTACCTCGAGCTCGTTCTTCACCAGATTCAATCCGTACACGCATTGTTCAAATCTCTGCGAGAGTTGCGCGAACATTGGCGCGACCTTCGCATATTCGAAGTGCTCGAACTTCGAAACGATGTAGTAACTTTCTTTTCCGGCTTTCACCCAATCCACGAAGTTTTCGACCCGCTGGCGGCGCAGGCGGTAATGGTTGATGCTCTCCGGAAACATGCCGGCATAGAACAGCGTGAAATCGCCAATATGCTTGCGGACCTGGCGCTCGCGATCGAACGAAGGCGCTGGGCCATAGATCGGGTCCGACTCGATCAGCATCTCGCCCACATCGCTCAACGGTTTCCCCGCCGCATTGCGGATTTTTAACAACTGCTCGGCATCGCAAAATTCCGATAGCAGATGCGCGACGTAGCTCACAACTTGCGGATCGCGAATTCCAATCTCCTCGGCGTAGTGACGGCCGACCAGTTCAACAAACAACTGCTGCAGCGGATGCGTCTCCGGAATCTCCATGGCCCCTACTCCCCCACCTCGTGCAACTCACTTGCTTCCTATCGGCACAAGAACTTGTGCGGATTACATACCGTGAATCAGTAGTCCAATGCAAGTGACCATTGAGCCACTATGTGGTTAGACGTTCGTGCGGCGCGCGGTGTTTCGCAGGTATCTGTTGGCAGCTAAAGCAGGCGGCTGCCAATTTCCTCAGCACGCGGATCGAAAGTTGGTTCCCTTGAATCTATTCACCAAGGAGCACCCAAGAAACGGAGGCAGAGTGGGGCGAATCAACATTTCAAGCGGAGCGCCGTGGGAGCCGATCGTTGGTTACTCTCGTGTGGTTCGCGTCGGCGCACACGTTCATGTTGCCGGTACAACAGCATTGGGAGCCGACGGCAAGATCGTCGGCGTGGGCGATGCCTACGCGCAGGCGGTGCAGACCCTCAAGAACATCGAACACGCGTTGCAGCGGGCCGGAGCCTCCCTGAAAGATGTGGTTCGCACCCGCGTCTTCCTCACCAATATTGCGGATTGGGAAAAAGTGGGAAAGGCCCACGGTGAGTTTTTTCGCGACATTCGCCCCGCCAGCACCATGATGGCGATCACGGCCCTGGTTTCTCCGGAAATGCTGCTGGAAATTGAAGCGGAAGCGATCGTGCTGGAAGAATAGGAGTGCGATGGCGGAAGCCGGAAACAGAGCCGGCTTCCACCATCATTCCGTAGCTAGCGTGGACCGCTAATGGCGTTTCTTTTTGCGGGCAACTTTTTTCTTTGCCGTTTTCCGGGCTGGCTTCTTCGCCGCTTTCTTCTTCTTCGTCGCTTTTTTCTTCTTAGCCGGCTTCGCCTTCTTCTTGGCGGCCGGTTTCTTGGCCGCTTTCTTCGCCTTTTTCTTGGCCGGAGCTTTCTTCTTCGGAGGCGCACCCTGGCCGCCGCTACCCGACGGAGTTACGGGTGCTGGTTCTGCCACGGGCTCCCGTACCAGAGGCACGAGAAGTTCGTCTTCTTCCTCCACGATTACTGGCTCTTCTTCCTCTTCTTCTTCTTCGTCCAAATCTTCTTCCAGCGATTCGCCATAGGCGCCGCTGTCGCTGAACTCATCGGTCTCATCGTCCCGACCATAGAGAGTCGGATCATCGAAGCGCATATCTCCTCCTGCGTATTGGCGGTCACCCGCACGCCTTCGCGAGCAGGGCCAGGAATTAGGACCACGTGCTGCGAAACTGCACTGTTTCTGCGTAACGGCGCGTGATTATAGCACGGCGCAGTTTCACCGGAAGTATCGTGCATTCTCCGCCGATTTGCGAGGAAAATTATTAGCGGGAAAGAGCCGGCCGCCAAGGGGCGAATTAAAAGCGAATCTGAGGAGTGACGCCGCTACTCGTACGCCAGTGCATCGATGGGATCCTTCTGCGCCGCCTTGAACGCCGGATAGAGCGCGCCGCCGACAGCGCTGGCCAGGGCGATCAGGGCGGCTCGCCCGATCCATCCCGCGCCCATAACCATGGGCAGCAGAGGTAGGCGGTGAAGAATAATGCCCCGCGCCGCCAGGCTCGCCAGGATGCCCAGCAGGATGCCACATACCGCCAACAGCGCTGTTTCCCGGAGCACCACGTTCACGATATAGGACTTCGACGCCCCCATCGCTTTCAGAATGCCGATTTCGCGCGTCCGCTCCATCACTGCCGTATACATCGCCTGAAAAATCACCAGGACCCCGATGACCACCGCAATCCCGATGACCACGTGGATGAAGGCTGAAAGGCCGGGAATGTGGGTTGGGGTCATCATGGAAAGGTAGGTGGCCATCGAACTGGCAACATAGCGTTCCATGCCCGGTACGTGCTTGATCTCGTCCACCACCGCATCCGCGTTGGCGGGGTCGTCCAGTTTGAGGTACATTATCGAGGCCTTATCCTTGCCGCCGGTCAGATCCTGCAAGGTGCTCAGGGGAACGAATTTCCGCCCGCCCTTGCCGCGCTCGACAATGCCGCATATGCGGAATGGGTTATTGAGGATCTCGATCGTGTCCCCGACCCTGGCATGTTTGGACTGGGCAAACAGGTCATCGACAATTACATCATTCGGGCCCTGAAACGGACCACCCTTCAGATAGTGGAAGCCGCCTGACATGCTCTCATAACTCGGCAGATCGATTCCGGCGATGATCTCCAGCGTTCCAACGGTTGCGACCTGCGTGATCACCGGGGCGACGTGTTCCACGTGCGGCAGTTTGGCCAGAACGCCGGCTACCTTGATCGGCATCGGGCTGCCGGTCAGCCCGGCAATGAAAGACGATCCCGGGGGCAGTACGATCACATCCGCCCCGATGCCGGCGGTCCGCGTGCGTGAATCTTGCAGCATCCCCAGCGAATACCCCACAATCAGCAGAATCATCGCCACTTCGAGCGCCACTGCCACAATGCTGATCAGCGAGCGCACCGGCCGATATACCAGATTCCCGACGATCATGCGATTCATAATACTTTTTCCGGAGAACTACTTACTTCGGTCATCCAGCGTTTTCGCCGCCGCCCTGGTGTTGGACGGATCGAGGTGCACCACCTCAGCTCCAGGTGGCTGTTCCAGCCCAAACTGGTCGTCGGTCAGCACTCGATTGATTTCCAGTTTGACCATGTTCAGGGTGATGTCGTAATTCTCCCGCGGCCGGTCGATCTCAATCGTACTCGCGAAAGTGGTCCCCGCGTAGTCTTTGTAATCCTGATAGTGTGCGTCGGTGGCAACGTTTCCCTGCCGGTCGTAGATCCTCTGCCGGTGCGGCAGCAGGTCGGTTCGGCTGAACTCGATCTTGCGCGATAAATACCAACCCTGGGAGCCCTTGCGGATGATCGCCAGTGCGTAATTCGGCTGATCGACCCGATGTCTCTTCGTGTCCAATACGGTTTCATAGCCATTTTCGAGCACTGCAATCTCATCCGAGCCAATTTCCGGCATCAACATCGCGTCGTAAATGTACTGCGGCCGCAGGTTCTCCAGCCGTTTGTCCGGCTGATAGTTTTCGGTGTCGTTCAAACCCACGACAAACTTGTTCTTCGGAGGGATCCACAGCTTGAATTCCCGCCCGTCGCTCACCATATCGAAGGCCGTATTTCGCACCAGGGGCAGCAGCCCCTTCATGCGGAGCATGGCCGGCTTGCGCGCCAGCACGTAGCCGCGAATCTCTTTGTAATCCGTGATCAGGCCGTTTTTCGGGTTTCCCGCGGAAGCATCAATATCCACGGTCGCCTGCATGGATTGAATCTTGGCGGCCTGCGCGTTGACGTATTCGATCAGTTCCTGTTGGCTCGCGGTCTTCAGCGGCCGGTCCGAGAGCTGACGCTCTACCGTCCGTGTCCGGAAAAAACACCCGCTCAGCGGAAAGGTAGCCGCCAACATAAACAGCAGAAAAAACAGGCGCAGATGAAGACGATGCATCCTATACCGATACCTGGGAAAACTCCTGCCACATACGTATCTGATTAGTATAAGGCAGCGGAGGGTTTACCGCTTGGGAGTCCGGGGGCAAGTGCGGTTCGTATCAGCGGTATCGCTTTAGCGACATCGTAAGTTCTTCAAAATCAAATGCCCTCTTTAGGGATTGGCACCCCGATTATATAGGCGGAGCTTAAGTCTCACCGCAGGCCGAGTGCGCGGCGATATGCGGCCACGTTCCGATTATGCTCTTCAAGGCTGCGAGAGAACCGGTGATGCGTATTGCCATCGCTAACAAAATAAAGGAACTTCGTGCTTTCAGGATGCAGAGCCGCTTCCAGCGCGCTTTTCCCCGGGTTGCCGATCGGCCCGGGTGGCAGTCCCGGGAAGCGATAGGTGTTATACGGCGAATTCACCGCCATGTCGGCATGATGCAGGCTTCCTGAATATGTGCCGGTCAGCAATTCGGCGTAGATCACGCTGGGATCGGCATCGAGCGCCACCCTTCGCGCCAGCCGGTTGTAGTACACGCTGGCCACGCGCGGTCGTTCCTCGGGAGCCGCCGTCTCTTTCTCTACAATCGACGCCATAGTCACGACCCGGGGCACGTCGGAATTCAGTCCAATCTGTTGCGCTACCTGCCGAAACTCATGCACCATGACTTCCGCCATTTCCTCCAGGCTCTGGGTCCGCGTGAATTGGTAAGTGTTGGGGAACAGATAACCCTCGAGTGACTTGGCATCCGGCGACAGATCCGAGATCAGCTGCGTCTGGGTTTCGGCCACATGGACAAAATCGGCCGCCGGCCCGAGCCCCGCGTCCTCCATAGCCTTGGCGATGTCGAACATCGTGTAGCCCTCGGGAATGGTGACCTCGTGAAAGTAGATATCGCCCTGCGCGATCCGCTCATAAACCTGGGGAAGCGTAGCCTCGCGCTCAAAAAGGTACTCACCCGCCTTTAGGGACGGTTTTCGATGCGTCGAGTGCCACAGCCGAAAGGCAAGTTCGCTGCGGATCACCCCAGCCTTCTTGAGCTCCGCCGCAATGCGCCGTGTCGAATAGCCGGTATGCAGCAGCACAGAAATGTGGGCTGGAGGCATGACTGGGGTGTAGGCCTGAAACGCCGCCCACCCGCCAACGGCGAAGACCGCAACCAAGAACAATGTGATCAGGGTGCGCAAGGTTCCAGTGTAGAGGCCTTTTCAGATTGCCACAAAGTCGCCAGAGTACAGGGCCTGAAGAACACATTGCATGAGATTTAGGTCTGAAGCGATCCGCTCTCAATTCGGTCGAAAACGCTATAGATATTTCCGGAAAATCGAGTACGAGAGAGACTCCGGTTTAGTGTATATTGCCCGCAACCAAACGCTTCGTCCCGGCGCCCCTTTGAATTATGAAGCATGTACCGCGCAAAGAGAAAAAAGCAGCGTCAGGCAAGCAGCTTGTCAAAGTGGCTGTGGTCCAAGCTGCCCCCGTTGTTTTCAATCGCGAGCACACTCTGGAGAAAGTTCACGCCCTGGCGCGCGATGCAGCCCGTCGGGGCGCACAGCTGGTGCTCTTCCCCGAGGCCTTCGTTTCCGGCTACCCCAGGGGGCTCGACTTTGGCGCGGTGGTTGGTGCACGGTCGGAGAAAGGCCGCGAAGACTTCCGCAGGTACTGGGAGAGCAGCGTGGACGTACCTGGTCCGGCAGTTGAGGATCTTGGCCGGACGGCGCGCAGCAACCGCATTTATCTTGTCATCGGTGTAGTCGAACGCGACGGCGGCACTCTTTACTGCTCCGTGCTGTTCTTCGCTCCAAACGGAAGCTTTCTAGGCAAACATCGGAAGGTCATGCCAACTGGATCGGAGCGTCTGGTATGGGGCTTCGGCGATGGTTCCACGATGCCCGTGTTCGAGACTCCTCTGGGGAAGCTGGGAGCGGTGATCTGCTGGGAGAACTACCTGCCCTTGATGAGAGCAGCGATGTATGCCAAGGGTATTGAGATTTATTGTGCGCCCACTGCCGACTGCCGGGACTCCTGGACCGCTTCCATGCGGCACATCGCCGTGGAGGGTCGCTGCTTCGTTCTTTCCTGCAACCAGTTCAACCGGCGTCGTGATTTTCCCAGTGATTACGATTCCGTTTACGGCAAAGATCCCGAAGCGGTCGTTACCCGCGGCGGCAGCTGTATCGTCGATCCGTTCGGCAATTTTCTCGCTGGACCAAACACGGAAGATGAAGTGATTCTGACCGCCGAGATCGATCGCAGGCAGATCATCCGCGGCAAGTATGACCTGGATGTTGTTGGCCATTACGCTCGACCGGACATTTTCCAACTCCACGTGGATGAGCGGTCAAAACGTCCCGTAACCACCCGGTCCGGCGATGCGGCGGACGAAGAAAGCCCATCACCTCAAACGAGCCACTGCGCCGTTCCGGGAGCGAAGGAATGACCTTGGCGCTTACTGCAATCTGGCCGCAGCCGCTTGACCCGCTTCACTCCGTCACCCTCTCCGCACTCGTGGCTGCGCTTCCCCTGATCCTCATACTCGTTTTGATGGGAGGCCTTCGCAAGAGCGGCCTGTTTGCCTCGCTGTGGGGTCTGGGCGCGGCCGGATTGCTGGCGATCCTCGTCTGGCACATGCCACTGGCCCTTGTGCTGTGGAGCGCTACCTACGGTTTCGTCTATGCGCTCTGGCCGGTGCTGTGGATCGTCTTCGGGGGCCTCTGGCTTTACAACCTCACACAAGACACGGGCAAATTTGAGCTGCTTCGCCGCTGGATGGAAGAGCACGCTTCGGGGGACGCCTGCATTCAGGCAATTCTGGTGGCTTTTTGCTTTGGAGCGCTCCTGGAAGGCAACGCAGGCTTCGGAGCGCCGGTCGCCGTGACCGCGTGTCTGCTGGTGGGTCTCGGTTTTGCAGCACGCCAGGCGGTCATTGTGGCGCTGATTGCGAACACAGCCCCTGTGGCGTTCGGTGCCTTAGGTATCCCTATCATTGCCCTGGCTGGAGTTACCGGGCTCGACCTCTCCAAGCTGTCTGCCATGGTGGGGCGACAAACTCCTTTTCTGGCATTCATGCTTCCGGCTTACCTCGTGTGGGTGGTCGCGGGGGGCAAGGGCTTGAGACGAACCTGGCCGGCGGCCCTGGTGGCCGGCACCACCTTCGCCCTGGCGCAGTTCCTGGTCTCGAACCTGTGGGGGCCTTACGTAACAGACGTGATCGCCGCCTCAGCTTCGATTGCTGCCCTGGCCGCTTTTCTGCACATTTGGACCCCGGGTGGCTCGATCACCCTTTCCGATCCGAGGCCTGCCGCACTTTCCTTAAGACAGGCATTCGCGGCCTGGCTGCCCTGGGTCATACTCTCCGCCGTGATGATCTTGTGGTCCTACCTCAAGCTCTTCCAGAAAGGCCAAGTCACAATTCCGGTCCCCAGCCTGCACAACGGCGTTCTGATCACTCTCTACCAAAAGCCCTACTCGGCTCTTTATTCTTTTCAGCCTCTTGGGCCAGGGACTGCGGCTCTCGCAGCCACCGTGCTTACCGTACTGTGCTTTGGAGTGCGCGCCCAGGTCTTTCTGAAGTCGGGAGCGAAGACGCTGCGCCAGTTGCGGCTTCCCGGCCTCACCGTCATGGTAATTATCGGTTTGGCTTACCTCTACAACTATTCGGGAATGGCCTACACGCTGGCGGCAGCAGTGGCTCGGGTCGGTCCAATCTTTCCTTTGGTGAGCAGCTATCTGGGCTGGATGGCTTGTTTCCTCAGCGGCAGCGATACTGCCAGCAACGTCCTGTTCGGCAATCTGCAAGTGGCAGCAGCTCATCAGCTCCATCTCAACCCGGTGCTGCTGGCTGCCACCAATTCTTCCGGAGCGGTCACCGGGAAAATGATTTCACCGCAAAATATAGCGGTCGGAGTTACGACCGTCGGACTGATCGGGCAGGAAGGCAAAATCCTGCGTGCCACTTTCTGGCACAGCCTCTTGCTTGCCGCAATTTTAGGCCTCTTGGCTTTGGCCCAAGCTTACTGGGTACCTTGGATGGTCCCCTAGCTTTGGGCCTAGCTCCTCACTCCCCCAGCCAATCCGCATAGGGTTTCATGGACTCGACGTGGTCAAAGATAATCTTGAGCGCGGCTGTGATCGGAATGGCGAGCACCAATCCGATTGCGCCCCAGATCGTTCCCCAGAACAGCAGCGCGATCGTGACTGCCAGCGGATTAATCTTCAGCCGGCTCCCCAACAGCTTCGGATAGAGAACATTCAGCGCGAAAAGATGCAGCCCGACCACGCATAGCACCACCACCGCCAGGCTTTCGGCCTCCAGTTGCCCCAGGCCGACCAGGATTGGCGGAATCATCGCCAGCACCACTCCCAGATACGGAATCAGGCTCAGAAAGCCGCTGAGAAAACCGACGAAATAGAAAAACGGAACGTGCAGCAATCCGAAGATCGCCACGCTCACGCCCGAAATCAGCAGCCCGATCAACAGATCGCCCACAATGAAAGTCTGCAACATCTTCCCGATCAGCCCCAGGGTCACGTATGCCGTGTTCCGGTGTTGCAAAGGAAACAGCATCACCGTGGCCGAGCGCGCATGGTTCTGCCAGGTCAGCAGAAAGTAGGCCAGGAACGGGACGAACGAGGCCGCCAGCACGATATCAGTCACCGTGCCGGCTCCGTGCGTGAGCACCTCGGACCAGCTCTTAACCTGCCGCACCTGCACAACATTCGACGGCTCTGGCCCGCCCACCGCCTCGCCCGTTTTCCGGATCTTCTCCGCTTCCTGCCGGAATGGCTGCAGGATGGAGCGGATTTTATGCGAATATTTCGGAACGTTGTCGGCGAAGATAACGGCTTGATTGTAGGACGCCGCGGTGACGCCATAGACCACTGCCAGCAGCGCGACCATACTGATCAGCGCCGCCAGGGCTCTTGGAACGTGCACATACTCCAGCGCCTGCACCACCGGAGAGAGCATGAAGCTCAACAGAATGGCAAAGAACAGCACCGCCAGCACCGATTCGCCGTAATACGCGAACACAATGACCAGGCCAATGCCCAGCAGCGTCAGCGACCAGTGATGGCCGTTTGTTGCTTCAGAGATCTCCATACTGTGTTCTCGCGCACCCCCTCTCCCGGCTGGCCAACAATTCTGCCTCACCGCCGCCGGAATTGCACCACTGGAATTGCAGGAATCGGATTGCATCTACAATAGCCAAATGGATTCATCCGCAACCCCGGCCCACAACCGGGTCCTGGCCCTCGATGTCGGCTCGAAAAGAATCGGAGTCGCCGTCACTGACCCGCTGGGTATTACCGCGCAGGGGTTGGATACGATCCAGCGCCAAAACAAGCGCCGCGATCTGGAGGCCCTGGGACAGGTGCTGGCGAAATACGAAGTCCGGGAAATTGTGGTTGGCCTGCCCCTGCGCTTAAGCGGTGCCGAAGGAACCCAATCGGAAAAGATGCGCCGTTTCGCCGATGATCTGCACGCCCACTTCGGCCTGACCGTTCATCTGTGGGACGAGCGTTGGACCTCAACCCAAGCCAACCGCCTGCTGCGCGAAACCGATCTTTCGATCAAAAAGCGCGGGCAAGCGGTCGATCGCATGGCCGCCGTTCTGATTCTGCAATCCTGGCTCCAAGCCCACCCACGCTAAACCGTAAAGATGGGGCTAGCTCCGTCTCGCTTCTTCTCCTGATGTGCGGGTTGATTGTTCTGAGCACCCGGAACTGAGAACTCCCCACCCCGCACTATAATTTCCCCGTCATGTCCAGTCCCGCCATCCAGAAACAAATCGAAGCTTTGCGCGAGAAGATCCGGCATCACGAGTATCGCTATTACGTGCTCGATGATCCCGAGATTTCCGACGCCGAGTTCGACAAACTGATGAACGAGCTCAAGCGGCTCGAAGCCGAGCATCCGAAGCTGGTGACGCCCGACTCGCCTACGCAGCGCGTGGGCGGCAAGCCGCGCGAGGGATTCGTGAAGGCGAAACATTCCTCTCCCATGCTTTCGCTCGACAACGCTTACAGCGAAAAGGAGCTGCGCGATTGGGAACGGCGGGTGCACGAGTTGAGCGGGCGCACCGACCTCGAATACGTGTGCGAGTTGAAGCTCGATGGCATGTCGCTGGCGCTCGTCTACAGCGACGGCCGTCTGGAACGCGGCATCACGCGCGGCGATGGCAACATTGGCGAAGATGTGACTTTGAATGTGCGCACGGTGCGGTCCGTCCCACTGTCAATTTCGAAGGACCAGTTGAAGAAGGCCGGAATTCCTCCTGACTTTGAAGTTCGCGGAGAAATGCTCATGCCGCTTGCGGCCTTCCGCAAGATGAATGAAGAGCGCGAGCGCCAGGGACTCGCGACCTTTGCCAATCCGCGCAACTTTGCCGCAGGGACGGTGCGGCAACTCGAACCATCCATTACCGCTCAGCGCCGCATGGACTACTTTGCGTACATGCTGTTGACCAACGGACAGACTTTCTTTGACCGCCAATCGAAAGCGATGAATGCGCTGGAGCTGGCGGGATTCAAGGTGAATCCGAACCGAAAGCTGGCGAAGAATCTGGACGACGTCTGGAAATTTATTCAGAGCTGGGAGGCCAAGCGCGAATCGCTGCCTTATGAAATTGACGGCATCGTCGTCAAGGTCGACCGCACGGCGTGGCAACAGGAACTGGGCTTCACTGGAAAGGCTCCGCGGTGGGCGATTGCCTATAAGTACCCGGCGCGCGGAGCGGTAACGCAGATCGAAGACATCGTCCCTCAAGTTGGCCGCACTGGAAAGCTTACGCCGGTGGCATGGCTTAAGCCGGTTCCGATTGGTGGAACGACGGTTTCGCGCGCCACACTGCACAACATGGATGTAATCGAGCAACTAGGAGTGAAGATCGGCGACTGGGTAGAGGTGGAGCGCGGCGGCGACGTGATTCCAAAGGTGGTGAAAGTTGTCGAGGATAGGGACCATCCTCGCGGCCACAAGCAGTTTGAGATGCCGAAGCATTGTCCGGTGTGCGGCGGCAATGTGGTGCGCACGCCGGGCGAAGCGGATCATCGCTGCGTGAACGCGAATTGTCCGGCGAAGCTGCAGGGAACGATTCTGCATTTTGCCTCGCGCCACGTGATGGATATCGACGGCCTTGGCGAGGTTCTGGTGAACCAGCTTAACGAACGCGGCCTGGTAAGAAATGTTGCCGATCTCTACAAGCTGACAAAAGACGATCTGTTGCAGCTTGAACGCATGGGCGACAAGTCGGCGGAGAATGTGCTGGCCGAGATCGAGGCTTCGAAGAAGCTGCCCCTCGAGCGCGTGATTTATGGCCTGGGGATACGGTTCGTGGGCGAGCGCACCGCCCAGTTCTTGGCCGAGCACTTCGGCTCGCTTGACGCGATTATGAAGGCCAGTGCCGAGGAACTTGAGGAAGTGAACGAAGTAGGACCGCGGATCGCCGAAAGCATCGTGGAGTTCTTTGCCGATGAACATAATCGCAAACTGGTAAGCGATCTGCGCAAGGCGGGCCTGACGTTCACCGGGAAGAAGAAAGAAAAAGGCACAAAGCTGGCGGGAAAGACTTTTGTGCTGACCGGCACTCTCGCGCGCCACACCCGCGATGAAGCGAAAAGGATGATTGAAGATGCGGGCGGACGTGTTTCCGGTTCGGTGAGCAAGAAAACGGACTACGTCGTGGCAGGAAGCGACGCGGGATCGAAGCTGGACAAGGCTCGCGAGTTGGGCGTGAGCGTGATTGGGGAAGAAGAGCTGGAAAGGCTGCTGGGGTAGATGCATTTGGAGGGACGGACGAGCCGCCCGTCCCTACACGTTCCCGCTTACCCACACTCTCTTCTTGGAGCTACTTCTTCGCCGTCGGCGGCAACACTCCGTTCAGGCGCAAATACATCGCCGCTTCGGCGTAGTGGTCGGCCCAACTGCTGGCGAGGACCATGCTGGCCCAGGCCCGCGACACTTGTTTTCCGCCGAAGCCCTCCGTAGTCTCGCCTAGTTTTGAGTCATCCATTTTCGCCAGTGCGTCGGAGCAGAAATCAAAAGACGCCTTGAGCGCGGCAACGAGCTTGTCTTTGGAGTCTGATTCCTTTGCTTCTTCGACCTTAGGAGCTGGGGCAGCGGTAGCCTTGCTGCACAGCGCGTTATTCGCTTCGATCATGTGAGCCACGAGGTGGCCGAATGTCATCTGGTCGGCGGTAGGTTTGTAGTTGAATTTGTCGGTCGGCATGGCTTCGACGGCTGCGATGGTGTTCTTCTGGCGGCCGGGCAGGATGTCTCTCAGTGCGCTGCTGACGGGGTTCTTGATGGGTGCGGGCGCGGTTTGAGCAATCGCCGATGCGGCGAGTAATAGCAATCCTGTGATCAAGAAAGCTTTCTTCATTTTTCTCCTCCTGATTCGGGAAACAAGAATAGCGCGAGCACCGGGGTCTGCGCCACCGCGAGGCGTGCGGAAGGCATTGGACCCGCACCACACAGCGCCCTTGCGCTATTCTTAGAACATGCACGCGCATGGCGCAAACGGACATTCTCATGGGACGGGGCGGGTGCTGCGCTTCTCGCTGGCCGTCACCATACTTTATGTTCTCCTGCTGGTAGTAGCCGGCATCCGCGCCCACTCGCTGGCATTGCTTTCTGAGGCGGGACATAACCTCTCCGACTTCCTGGCGCTGCTGTTGTCACTGGTCGCGGTTTTTCTGGAAGGCCGCCCGCCGAGCGCAACCAAGACTTACGGATACCGGCGTGCCGGAGTGCTGGCGGCGCTGGTAAATGCGCTGTCTTTGGTGGTGGTGTCGTTTTTTATTTTTTACGAGGCGTTCCGGCGGCTACAGCATCCAGAGCATGTGCGCGCCGCAGTGATGATTTGGGTGGCGGCAGCAGGCGTGGTGATGAACGGCGCGATCGCGCTCCTGCTGTGGCGTTCGGGGCGCGATGTAAACGTCCGCAGCGCCGTGCTGCACGAGGTGGGAGACACGCTCTCAACCGCGGCGGTAATTGTTGGTGGCTTCGCCATCCTGTGGACGGGACAATACTGGATCGACGCGGCATTATCGTTCGGGATCGGCGCGCTGATTCTATGGTCGAGCATCGGCATCGTGCGCGAGACGCTGAATATCTTGCTGGAGGGAACGCCGCGCGGCATAAGCCTGGAAGCGGTGGAGTCGACGATGCGAACAATTACCGGCGTGAGTGATGTGCACGATCTGCACCTGTGGAGCATAGGCTCCGAAAACCACGCCCTCTCGGCGCACGTGAAGATCGCCGACATGGCGACTTCCGAGAGCGACGCGATTCTGCGCGAGATCAACGAGAAACTCGGCCAGGGGTTTGGCATCCACCATACGACGATCCAATTGGAACACGTGGTGTGCGAGACGGCACATAACTGCGTGATCGCGGTGCGGGAGGAAGATCAAGTCGAATCCGGCCATTCCGACCTCGGGCATGCCCACTGACAGTGAAAAGTCGTCATCCGTATCTACATGAAACACTGCAAGTTACGCGATCTCCCAGAGGCCGACTGCGGCCTTCTGTGATATTCTGCTGGCTGGAGCTTTTCCTCCCCGAGTATCATCCAATGCCTATGCGAGGTTGGCGGCAAATCCTGCGTTTTCTAGCGGCTGTGCAGCTGCTACCTGCTCTGGAGAGCGGAGAGGAAACCCTCGTCGGCGGACAGGCGGTGCTGGAGGGCGTGATGATGCGTTCGCCGCATGCCTGGGGTATCGCGGTGCGCAAGCCTTCGGGCCAGATGGTTACTCACAGCGAGGCGCTGGAGCGGCCGTCCGAGCAGCACAAGTGGATGGGCTGGCCGGTGGTCCGTGGAGTGATGACGCTGGGGCATGCGATGACGCTCGGATTCCGCGCGCTGAAGTTTTCTGCTAATGCGGTGCTGGACGAGATGCCAGCCGACGATCAAGGCAAGAAGCTGGAAATCAGCGGCTGGATGGTGGGAGTGAACATAGCTTTCTCCGTCGTCTTTTTCATCTTCATGTATAAATATCTGCCGCTGCTGGCGACCACAGAACTGAAAAAGGTGAATCCGGTTTTCGGGCAGCAGATTGTGTTTAACCTGGTGGACGGGCTCATCCGGATCGCGATGTTCCTGCTCTTCGTATGGGGTGTATCGCTGTGGAAAGACATTCGCCGCGTCTATGAGTACCACGGAGCCGAGCACAAGACGGTGTTCGCGTTCGAAAATGGCGATCCGCTAGAAACTGCGGCGGTGCAGAAGTATTCGACCTATCATCCGCGCTGCGGAACCAGCTTCCTGATGACGGTCATGATCATCTCGATGATCGTGTACATGGCGATTCCCGTGCATACTTTCTGGGCTCGATTCGCCATTCGAATTGCGCTACTGCCGCTGATTGCGGGAGTTTCCTACGAGATCATCCGCTTCGCCGCCAAGCGTTTTTCTGCCAAACAAGGCGGCTCGCTGTTCGCAATGATGACGGCGCCCGGACTCTGGCTGCAGCGAATCACCACCCAGCCGCCGGATGACAGCGAAGTTGAGTGCGCCATCGTCGCGCTGGATGAGGCCATGAAACTGGAAAAACAGCACGGCGGCGAGCTGGTGATTGCCTAGCGGAGCCCACCGCGAACTCTTGTTTTCTTTCTCATTCCACCTAAAATCAGAGTAGAGACGCGGCTTGCCGCGTCTCCTGCCGCAGAGTGAGACGCGGCAAGCCCCCTCTCTACGGATGAAAATCATGTTTGAGCGCTTAGACCAAATCGAAATTCGCTACGAAGAGCTGACGCAAGCGCTCTTGGCGCCGGAGATCACCAACGACTCGGCAAAGTACCAGAAGACTGCCAGAGCCCACGCCGAAATTGCGCCCATCGTCGAGAAATATCGCGAGTACAAAGACCTGAAGCGCGGCATAGCCGAGAGCCGGGCCGTACTGGTGGACGAAAAGGACGCGGACATGCGGGCCTACGCCGAAGAAGAACTGGCGAAGCTCGAAGCGCGCATCGTGACGGTTGAGGAAGAACTCAAAGTCCTGTTGCTGCCGAAGGATCCAAACGACGAGAAGAACGTGGTTCTCGAAATTCGCGCCGGTACCGGCGGTGACGAGGCCACGCTGTTCGTGGCCGAAGTCTTCCGCATGTACAACCGCTACGCCGAGATGCAGAAGTGGAAGGTGGAAGTGCTCTCCACGTCGGAGTCCGGCGTTGGCGGCCTCAAGGAAGTGATTGCGCTGATCGAGGGCGATCGCGTCTATTCGCGCCTGAAATATGAAAGCGGAGTCCATCGCGTGCAACGCGTGCCGGCAACTGAACAGCAAGGGCGGGTGCATACCTCGGCCATCACCGTGGCAGTGCTGCCCGAGGCCGAAGAGGTCGACGTCAAGATCGAAGCCAAAGACCTGCGTATTGACACTTTCTGTTCGTCGGGACCGGGCGGCCAGTCGGTGAACACAACCTATTCGGCGGTGCGCATCACGCATATTCCGACGAACACGGTGGTCAGCTGCCAAGACGAAAAGTCGCAGATCAAGAACCGTGAAAAAGGCATGCGTGTGCTGCGCTCGCGGCTCTACGAAGTCGAAATGCAGAAGCAGCAGGAAGCGCTCGCCAAAGAACGCAAACAGATGGTCGGGTCGGGCGACCGCTCAGAGAAGATCCGCACCTACAATTTTCCCCAGAACCGCCTGACCGATCATCGCATCGGCTTCACCATCCACCAACTGGAACAGGTGATGGACGGCAAGCTGCAGCCAGTGATCGACGCGCTGACCACGTATTATCAGGCGGAGAAGTTGAAACAGGAAACGACGAGCGTAGTGTGAGCTCGTGTGGTGACGGGGCTATGCCCCGTCCAGGTTTGCGTAGGGACGGCCGCCGCCGGCCGTCCAAGCCGAGCACAGCTCGGCCACCCGAGTGTTTCTGCATTAGTCCGTTAGTAGTTTTTCTCCGTGTCTCTGTGTCTCCGTGGTGAAATAGACTCGTGCAACTTCGCCAGGCTCTGAACACGGCAGTCGAACGGCTCACGTCCGCGCAAGTCCCCTCTCCGCGCATGAACGCCGAACTCCTCATCATGTTCGCACTTGCCTGCGACCGCGCATACCTCTACGCGCATCCGGAGCGAGAGCTAACCTTCGACGAAACGCAGCGTTACGACGAAGCTTTAGCGCGCCGCGCTACCGGCGTTCCGGCACAATACATCACCGGGCACCAGGAGTTCTGGGGACTCGATCTAATCGTGTCGCCGGCGGTGCTGATTCCGCGTCCGGAGACGGAGCACGTGGTGGAGGCAATGCTGGAGCTGGCAAAGGCGGACGGGCGGGGACGCCCGTCCCCACACGAGCTACGCATCGTGGATGTGGGCACGGGTTCGGGAGCGGTTGCGATTGCGTTAGCCAAAGAACTACCCACGGCTGAAATCCATGCAACTGATATTTCTCCCCAAGCGCTGGAAGTCGCACGGGCCAACGCAGCTCGACATGAACTAACTTCGCGAATCGAATTCCGCCAGGCGGACTTGCTCAACGGATTCCCGCCCGCTTCGTTCGATTTCGTGATTTCGAATCCTCCCTACGTCGGCGAATCGGAAGAAGATTCAGTGCAACTCGAAGTCCGCAAGTTCGAACCGCGCCATGCAGTCTTCGCGGGAGCGACAGGGCTGGAAGTCATCGAACGTCTGACTCCCCAGGCGCAGACCATACTCAAGCCCGGCGGTTGGCTGATCTTCGAAATCAGTGGGACGATCGCCAACCGCGTACGGGGTCTGTTGTCGAGGTGGGACGGGGTTGCGATCAGAAACGACCTGCAAGGGATCGCGCGAGTGGCGATTGCGAGAAAATCAACGAACCGTTAAGCCCCGCTAACAATCTCTTGTAGAGTCGCGGCTTGCCGCGTCTCCGCTGACAGCGAGATGGGGCAAGCCCCGTCTCTACAGAAGCTCCTAGAACGTCACACGTACCCCGATCTGCGCTGCGAACGGAATTCCCACCGTTGTACCGGGACCAAAGAAATCTCCCAAACCGCCCGCCGGTATCTCAAGTTGCTTCAAACTGGTAACGGGCACGGTTTGGGAGCAGTCTGCCACGGTGCAAATGGCAGTGACGTTGCCGCTTGCGATATCGCTGCTGGGGACCGGAAGGTTGGCGACATTCGCCACGTAGTTAGCGCCGGGATTGTTGCGGTTGAAAAGGTTGAAAAACTCGGCGAAGGGATCAATCTCCCAGCGCTCGCCGATCTTGAAGGGGCGCGTGACACGCAGGTCCATCTGGATGTAAGGCGTTCCGCGAAACTCATCGAGGCTGGTCGGCACTCCGTTCACGGAAATGCGGCCATTGTTGTCCGCGGTGGTGATGGTGATGGGCCGCGCGCTCTCGGCCTGCGCAATGGTGCTCAACTCAAAACCGCCCGCAATGTGCACGGTCCCGGCGAACACAAAACGGTGCCGAACGTCTTCGCCAGACGGACCGTAGTCACCGGGGCCGAAGGCATTCAGCGGATTGCAAACGCCATTCACATAGTCGAAAAGCTCGCCCAGCACGCAGCCCCAGGTCTCCGCCTTCGAGAGCGTGTAGTTCGCGACCAGGCTGAAGCGGCGCGAGACGTTGCCCTGCACATGCAGCATGAGCGCGTTGTAACTGGAGCGGTTGTCGGAGCGGAACACGGTTGCGCTGGAATATGGATAAGCGCGATAGCCGTGGTTTCCCTGTTCATGGGTATAGTCGGCGCTCAAGATCCAGTGCTCATCGAAAGCGTGCTGCACGCCCCCGGTCACATGGATGGCGTAAGGCGTTTTGTAGTTGGGATCGATGAGCGCTGGGGGCGCAACGGAATTCGGGTTCACCGCCTGAAATGCGGTGGCCCAACCGTTTTGGGCGAGGTCGTTGTAGAACATGCCGAAGCCGGCGCGGATCACCGTCTTCTCGCTGCCGCCGGGCGAGTATGCGATTCCAAGACGAGGCGCGATCTGCTGGCGGTCATCATGAGGAACCGCTTCGGGGTATCCCAACGATGCCAACAGGGGAAACGAAGGATTAGCGGCCTGGCTTTGTCCCGAAGCCGTGAAGAGCCCAAAGGTTGTCTGATAACGTAGACCGTAGTTGACCGTCAGGTGGTGCGAAACGCGCCAGGAGTCCTGAGCATAGAGCGCGAGACGCTGCACGTTCTGCGAGAAGCTGCCATTGCCAGGTGGAGTAAAGGTACAGTTAATGCCCGAAGCTGTGATGATTGGTGGATCGCATGGCGAACTTGGCGGAGCGAAGAAAAACTGCGAAGGATTGGCGACGTAATAATCGGGATTGGACGGATATTGAATGAATTGCTCCGCCGTCGCCGCGAACGCGCCGCTCAGCACCGGTTCGTGAATAAAGTTGATCCCGAACTTGAGCGCGTGGCTTCCCGCAATGTGGTTCAGGTCATAGCGTGCCTGATATTTGTCCTGATTACGCAGGGTCGGGAACAAAGTGATGGGAGTGGCGAACTGGTTATCGCCGAAAGTTTCAAAGCCGGAAACGGTCAGCGCGGTCGAGCTGAATGGAAATGCCAGCGCGAAGCCCAGATCGGAATTACGCGTCTGGGTAAGGTGTAACAGGCTGGCATCGAGTACTAAAGTGCCGAGCCATGTCGGACTGAAAGCATACGTATTGCTGAGTGCCGCGTTCCAGTAATTGTTGTGCGTGGTCAGTCCGGTAGAGGGCAGCGTCCCCTGCTGCACCAGGGCATTGTGCGTGAGGTAGCTGTCTTCAGAGGTGCGCAGGAACCACTGCGATTTCGAAGACTGGGCCCAGTCAAAGCGAATGGAGCCGATGTAGTCGCGAAAAGGAATCGGGACGGTCGCTGGGACAGCGATCGAGGGGACTCCGGTAATCAAGCCATCCGCAGCCAACTTCGCCAGGGCTTCGAAGTAGGTGATGTTGGCAGGGCTGTAGGCGATGCTGGCATTTTCATGCACATGCTCGAATGAAGCGAACATCCAGAATCTGTTTTTTGCCAAAGGCCCGCCGAGCGTGCCCACGTAGTTCTGGCGAGAGAACGGCTGCTTGGGATTCGGTGCCGGGTTCTCAATCGGGAAGCGGGCGTTGAGCGCTGCCGCGCGCTCGTAGAAGGCTCCGTCGCCGTGCCACTCATTCGTGCCGTGCTTGGTGGTAATCACGACCGATCCAGCCGTGGTCCCCCCCGTGTCGGCATCTTCATTCGCTGTGCGCACGGCAAATTCCTGAATGCCATCGGGCGAGAAATTTTGCAGGAAGCCCCCGATCCAGTCGTCGGAGTTATCGGCGCCGTCCACCGATAGTTCGTTGTTCAAGCCCGAGCTTCCACCGGTGGAGACGGCGGTAATTCGCGCTTTGGTGGGATCGGAAGGTTCGACCGGCTCGGTTCCGGGCACAAGGTAAGCGATGTTGGCGAAGCTGCGGGCCGCGAGCGGAAGAGTTGCGAGGTCCCGGCTGCCGACGACGCCCTCATGCACGGCACTCGCCGTGTCAATCGACTGGGTTGTGATCGAGGAGGAATTCCCGCGCACGTTGACCATCTCGCGCTCGCTCTCCGGCTTGAGCGTAACCGCGATGTCGCGCACCAGGCTGACCGCAACGTCCACATCGGCGGTGGCTTGGGCAAAACCTTTGGCGGTCACAGTCACGCGATAGGAACCGGGGAGCAGACCCTCGATTCGAAATTCTCCCCGGTCGTTCGCTGCCGCCTCACGGGTAATGGAGGACCCAATGGACTGCACGACGACTCGAGCCCCTGCCACCCGGGCGGCGCTCGCATCCTGAACCTCTCCCCGAAGCGCGCCATTCGGATTCTGCGCGCGCATGAGCGAGGGAATAGCGATGAATATCAGAAGGATGACCACCCTGACCACAGAACTCGATTCGCGTATTTGGAAGAATGATATGAGCATGAACAAACCATCCATAAGGCTAACGGCGATTGCCGCGACTGATCACTTCCACTTACCCTGACCCTCCACGATCGTGATGTAACGATCGATGGGAAGATCGGTGAAGCGTTCGACCAGGTTACTGGGCAGCGGCCATTTTACTTCCACCCAATCCAGCTTCGTCTGCTTGCCAATTCCTAACACCATCCGCGGATCGTGCGATGACAGATAGCTCCCGCCACCCACTTTCATTCGCCTGCGCTTCAGATCGCCGGCTTGGTACGTAACCCGAGCGCCCACGGCGTCGATGTTCGCCTTCTTGCCAATGAGATTGATCCCCAGCCAGTGATTCTGGCTGCCAACATTGTTGTGCAAGAGAACCGGCGCATCGTCGTTGCAAGAGATGAGCACGTCGACGCCTCCGTCATTGTCGAAGTCGCCCAGGGCCAGACCGCGAGCCGAAATCAGATGGTTAAAGGCAGGGCCACTTTCCTTGGTTGCGTTTTTCAGGCCGTTTCCCTGGTTATGAAAGAGCATGATCCGCTCGCGGTAGGTCACGCTGTCATAGATCTTTTCGATCAAATCGTCGGGATGACCATTGGCAATCATGAGGTCAAGGTTCCCATCGTTATCGTAGTCGAGGAATTTAACGCCCCAGCCGCTCATGAGCTTGGAAGCGTTCGCGATTCCAGTAGGTGCAGCGATGTCGTCAAAGGTTTCATCGTGCCGGTTCTGATAGAAGCCGTCGAGCTCGTGGTTCAGGTTGGTGACGAACAGATCCATCCACCCGTCCTGGTTGAGATCGGCAGAATCGACGCCCATACCCGAGCGCGCTTTCCCGCCCTCCCCGAAGCCCACTCCCGACGTGAAACCGACTTCTTCAAAACGCCGCCCTCCGCGGTTGATGAAGAGGAAGTTGGCGTCCGTGTCGTTGGAAACAAACAGGTCTATCCAACCGTCATTATTAATATCGGTCGCCACCACGCCCCACGATTTGCCTGGATTCTCGGCAATCCCCATCTTTTGGCTGACATCGGTAAACGTGCCATCGCCGTTGTTATGAAAGAGCCAGCTCGGCATCGGCGAATAGATCCGGGGATAGCAATACTCATTCAGCCCTTTAATGGCCGGAATGCTTGGTGCCCCGCAATTGTGGTGTTTCGATTTGTCGAAGTCCACGAAATGGCAGACAAAAAGATCCAGGCGTCCGTCGTTGTCGTAATCGAACCACACCGCGCTCGCTGCCCATCCCGGAGCCGCCACGCCCGCCTTTTCGGTGACGTCCGTGAACGTGCCGTCGCCGTTATTGCGATACAAAATACTGCGCCCGTACTGGGTTACATAAAGGTCGGGAAATCCATCGGCATTGTAGTCGCCGACCGCGACCCCCATACCGTAGCCGCCGCCGGCCACGCCAGCCTTCTCCGTTACGTCGGTAAAGGTGCCGTCGCGGTTGTTCCGGTAGAGCGCATTGCGCAGCGGCTGCGTGGGCGTGAAGATGTCGCATTTCCCGCTGTTGACAAGATAGATGTCCATCCATCCATCGTTGTCGTAATCCAGGAACGCGCAACCGGCCCCGGTTGACTGGGGTAAGTATTTTTCCGGCGAGAGCCCCGCAGTATGGGTCCAGGTGATGCCGCTGGCGGAGGGTGGGACTTCAGAAAACGGATAAGCAGGAGAATCCGAAGCGGTTGCAATCCGCGCCAAAGCGGGGAAGGCAAGTGTTCCCGCCAGAACTCTCAGGAACTCTCTCCTGCCAACAAAACCGGGGCCAAAGCGCATCGTTACTTCGGCTCCGCTGGCGGTGTCTCGGTAGAAGTCTGTTTCTCCTGAGCGATGGCGGCCTTGCGTTTGACCGTTTCCAGTTCTGCCGACGTTTCCCGCTGCAGCGCGGCCTCGCGGTTGGAGTCTTCCCGGCGTCCCACTCCGGCGTACGCGACCGCCAGTTGGTAATGCCCGGTCGGACTGTCGGGTGCCATCTTTTCGTACGTCTCAAGCGGCGGGATGGCCTCGGCGAACTGTTTTGCCGAGTTCAACGCTGTCCCCAGTCCGAGGTACGCCTCCATGAAGCTGACGTCTAACTTGGTTGCCTTCTCAAAATGCCGGATCGCGGTCGCCGAATCCTTCGCGTCCGCGGCCAATTGCCCCAGAACGAACTCCGCCGTGGCGTTCCGGGGGTCGATCTCAAGCTCCTCCTCAAAACTCTTGCGCGCCTGGTCTAACTCAGCCGGCGAAGGCTGCGGCTTCGAGAGGAGCGCACGACCCAGCCGCGCGTGGATGCCGGGAAGCATCGGGTTGATATCCAGAATCCGGTGGTATTCCGCCGCCGCCTCATCCCATCGGCCTTGGATTTCCAGCGCCTCCGCATTCAGGGCGTGAACCTGGAACGAAAACGGAGCCTCGCGGGCCAAGTCCTGCGAAGCTCGCATCGCAAGGTCGGAGTAGGCATGCGTGGACGCGTAAAGCACCTCGGGATCACGCGGAAACTCGTGGCTGAGCACCACCAGAAAATCGAGCGAGTCGTAGGGAGAGCTGTGCGTCATGGCGCAATGCAAGCCGTCCAGCCCGATCCTCTTCTTAACGTCGCGATCTGCCGTCTGCCGGATGGCCCGCTTGAGCAGCGGGAGCGCTTCCACGCAATGTCCACTTTCCGCCAGATTCGTGGCCCGTTCCACTTCTCCGCCCGTGGCAGGCGCCGAACTCTTCTTAGCAGCCTGACCTGCGGAAAGCGTTGCCCACAAGAACAGGCCAAAGAGAATCAAGCAGGAAAACCGGGCTCGCCGGAGGAATTCACGCATGCCCTCATTATATTCCGAAATCACAGCTGTCCGAATCTCGCGGCCTTAGCCCGCAGGCCGCAAAAGAAAGGGCAGGCGCCCCGTCGAAGCGCCTGCCATCTGACCGACTGCCATCCTGAGCAAAGGCAGTTCGGGGTTAGAAGGTGAACTTTAGAGCGAACTGTAGTATCCGTGCTCCTTGGGAGCCGGTGATCTTGCCGAAAGTCGGGTTGGCGCAACTTGGCGGCGTTGCCGGCGGTGGCGGGTTGGGACAACTACCGTTACTAATGCTGCCCGATGGATCAAAAGATCCACCGGCGGGTCCACCGGTGAAATCCCATACCGGGTGGTTAAAGGCATTGAGCGCTTCGAACCTGAACTCCAGCTTCTTGCTTTCAGTAAAAAGGAAGCCCTTGTGCAGGCTTAAATCCACATTGGCATAGGCCGGACCACGAACGTTGCCGATACCGCAAGTTCCAAAGGTGCCTGGCGTAGCAGCAACGACATTGGAGGGAGACGGGTCAATATACTGAATATACCCGGGGGCCCCGCCCTGCGCATACACTCTTTGGTTAAGAACCTTAACTGGACCGTTGCAGTCGGGCAGTCCGGCCACCGTTTGGGGATCGACGCCATTGGTGTTGTCTGCATTACCACCATCGCCACTCCAACCTCCAAAGTTATTCAGGGTCAGAGCGTTCCCGGTGTGCAGGGTGACAATTCCGCCGATTTCCCAGTTCCCGAGCACCTCATTCAGCACCGGGTTCATGTCGTGGCCGAACTGTTTGCCCTTGCCAAGAGGCAGTTGATAAGTGACATAACTGGTCAGGATATGGGTCTGGTCGTAGTAGCACGGTCCCCAATCCAAACGCGGATTATAGATGTTCTCCCAGCCCGGCTGACCGCCCGAGCTGGTGGCGCCGGTGCTGCCCCAGCCGGTGCCAAAGTAACCCGGAGAATTGCTCATGCACTTCGACCAGGTATAGGAAACCTGAGCTTCCAGTCCATTGCTCATGCGCTTTTGCAGAACAGCCTGGAGCGCGTTGTAGGACTGATCGGAGTTCGACATGTTGGTTCCGGCGAGGGTCTGGGCGCCGCCAAAGTTTACATTGTCCGCCAGATACAGCGACCCCGCCTTTCCACCTCCGAGGAATGGTCCGGGTTCCTTACTGACGATTTGTTGTCCCGCCCCCGCAACCTGCCCTTGCGCGTTCAACGGGATCGATTGCGCAATGTCCTCGAAGTTGAGCAAGTGGGCGCCGCGCTGACCCACATAGCCAAGTTGGAACGTCGTTGAGTTGTTTATTTGTTGCTGGAACGTCACGTTCCACTGGCTGACCGTGGCCGGTCTGAAGTTCTGATCAAAGACTCGGATGCGGACGCCGTTATAGCAGGCTTGACTGATGACACCCCCGCACGCAACACCTGTTGTAGAGCCGAACCCAGTACTCTCGAGCGTTCCGATGCCGGTGGGCGCCTGCTGCTGGAGAAAACCGAACGGCAGGTTCTGGGTGAGTTCTTCGTTGCTGCCGCCGCCTTCCACGAAGGAAGAGATGCCGAACCCGGCACGAAACACCGATTTGCCTCCCAGGGACGCGGGCGCCCAGGAAAGCCCGATCCGCGGCTCCCAATCGCCGATCCCGAGGTAGTTGTTGTAAAGGGCCTGGTTGCTGAACTTCGCGGTTCCGTCCACGCCGGTCGGGGTGTAAATCGTCCCAGTGTAGAGCCCAAAGTTGACTATCTGATTGGCCGTTTCATAGAGCGGAGTGTGGTCTTCCCAGCGCATCCCAATATTTACCGTGAACGTTGGAGTCACACGCCAGTCGTCCTGTACGAACGCAGCAAAAACATTGCCCCGTAGCTTGGCCGGCGAACTGAGTTGGCTGCCGGTGTCCCTCTGCGAAGCAGCTCCCCCCTGAACGCTGCCCAGCCAAAAATCGGCAAGACCGGAGCCCGTTTGCCCAGTGGTAAAACCAAAATAACCCAGGGCTCCGTTATTTCCCGGATAGATGTAATCCTGGCGCTCGCGCACGAACTGAAAGCCGCTCTTGATCTGGTGGCGGCCATGAGTAAAGATCAGGTTATCCTCGAACTGGCCTTGGGTAGAGTGGAATATCTGGACCAGATTACGAAGTCCAAGGCCGGCTGCTCCGCCGTTATTACCTGTGATATCCAATTCAACCAAGCCGGGCGCCTGAGCGTTGCCGCCGGCTATGCCCAGAGTCTGACTGATGTTGCCCAGGGAAGAAGTTGGGGTCAGATTTTGATCGAATCGCACGGCATTAAAGCCGACGCGAGCTTCGTTCAGCAGGTTGGTGCGGAATGTGTGCGTCCAGTTGACTACGGCATTTCGCACCGGCTCGTCGCTGCCCTCGGCAGCGCCGGCGTTGCAGAAAACGCAGCCCGTAGTTGCCGGTTGCTTGAGATCCATGTGCGACCAGCGTCCAAAGATGTGGTCTTTGTCGGAGGCGTTGTAGTCGATCTTCACATCATATTGATTGTTGTTCAGGCTAGTCCCGCTGTTGTAAAAAAGGTTGTTAGTGTTGAGCGTGTCAAGCGTAGGCAGCGGATAGTGCGTGGTGTCGGCGAACAGCTTCGAAACCACGGGGTCGATGGAAAGTCCAGCTGCGGTCAGATTGTTGTTGGGAATCGGCTGGCCAGCCAATGGATTCCCGGCTGGATAGTAAAGCTGGGTCACGACGCCAGCGGGGACGCCCGTCGCCCCGGTGCATACCCCGGCCACGAACGATCCCTGCCAACCCGTGCAAAGCTGCCCAAAATCTCCGGTCCGCGCGTTCGCGGTCAGAACTTGGGCTCCGGTGGTACCGGACTGTACCTGGCGCTGGCCCTGGTAATCGCCGAAGAAAAGGAGCTTATTCTTGATGATCGGCCCACCGATGGTGCCGCCGAATTGGTTGTATCTCAACTCCGGCTTGTTGGTTACGCCGGTGGAACTGAATCCAGGAACGTGGTTACCCACGCAGACCGCGCCCGGTGCGCTGCAAACATCGACACCCTGGGTCCATCCCGATGCGGCTTCGTTGGCATCGAGCGCGTCGTTACGCAAGAACTCATACACGCCACCGTGGAACCGGTTCGTACCCGACTTGGTGCTGACGCTGATTACTCCGCCCTGATAATTGCCAAACTCAGCGGAGGCGTTCTGCGTGATCAGATTAAACTCCTGAATAGCGTCAGGGCTCGGCTGGTAGCCGGTCTCGTTATTCTTGTCTTCGCTATTGAGAATGCCATCCACCAGATACTCATTGGCCTGCTCACGATTGCCGTTGATGTAGGGACGGCCGGAATTGAGCATGTTATTCGCCTGTCGCATTCCGTTGGGATCGACGTTGGTTGTGCCGGGAGCGAGCAGCGTGAGTTGCAGATAATTGCGCGAAGCCAGCGGCAGGCTTACGTTCGTGTTGGCGTCGATGACAGTGCTGACGTCAACACTTTGGGTTTGCAAAACCGCCGCCGCGCTTGACACTTCAACCGTTTCGCTGACCTTGCCGACTTTCAATTGCACGTCGATGCGAGCAGTCTGGTTCAGGACCAGCGTGAAGACGGGCTGCGCCGCCGATTGGAATCCATCCTTGGTGATTTTGACGGTGTAATTGCCCACAGGAAGGCGCAGGATGTTGTAGGCGCCAGACGCATTCGTTTGCGCCGTCCACACCGTTCCGCGGTCAACGTCCGTGGCCGTGGCTGTGGCCCCTTGGATAGCCGCTCCGCTGGGATCGGTCACCGTACCGACGATTGCCGCCGTCACTTCTTGGCCCCATGCCGGCGCCAGTGCGCCTAGCAATCCGACCAGTAGCAAAATCCCAATCATTATCGCCAAAGACTTTCGCATCGCAGACCTCCGGAAGACGTTTTGATAGAAAAATAGCGCAGCAAAAATACTGCAATAATACTAGGACTAATGCTATATAGTACTTTCGTGAGCGTCGTCAAGAAAAAAATAAAAGGAAACGCAAATTTTTGATTCTTCCATTTTTAGTATTAATCTATAGCACTTCGCCGATGGCTCCTCCCCGGCTGGCTGACTGGTCATCAGACCTGTGGAAAACCGAGGACCTTTCTCTCTATGGAGAATTGAATATTGCGCTATGAGATGCTGGATTTCTGGCTACAACCCAGAGTCGCTCTTTACAACTTGCACGGAGAAGGCTAAGGTGTGAGTCCTGAGGAGCGCATGATCTTAAAAATTAGTTGTTTTCAAAAGCTCTATAGCATAGAAGAGGGAAGTAGGGCATTGGAAACCGGGCTGGCGCGCCTGATTTGGTTTGTACTTGCTCTATAGCACATCTAGGAAAATGTACCGTGTCATCAGTTTTCGGGCCTATACGCACACGCGGAGTAAACATCGGCGTTTCTGATTCGGATCAGAATGATTGGGGAGTTATGCCAAACAGCCGCCCAAATGGAATGCCTGCATACCAGAAGATCCAAGCGACGATTGTCAAGCGCATTGACAGCGGGCAATTAAAACCCGGGGACGCAGTCGATTCCGAACGGGAACTGGCGAGAATTCACCAAGTGAGCCTGATGACGGCGCGACACGCGCTAACCGCGCTCGAGCGGGAGGGTCTGGTACATCGCAGACGGGGCGCCGGAACTTTTGTAGCGCCGCCCAAAATCCACTTCAACAAGCTGACCAGTTTCACCGAGCAGATGGCCAGTCGAAGTCTGACCGCTTGTTCAAAAGTTCTATCGTTCAGCGTGGTCGACAACGAGCAAGAAGTAGCCGCCCGGCTGGCCTTATCGGCTCACACTCGCCTGCTCAAGGTGGAACGGCTCCGGATCGCAGCGGACGAACCCTTCGCGCTGGAAACCTGCTATTTGCCGGCCGAGCAGTTTGCCGGTCTCACCCGCAACACGGTGGCGCGGGGCTCGCTGTTTTCCACTTTGGAAGGCACCTATGGGATCCAAATCGCTTACGCCGACGAGGAAATGGATGCAACTTCCGCCGCCCCCGCGACCGCAAATCTTCTGAAGGTTGCGCGCGATGCGCCGTTGCTCAGGATCCGCCAGGTCATTTATTCGACAAAAGGGAAAGCCACACTTTATGTGCTCGGCCTGTATCGCTCGGATCGGCACACCTTATTAGTTCGAAGATTTCGCTAGCGCATTTATCGCGAGACGACGACTGGCAATATCTCTTCCACGTCTATCTTGGTGGGGTAATTTCCCGTATAGCAGGCCGAGCAATAAGTGGTTTTTTCTCCATCCGCGCAAGCTTTCTTAAGACCTTCCAGCGACAGATAGGCGAGCGAGTCGGCAACGATGTAGTCGCGAATCGACTCGATCGTCTTGTTGGCGGCGATCAGCTCTCTCTTGGAAGGCGTATCCACTCCATAAAAACAGGGAGAAATCGTGGGCGGGCAGGAAATTCGCATGTGGACTTCTTTCGCGCCCGCGTTCCGAATCATGCGGACGATCTTCTTGCTGGTGGTGCCGCGCACAATCGAGTCGTCGACCAGAACCACTCGTTTGCCTTCGAGCAGGCTGCGAACCGCGTTCAGCTTCAGCTTCACGCCAAAGTCGCGGACCGACTGCTGTGGCTCGATGAAGGTACGTCCGATGTAGTGATTGCGAATGAGCGCAAGGCGAAACGGGATGCCACTTTCGGCGGCGTATCCGATGGCCGCGGTGTTGCCGGAATCGGGGACGGGAACGACGATATCCGCGTCCACCGGAGCCTCTCGTGCGAGCTGGCGTCCCATGGCGTCGCGGCTTTGATCGACCGAGCGGCCAAACACCAGACTGTCGGGACGAGAAAAATAGACGTGTTCAAAAATACAGCTCGACAGCGCCGGAGACGGCGAGTAAAAACGCGAGCTGATGCCTTCGGGCCCAACGATGACGAGTTCGCCGGGTTTCACGTCGCGTTCGTAGGTGGCGCCGATCAAATCAAAAGCGCAGGTTTCCGAGGCAAAGACGATCGTATCTTTCTTCTCGCTGGTTAGAGCCGGGATGCGGCCCATGGCCAGCGGGCGAAACCCGCGCGGATCGCGGGCGGCAAAAATCCGGTCACGGCTGATCATGACCAGCGAAAACGCGCCTTCCGCGCGGCGCAGGGCATCGATGATGGCATCCGGCAGGGTATGCTCGCGGGAGAGAGCAATCAGGTGAACCAGCACTTCCGTGTCGCTGTTGGTTTGGAAGATCGAGCCCTGGCCCTCCAACTTGGCGCGAATCGCCTGCGCGTTTACCAGGTTGCCATTATGAGCAATAGCGATCGTTCCCTTGTTGGACTGCACCATGATGGGTTGGGCGTTCAGCAGGGCCGAATCGCCGGCAGTCGAATATCGGGTGTGGCCGATGGCGAGAACTCCGCGCAGAGAAGCCAGCACTTCCTGGCTGAAGATGTCGGCGACCAGGCCCATGGCTTTGTGCTGGCGCAGACGCTCGCCATCCGAGGTGACGATGCCTGCCGATTCCTGTCCGCGATGCTGCAGGGCATGCAGGCCGAGATAGGCGAGCTTCTCCGCCTCGGGATGAGCGTGGATGGCGACCACGCCACATTCATCGCGAAATTTGTCGGATGTCAGCATTTAGCAGTTAGCTCGTGTGGTGACGGGGCTTCGCCCCGTCCCAGCCGGGCAAAGCCCGGCAACCTCAGTCCGCAGCGACAACGCCCGGTTCCGTCCGCAACGCCCTTTCCAGCGCGCCTTCGTAAGCTTTTCGCAACTCGGCCACGCTGGCAGAAATCACTAGCTCGTCATCAGCCGCGATCTCAACCCGGTCCGAACCCGTTTCACCCAGCACATCCGCGATTACTTCGTACTCCTCCGCTATCTGTTGGATTCGCGGCAGTTGAGCTGGATCGCAGCTCAGCACGATGCGGCTGGCGTCTTCTCCAAACAGTATGAACTCAAGCGCTACTTGCTGCTTAGGCAATTTGACGTTCAGGCCGACTCCGCCGGGTAGCGCCGCTTCCACCAGCGCAACCGCTAACCCGCCATCGGCGCAATCGTGAGCCGACTCGACCAGCCCCGCTTGGATTATGGCCACCAGCGCACGTTGCAACGTGGCTTCTTTCTCCAGATCCAGCGCGGGCGGATAACCCCACACAGCCGCGAGAATTTCCTTCGCGTATTCGGACGACCCGAACTCTAATTCGGCATCAAGCGCGTCGCCCGGTTCATTGGCCCGCAGCAGGACAATTTTTCGTCCCGCACGGGCGAAGTGCATCTTCGCCGTTTTGTGGACGTCTTCAAGAATTCCCACCACCCCGAGCACCGGAGTCGGGTAAATTCCTTCGCCCAGAGTTTCGTTGTAGAAGCTGACATTGCCGCCGGTAATCGGAGTATCCAGTTCTTCGCAGGCTTTGGTGATGCCGTCAATCACCTGCGAAAACTGCCACATGATGTGCGGTTTTTCGGGGTTGCCGAAGTTGAGGCAGTTGGTAGCGCCAATCGGAGTCGCTCCCGCGCAAGCCACTTTGCGGGCAGCTTCAGCGACGGCATGCATGGCGCCGAGACGAGGATCGAGATAACACCAACGTCCGTTTCCGTCGAGCGACATGGCCAGTCCGCGATTCGAGCCCTTGATGCGGATCACGCCAGCATCGCCCGCTCCGGGCGCTTCGACCGTATTGGTCTGCACCATGTGGTCGTACTGCTGCCAGACCCAGCGCTTCGAGCAAATGTTGGGGCTCGCGAGAAGCTGCTTCAGATTTGAAGTGAAATCAGAAGCGCCGCCTTGCGGAGCAGGTTTTGGGAAGGGCACGGCTTCAGCCGTGCCCTTGACAGCTTCAGAAGCCGTGGGCTTTAGCCCCCGAGGCCCGCGAAGGAATGAGAGCTTGATATGCTCCGGCATTTCGCGCCCGACCGACGGCTCCCAGCGCGCGAGCGGACGCTTATACACCGGCGCGTCGTCAGTGAGGGCGGCGTTCGGAATTTCAGCAACGACTTTGCCGTGTTCGAGCACGCGCATCTTCCCATCGGTAGTCACACGACCGATTTCCACCGCATCCAGTCCCCACTTCTGGAAGACGCGGAACACTTCTTCCTCGCGGCCTTTCTGCGCCACCAGCAGCATGCGCTCTTGCGACTCGCTAAGCATGATCTCGTAAGGAGTCATGCCGGTTTCACGTTGCGGGACGAGGTCAAGTTCGATTTCGACTCCGGTGCCGCCGCGTCCGCCCATCTCACAGGTCGAGCAGGTCAGCCCGGCGGCGCCCATGTCTTGAATGCCGACGATCGCACCGGTTTGCATGGCTTCCAGACAGGCTTCCAGCAGCAGTTTCTCGAGGAATGGGTCACCGACTTGAACGTTCGGCCGCTTTGCTTCCGACCCTTCGCTGAACTCCTCGCTCGCCATGGTGGCGCCGTGGATGCCGTCGCGTCCGGTCTTCGAGCCCACATAAATTACGGGATTGCCTTCGCCCGAGGCGCGCCCGTAAAAAATCTGGTCGCGGCGGACCAATCCAAGAGCAAACGCATTCACCAGCGGATTACCGGAGTAGCAAGGCTCGAACTTCACCTCACCGCCAAGGTTAGGAACTCCGAAACAGTTACTGTAAGAGGCGATGCCAGAGACGACGCCTTCCATGACGGAATGGTTCTTGTGAATCTCCGCCTGCGTGGATTGAGATTGTGTGGTGGCGGGGCTCTGCCCCACGACGGGGCCAAGCCCCGTCACCACATGATCTTGCTCGGCTTGAATCGGCCCAAACCGCAGCGAATCCATCACCGCGACCGGCCGTGCCCCCATCGTGAAAATGTCGCGCAGAATTCCGCCGACGCCCGTGGCCGCTCCCTGAAATGGTTCGATAAATGACGGATGATTGTGCGACTCGATTTTGAACGCGCAGGCCCAGCCATCGCCAATGTCAACGATTCCCGCATTTTCACCCGGCCCCTGCACCACCAGCTTGCTGCGCGTGGGCAGACGCTTCAGGTGAACCCGCGACGACTTATAGGAGCAATGCTCGCTCCACATCACGCTGAAAATGCCCAGTTCGGTCCGTGTGGGCTCGCGTCCGCCGAGCAACTGCTTGATCTTTTCGTATTCTTCCGGAGTGAGGCCGTGCTCCCGGATCATCTCCGGCGTAATGGCAATAGGAATGATCACAGAGGTTGTGGTCATCGAGGAATCTTTATTGTCGCATCTCGACTAACTTTTCGCATGTGGATTCGTCGAAATTAGCGAAGAAAAGTGACAAGTTTCCGCCTTCTTCGCTATGCTTCTGCCCAGTATGCAAGACCTTGCCGCCGGATCACCGGCAGATCACTCCGCCGAACCAAGCTGGGCAAAGAACGGCATGCTCGCCGTCGCCGGAATCGCCGCCGCCACCTTCGTGCTGCACATGGTCTTCAACGGCCGCTACGGCTATTTCCGCGACGAGTTCGACTACATCATTTGTGGAAATCATCCGGCTTGGGGGTACGTCGATCAGCCACCCCTGGTGCCGATTCTGAGCCGGATTTTCCGGGCGGTCTTCGGAGATTCACTGCGCAGCATCCGCTTGATGCCCGCCCTTTCCGCCTCAGCTCTGATCCTCTTGACGGGCATCATCACGCGCGAATTAGGCGGCAAGCGGTTTGCGGTCGTGCTCAGCGCGCTGACCATCCTGATCGCCCCCATTTATTTGTCGGGCGGCAGTCTGCTCACCGCCAATTGTTGCCTCGAAGTGTCGCTTTGGATGGGTTGCGTGTATTTCGCAATCCTCGCTGCGAAACATGACCAGCCCCTTTATTGGCTCTGGTTCGGCGTGGTCGCAGGAATTGGCATGCAGGAAAAGTATTCCATCGCCGTACTTGGCTTCGCCATCGTCGTTGGACTGTTACTGACCCGGCAGCGGCGCTTTCTGTTGAGCAAGTGGATGTGGCTGGGCGGCGCGGCTGCTTTTCTGATTTTTTTGCCCAATTTGCTGTGGAACGTAGCCCACGACTGGCCATTCGTGCAGTTGATGCGCAACATCAAGGCCGAGGGGCGGGACGTCGTTCTCTCGCCGTGGCAATACTTCTTCCAGCAGATCCTGCTCCTACACCATTTGTCTGCTGCGATCTGGATCACCGGAGTTATCGCAATCCTGGTTGCGCGGCGCTTCCAGCCCTACCGCTTCCTCGGATTCGCATACCTGATCGGTTTTGCTGTTTTTGTCATCCTCAAAGGAAAGAACTATTACCTGGCGCCGATTTATCCGGTCTATCTCGCTGCTGGATGCATAGTGATCGACGATGCCATCGATCGTCTCCGGCAGGGATGGCGATGGCTGAAACCTGTGATGGTCGCGGTTTTGTTGGCCGGGGGCGCCATCTTCGCTCCTCTGGCGATGCCGATCCTGCCCATCGAGCAGTTTATTCCTTACATGGAGCGACTGCCCATCAAAGTACCTCGCAATGAGCACAGCCACATGCGGGCTGTGCTCCCGCAACACTACGCCGACCAGTTCGGTTGGGACGAAATTGTGGATGAGACCGTTATCGCGTGGAACCAGATTCCCGGAGCAGAACGTAAAGACTGCGGAATCTTCGCGCAAGACTACGGGCAGGCCGGAACCATCGATTTCCTCGGGCCGCGATACGGGCTGCCGCAGTCGCTGAGCGGACATCAGACGTGGTGGTTGTGGGGCCCGCGTGGGTATTCCGGCAATTGTCTGATCGTGCTCGATGACAACCGTGAGCGGCTGGAAGAACTCTTCGAGCACGTGGATTTCGTCGGCACTTCGCGCGACAACCCGTATGCGTTAGAGCGCGAAATTCCAGTATTTATCTGCCACGGCGCAAAGTTCGGAAGTCTGGAGAAGGTCTGGCCCAGTCTGAAGAAGTGGCGCTAGGCCGTTTGTGTGGTGGCGGGGCTTTGCCCCGCCAAACGGGGCGGAGCCCCGTCACCACCCACCCGTCTATACTGTCGCAGATGAAGTCCGTTATCGTCGGCACCGCCGGACATATCGATCATGGGAAGACGGCGCTCGTGAAGGCCCTGACCGGCATTGATGCCGACCGCCTCGAAGAAGAAAAACGGCGTGGCATCACCATCGACATCGGCTTTGCTCACTTCGAACTCCCGGCTTCCGATGGCAGCAGGATTCGCATAGGTTTCGTCGACGTCCCCGGCCATGAGCGCTTTGTGCGCAACATGCTGGCGGGAGTGGGCGGCATCGACCTGGTTCTGCTGGTAATCGCCGCCGATGAAGGCATCAAGCCGCAGACTCGCGAACACTTCGATATCTGCCGCCTGCTGGCGATTCGCCGCGGCCTCACCGTGCTCACAAAATCCGATGCGGTCGATGCGGAGACGCTCGAAGTGGTGCGGCTGGAAGTCGAAGATTATGTGCGCGGATCATTTCTCGATCCGGCAAAATCGCCGATCGTCGCGGTGAGTTCGTTGACGGGCGCAGGTCTGGACGAGTTGAAATCCGCGCTCGCTCAGGCCGCCTCTGAAGTTGCCGCGAAAGACTCGGCAGCCTTGGCGCGCCTTCCCATCGACCGCGTCTTCACCATGAAGGGTTTCGGCACGATCGTGACCGGAACTCTGATTGCCGGGACGATCCACAAAGAAGAGGAACTTGAAGTTTTTCCCGGCAGCAAACGTGTGAGAGTACGAGGAGTGCAGGTTCATGGCTCTGCCGCCGAAGTAGCGGTCGCAGGGCAGCGCACCGCGCTAAATCTGGCAGGACTCTCAACCGAAGACCTGGCGCGCGGCATGACGCTCGCGACCCCCGACACTTTTCGTTCCACCGCGCGAGTCGATGCGCTGCTTTCCCTTCTCCCCTCCGCCAAGCCGTTCAAGGATGGCGCGCGCGTGCATTTTCACGCCTACACGACCGAAACGATTGCTGAGGCGCGTTTATACGGAGCAAAACAGATGAAACCGGGGACCGAAGCATACGTGCAACTACGCTTCGCCAAACCCATGCTGCTTCTACCCGGAGATCGCTTCATCGTGCGCCAGTTTTCTCCGGTAGTGACCATTGGCGGAGGCCTGGTGCTGGATGCTTCGCCTGCGACTCGCAAGCAACGCGCCGACGATGCAACCGCATTTCTCAATACCATGCGGAATGGTTCCCCAGAACAAGCACTGGCAGCGCGCGTCGCGCGACGTGGGGCAATTGGCATGCGTTTGGACGCCATTCCTGGAGAAATGAACATCCGGCCGGAGGACGCGGCGAAACTAGCCGCACAGTCCGGATTGGTGCGGTGTGATCAAGTATTGATTGCGCCGGCGGTATGTGAAGAAGCAAAGGCGAATTCACTTCAGGCTCTCCAGAAATTTCATGATGCGAATCCTCTTGTGGCCGGGATGAGCAAGGAAGAATTGCGCGATCGGGTCAACCTCGGCCCCGAAGTCTTCTGTGGTGTGCTGGGAAAATTAGCGGAAGAAGAGAAACTGGAGGTCACAGGCGAACTTGTCCGCCTGTCCGGCCGCGGCGTTGTCATGAAAGACGAAGAAGCCGAGTCCAAGAAAAGCATCGAACAGGCGTTCGCTTCCGCAGGTTTGAAAGTTCCGTCACTGAAAGAAGTGTTGGCGGGCCTGAAAGTAGATAAAATCCGTGCACAAAAAATCGTCACTCTGCTCTTGCGCGACAAAGTTCTGATCAAGATTTCAGAAGAACTTGTCTTCCACCAGAGTGCGCTCATCAATCTTCGCCACAAGATCGCCGCCCTCAAAGCAACCGCACCGAAAATTGATGTCGCCCGCTTCAAAGATATGACGGGAGTCAGCCGCAAGTATGCGATCCCCCTGCTCGAATATCTTGATCGCGAGCGGGTCACACGCCGAGTGGGAGACGAACGGCTAATCCTATGATCGTGTGGTGACGGGGCTTTAACCCGTCTAAGGCGAGCAGTTCGGCGGACGGACGGGGACGCCGTGCGCCCTATAATGAACAGACTTGGCGAGAAGCGCCGGAATTGCATGAAGTTGCTGCTATGAAGAAAGTTTGCATCATCGGCGCTGGTCTGGCAGGCGCAGAAGCAGCTTGGCAGTGTGCGCGGCGCGGCGTCGCCGTCGAACTCTTCGAGATGCGCCCGGTGCGCACGACTCCCGCCCACCAGACCGCCGGTTTTGCGGAACTGGTCTGCTCCAATTCCCTGAAATCCGAGAGCGAAAACACCGCGCCCTGGTTGCTGAAGGAGGAACTGCGGCGCGCCGCTTCTCTCCTGCTCGAAATCGCTCGGGACACGGCGGTCCCCGCCGGGCACGCTTTGGCTGTCGACCGAGCCGAATTTTCACGCAAGGTAACAGAGGCCATTTCCCGCGAACCTCTCATCACAATTCGCCGCGAAGAAGTCACACAAATCGAAGCTGGCGAGTCCACGATCATCGTGCTTGCCACCGGCCCGCTAACCTCGGATAACCTGTCTCGCGAGATTGCGCGTCTCTGCGCAACCGGTTCTGGCACCAGCCACCTGTATTTCTACGATTCCATCAGCCCCATCGTCGAGGCCGGCTCTATCGACATGAGCAAGGTGTACCTGGCGGCTCGCTATGACAAAGGGTCGGCGGATTACATCAATTGTCCAATGTCAAGAGACGAATACGACAACTTCTACGATGCGCTACTGGCGGCCCAATCGGTCGAGCAGAAAGACTGGGAAAATCTGAACTACTTCGAAAGCTGCCTGCCCATCGAAGAGATCGCCCGCCGCGGACGCGACACGCTGCGCTTCGGCCCCATGAAGCCTGTCGGCCTCAAAGACCCTCGCACCGGCAGAATCCCATATGCCGCGGTGCAATTGCGGCAGGAAAATCTGCGCGCCGATTCCTACAACCTTGTCGGATTCCAGAACCACCTGAAATTTGGCGAGCAGGCCCGCGTGCTGAGCTTAATCCCCGGCCTGGAAAGGGCGCGTTTTCTGCGCTATGGACAGATTCACCGCAACACCTATATCAACGCGCCGGCGCTGCTTAGCCGGACGCTGCAATTGAAGGCGCATTCCCAGGTGATGTTCGCAGGACAGATCTGCGGCGTCGAAGGCTACGTTGAATCGATCGCAACCGGCCTGATGGCGGGACTGAATGCGGCGGCGCTGGCAACCGACAGCGAACCTGTGCCTCCACCGCGAGCGACAGCGTTGGGCTCGCTGGTCCACTACATTACACAGGCGGAAAGCCAGAATTTTCAGCCGGCCAATATTACCTTCGACCTCTTGCCCGCCCTCGAAATCAGCGTCCGCGACCGTAAAGAGCGCCATCGACTGCAATGCGAACTTGCGCTACGGGAATTCGAGAACTGGTTTCAGCGCAACTCCCTTTCGGCGCAGAAGCGACGGGCATCGTCGCCCGTCCCTTTGGAGGCCACGTAGCTGAGACGTGGCACGGCATCTCCACTCTCGCCTCCAAGAAATCTGACCCGGAACCAAACGTCTCCATTCCGCGTATCTCAAAGCAGGGAGGAGTGCGGCGCGCTTTCATTTCCCGGCAAACCGCGTCGAACCTTCAGATGTCATTTCGCGATCTTATTCAGGATGTCTTCCGAACCCTTTGGGCGCATCGGGTCCGCACCCTGCTGACCATGTTCGGCATTGCCTGGGGAGTGGTTTCGATCGTCTTGATGGTCGCCGCCGGCGAGGGTCTTCGCGCCGGCCAAGCCAAGCAAGCCGAAACCCTGGGTCGCGACCTGATGATCGTCTTCCACGGTCGCACCAGCCTCCAGGCTGGCGGTACGCGGGCAGGCCGCCTGGTGCACTGGGTTGATTCCGACATTCCTCATATCCAGGAAGAGGCCACCGATTGTCAGTATGCGATCCCCGAGCTCGAACAGGACACGGTGCGTTCGCACACCGCTTTCAACGCGGCCGCGTTCACGGTAACCGGTTCGATGCCGGAGTTTGCCCAGATTCGCAGCCTGAGCGTCAGTGAAGGCCGTTTCTACGATCAGGATGATGTCACCCAAAGCCGGCGTGTGGCCTTCCTCGGCTCCGATGCGAAGAAACAGTTATTTGGCAGCCGTCCGGCCGTCGGGCAGTTCGTCTACCTCAACGACATGCCCTTTACGGTTGTCGGCGTCATGTCGTCCAAGAAACAGGACTCGAGTTACGACGGCTGGGACGTGAATAAGATTTTCATCCCCTTTTCCGCCATGCGGCGCGACTTTCCCGACAGGCCACCGGGCACGCCCTACACCTTTGACCAATTGCTGGTCGTTCCACGCTCCGTCGAGCACCACGAAGCTTGCAAGGGAGAGATCCGGCGTGTGTTGGGCAGACTGCACGCCTTCGATCCCAGCGACAAGGAAGCCTGCCCCATCTGGGACACCATCCAGGAAGCAAAAGCCTTTCGCACCATGACGGATGGCATGAAATACTTTCTCGGCGCGGTCGGCATCGTAACATTGTTCCTCGGTGGCCTCGGAGTCATGAACGTGATGCTGGTCGCGGTTCGCGAGCGCACCCGAGAGATCGGAGTACGCAAAGCCATCGGAGCTCCGGCGAACAGCATCCTGCGGCAGTTTTTCCTGGAAGCCCTCATTGTCGCGCTGGTCAGCGGTGGCGCGGGCCTGCTCATCGCCTTTGGCCTCTGCGCGCTGGTCAACCTGCTGCCGATGCCGGACTTTTTTGCCGGGCTCTTGCCAACCTGGCAGACGGGGGCCGTGGCCATGGGAGTTCTCGGAACCATTGCTATCTTGTCTGCTTTGTATCCCGCTCGCCGCGCCGCTGCCATAGATCCCATCGAAGCCTTGCGCCACGAGGCAGGTGGCTAACATGATCTATCAGGTCCTCAGCGAAGCCTGGATCGCCTTGCGGCGGAATCGCACCCGCAGCGCGCTTACCATGCTCGGTATCGTGTGGGGCATCGCCACCGTCACACTGCTGATCGCATACGGTGGCAGCTTCCGCGAAATTCTGGTCAGCGGCTTCGACGCCTTCGGCAAGGGCGCCGTCATCTGCTGGCCGCAGCAAACCAGCGAACAACCTGGCGGCCAACGCGCCGGAAAGAAAGTCCTCCTCGAGCAGGCCGACCTCGACATGATCAAGGAGACGGCCAACTATGTGCGCCACGCCTGTCTCGAGACCGTGCGTCGTCCTGGCATAGCTTACGAAAACCGCATGGTGGGCACCGCGCCCGTCCGCGGAGTTTGCCCGGAGTACGGTGACATGCGCAATGAAGTGCCGTCCGAGGGCCGCTGGATCAACTCGCTCGACGAACTCGAACGACGGCGCGTTGTGTTCCTGGGAGCGCGCGTCCGCGAGCAGTTGTTCGGCGGGCGCCCCGCCGTAGGCGAAACGGTCGTGATCGCCGGAGTGCGCTTTACCGTGATCGGCACCATGGACCGCAAGATCCAGCTGAGCAACTACTTTTCCAGCGACGACGAGTCGACGTGGATCCCCTACTCCGCGGCCAACGATCTTTGGAACGCGAAGTACGGCGACGTGCTGGTATTTGAACCCATCGCCCCGCAGTTTGAGGCCCGCGCCGAGGCGCAGGTTCTCGCCGCGATCGCCACCCGCCAGCAATTCTCGCCCACCGATAAGAAAGCCATCCAGATGTTCGGTCGTGAGGAATTTCGCCCCGTCATCAACGGCATCACCATCGGATTGCAAGTGCTGCTTGTCTTCATCGGCATTCTGACGCTCGGGATCGGCGGCGTCGGCGTCATGAACATCATGCTCGTCTCGGTTGACGAGCGCATTCGGGAAATCGGCTTGCGCCGCGCTCTCGGCGCCCGGAAGTGGCACATCAAGACCCAATTCCTCGCCGAGACGCTGCTCATCATGCTGCTCGGCGGCGCCATTGGCATTGTGGTGTCCTACGTGGTTGCAGCGGGCGTCGGAACGCTCCCGCTCATGGGCCCGCTGTTCGAAGACAACTCCGGAAAAGCCGACATTCACCTCAGGATTTCAATTTTTACGGTCATGATCTCAACGTTGGTGTTACTGTTCGTCGGTGTGCTGAGCGCGCTGATTCCCGCCTCACGAGCCGCCAACCTCGATCCCGTAGATGCTCTGCGGTACGAATGATGCGATAGCTCATGTGGTGACGGGGCTTCGCCCCGTCCAGTCGGGCAAAGCCCGTACCGCTCTTCCTCATTGACGCCGCAACACTCCACGCGATACCTTGGCCCAGTCAGCTTGAGGTGCGTCCCGTGCCGGTTTCCGCTGTTGATTGCGTACAGCCCGCCCTGCAGCACACAAAGGAACAACTCTTCACTCACTTTCGCTGGGGACAATGGTCCCGGCTGGCGCTGGTTGGAATTCTGGCGGCGGAACTGCATGTTGGCGGATGCAATTTCGGAAACTTTGGCGGCAATTGGCCTCACACCCCACACAAGAATCAGAACAATTTTCTGCAATCGAGCATTCCGCATGGTTGGCCACCCTTTAATCCCGCGCACATTCCCGAGCACATTGGGCAGTTCCTCGGATTGATCGTGGTCGGGGTTTTCGTCCTGATCGTGCTGGCCTTCATTTTCCTGTACATCAACAGCGTGTTCCGGTTCATCCTGTTCGAATCGGTTCTGCGGCGGCACTGCTCAATTGGCGAGGGATGGGAAAAATGGCGCCGCGCCGGCGGCCGATTCTTTCTATGGCAGATTGTGTTCCAGATTGCATTCTCCCTGTTCCTGGCGGTTCTGGTCGGCGTGCCCTTGGCGCTGGCCTTTGCTGCGGGGTGGATGACAGATCTGCAACAACACGTCGCCAGGTCCGTGGTTGGAGTAATTCTCCTGCTGGGCTTGCTCTTTGTGTTTGTGCTGGCAGCCGTAGTGGTGCAGGTGCTGGCGAGGGATTTCCTGGTGCCGATTATGGCTCTCGAGGATCTCGATTTTGCCGACGGCTGGCACCGTTTGCTGGCAATGATGCGCCCGGAGAAAGGACGATTTGCGGTTTATTTGCTGCTTAAGCTCGTACTTTCGATAGCCGCCGGCATCCTGTTCGGCATCATCGCCATCGCCCCAACGCTGTTGGTCGTGGTCCCCGGCGTGGTTGCCGTGCTGGCGGGAAGAGCTGCGGGGCTGGGATGGAGCGTGACGACCATTAGCTTGGCGATCATATGCGGAACCTTGCTTCTGCTCTTCTTGATTTACCTGATCGCTTTAGTGTGCGTACCGGCCACCGTCTTCTTCCCCGCATACGCGATACATTTCCTTGCAGCTCGATATCCGAATCTCGAAGCGCTGCTGCATCCGGCGCCTCCCCTGCCGGCGCCGCCTCCGGTCCCGGAGTCTCCGCCGCCATTCGAAGCGCCTCCGCTGCCGCCGTCAGCGGAGCCCATCGGATAGAAATTATTCTTGCGCGGCGCTCTGCTTGAGCGCATGTCCCCAGCTGAAGCGCCGCCCGATAATGCACTTCACGATCAAATGATCGGCGGAGTTCGAAACATCCACGCCCACGCCGAAATTAAACTCCCAATTCGGTGACAGGTTGAGGTCAATCGCAGGAAAGATCTGTTGCGACTGTTGGTTAATCGGATCGAAGCTTGAGACCGGCCCGAGAGCGCCGTAGTATTCGAAACCGCCGGCGATCTTCTTGGTGAAATCAAAGTTTACTTTCACATTCGGAGAAAACTCCCATCCCCTGCCTGTGTTCAGACCATGCAGCGCCCGGTCAAACGTCGGATTGAAATCGAAAAACCAGCGGCCTATTTTCTTGTCGATGATGGGACGAAGCTCGTAGTTCCAACTGTCCTCCGCAAACAGCCTCCGCTGATACCCGATTTCCTGCGACAGGCTCAGGCCCACCGGCAAGTGCCACGACTCGGGAGCCGTGAACCGTGGACGGATATGATCGCCCACCCAGCTCCAGCCCCCGCCATTTGAACCGTAGCTCGGCTGGATGCTGGTAAACACATAGAAGCCGGTTTCGAACCAGTCGGTCCAACCTTGTGTGATCTCCAAAGTCTCGTGCTCGGCGTGATTTGTAGGGAGCACGCCATTGATCATTTGCTTGGAGCCATCCACGGTGAAGTTGGAGTGGATTTCCACCATGGTGACGTTCTTAGGCGTTGCTTCCGAGGAGTAGACCTGGATTTCGTAGTTGTCCTGGGCGTGAGCCGTCAGTGTGAGCGACAACAGGGCGAGCGCGAAAAAGAAGACGCCCAGCACGACTCGCGAGAAATATTCCGACGCACGCTGCATGAATTTTCGATTTTAAAGCAGTTCGCGAGTTGCTTCTCTTGTTTTTGGTCGCGCAGCGGTTTACCGCTGCGATAACGACTTCTTTTCAGTTCCGCCTTTAGCCGCTGAGGGTCGGCGCTGTGCCCGATCCCGAGGTCTGGAACTCTCCGCCCCCTGCAGGTGTCCAATGTTTCAAGACACGCGCGTGCCGTTCCCGTTTCCGTTTTAAAGAGAGGAAATCTGAATGGCATTCTCAACGGCAGGCGGTGGTCCGTCTCGTCCACAAATGAACGTCACTCCGCTGATTGACGTTCTACTGGTGCTCATCATCGTTTTCATGGTGGTTGTAATCGAGCAGCGCCCAACCGGTTTACAGGCGGAGATTCCGCAGCAGGCTAGCCCAACCGGTAACTCGATCCCGCCACCGCAGTCGACGATTGTGATTCAGATCCGTCAGGCAAAGCCGGGAACAAAACATCCCCAGGTGATGGTGAACGAAGAAGCAGTGGAGTGGGATCACCTGCGCGAACGGTTACGCGATATATTCGCAATTCGTGTGGAGCGGATCGCCTACGTCGCGGCCGACGACGACATTGACTTCCAGGACGTGGCCGACGTGATCGCAATTGCCCGGATCGCCGGCGTCGACCGCGTGGGGCTGCTCACTGAGGACGGGAAGCATGTGCCAATGGCGGGGTAGATTGTGTGGTGATGGGGCTTCGCCCCGTACAAGCGGGACGAAATCTCATTTCCCCAATAGCCCTAATCCCGCGCCCGGTTCTTAATCCAAATAGGCGACCCCACAAACCCGAACGCCGCGCGGATCTGGTTTTCCAGAAACCGCTGATAGGAAAAGTGCAGCTTCACCGCCCGGTCGGTAAAGAGCACGAACGTCGGCGGCGCCACTCCTGCCTGCGTCATGTAGAGGATTCTCACGCGCTTGCTCATCGGAACCGAGGCGCGTTCAAAGTCAACCGTCCTCAGGAAACGGTTCATCTCGCCAGTCGAGATGCGCTTGCGCCGCTCGGCGGCCACCTTCTCAATCAGCGGAAGAATCTTCTCCGTTCCCTTGCCGGTATGCGCGGAGAGAAATAGCACCGGAGCATAGGCCAGAAATTTGAGCCCATAGCGCAGGCGCTCTTCATAGAGCGCGCGGTCTTGCGGCCGCTTGGCGTCTTGTATCCGGGCGGTTCGAGACTGGCTGATGGCGCGCTTTTCGCCGCTCGCCACGAGATCCCATTTATTGACCAGGATAATCACCGAGCGTCCACTCTCGTGGGCATAGCCCGCGATGTTAGCGTCGAGGCCGCTCGCGCCTTCGGTGGCGTCTACCATGAAGAGCACGATATCGGCGTCTTCGATGTTCTTGCGCGCCATGACCACCGAAAGCTTCTCGGCCATCAGCCTAGTCTTGCCCTTGCGGCGGATGCCGGCGGTATCAATAAAGCGAATTTTGCGTCCTTTGTACTGGATGACTTGGTCGATCGAGTCTCGCGTGGTTCCGGCAATGGGCGAAACGATAGCGCGGTCGGTCCCCGTGAGCTGATTCAGCAGCGTGGATTTTCCGACATTCGGGTGCCCGATGATGGCAACCTTGATTTCATGCGGCTCTGCGGGGGCTGGTTCCCCTGTGTCTTCCTCTGTTACCTCAGTGTCCTCTGTGGTTGCCTTTGATTTTGCAGGCAGCACCAGAAGAACGGCGTCAAGCAGATCGTCGACACCGCGTCCATGCTCCGCCGAAACCGGGAAAATATTCCGCATTCCCAGCGAATGAAATTCACCGAGTAATGGATCCTGCTTGTCCGAGTCCATCTTATTGACGGCAAGAAAAAGTGGCTTGCCAGTGCGGGCCAGCAGCCTCGCCAACTCGCGGTCCGGCCCAGCGATCTCGGTGCGAGCATCGACCACCATGACGATGGCCGCCGCTTCTTCGAATGCGACCTTGGCCTGGCGGAAGATCTCCGCCGGTATGAAGTCTTTGTCGTCGGGGACGATGCCACCCGTATCCACCACGCGAAATTCGTGTCCGCGCCATTCCGCCTCACCATAAAGGCGGTCGCGCGTGATGCCGGGCTCGTCCCCAACAATGGCGCGTCGCGATCCGGTCAGGTGGTTGAACAGCGTCGATTTGCCGACGTTGGGGCGTCCGACGATGGCGACCAGTGGAAGTGGCTTCTTTCTGCTCAAAGTGTGTCTTTTCTTATCCGACTCGATGAAGATTTTACTGAGAACTGACAACTGAGAACTGTTTATTATAGAGACTCCGTGCCTTCCTCATCCCATCCCGTGTCTCCTGCTGCGGGATTCTCGCTCTACCAGTTCTTCGCACCGGGCGGCCTGCTCTCGAAAACGCACCCTGCCTATGAGTTTCGCCGCGGGCAGTTGCAGATGTCCCAGGATGTCGAAGAGGCGCTCGAAGAGAAGCGGCACCTGATCGTCGAGGCCGGTACGGGCACTGGCAAGACCCTGGCTTATCTGCTGCCGGTGATCCGCTCGGGCAAACGGGTCATCATTTCAACCGGCACCAAGAATCTGCAGGAGCAGCTCTTCTTTAAGGATGTCCCGGCACTGGAGCGAGCGCTATTTCCCGGGGGAGACCGCAAGCTGAGCATCTGCTATATGAAGGGACGCAACAATTATCTCTGCCGCAAGAAGCTTTTTGACCTCACCGATCAGCCAGTGCTCAGCGGACTGGAGGAGATCGAGCACTACCGTGCCATCGCCGCGTGGGAGAAAACGACGCAGACCGGTGATCGCGCCGAACTCACGGAACTGCCCGAGGCCAGCGCCCTCTGGCACAAGCTCGACGCCCGGACCGACACTTGTCTCGGTCAGAAATGCAAGGAATACAACCGGTGCTTCATCACCGAAATGAGGCGGCGCGCGGCTGAGAGCGACATCATCATCGTCAACCACCATCTGTTTTTCGCCGACCTCTCCATCAAACTCGAAGCCGAGGACGCGCCTGACGCTGGTGTCCTTCCCGAGTGCGGGGCGGTGATCTTCGACGAAGCGCACGAACTGGAAGACGTCGCCGGGAGCTACTTTGGGATTTCGGTCAGCAACCTGCGGATGGACGAACTGACGCGCGACGTGGAGCATCTGCTGCAGCGCGAGAAACTCTACACGCCGCAGATGTCGGGGGCGATTCACTCGGTGCGGGAGCGTTCGCAGCTTTTCTTTTCGCTCCTCCCCGCAAACGAGGGCCGGTTTGCCTTCGATTCTCGCCGCGAGTTTCTAGAGGAAAACGGCGAAGAATTTCTCGCGCTCAATCAAGCGCTCTATCGGCTGGGTGCCGAACTGGAGCAACTTCCACAGAAGCCGGAGGAAGTGTTCACGTTGGTGCGCCGGGCGCAGCAATTGCAGGTACAACTTCGCTTCGTGATGGAAAGCGAGGATCCGAACACGGTCTTCTGGATCGAGCGAAGAGGATTCCGTGGAGCGCCAGGCGCCTCCGCCCGGCAGAAATCATCAGAACGCGCGGGCGGGCGCACGAATGTTTTTCTTCAGGCCACGCCGATCGAAGTCGGGCAGATCCTGCGCGAGTGCCTATGGTCGAAGCTGGAGACTTCGGTACTCACATCGGCCACGCTGGCCGTCGGCGGCGGTTTCGATTACATACGGCAGCGGCTCGGACTCGACCACGCGCGCGAATCGATCGTCCCGTCGCACTTCGATTACGAAAGCCAGGCAATTTTCTACGTCCCGCCCGATCTGCCCGATCCGCGCACCCCGCAGTTTGCCGGCGAGGCTGTCGGCGTCATTCGGCGTCTGCTTGAAATTACACGCGGACGCGCCTTCGTGCTCTTCACCAGCTACGCGCAGATGAACGAAATCCACGAACGGCTTCTGGGCCAGTTGGACTTTCCGATGCTCAAGCAAGGCGACGCTCCGAAATCGGCGCTGCTCGAAGAGTTCCGGCTCACACCCAACGCCGTGCTGTTCGGGACCTCTTCGTTCTGGCAGGGCGTGGACGTGCAGGGCGAACAGTTGAGCTGCGTGATTATCGATCGCTTGCCGTTTGCCGTCCCCAGCGATCCGGTGGTTGCGGCTCGGGTAAAGGCCATTGACGTGGGCGGCGGCAACGCTTTCTTCGAATACCAGGTACCGAGTGCAGTCATTACGCTGAAGCAGGGATTCGGGAGGCTGATTCGGTCATTGCACGATCGCGGATTGCTCGCGCTGCTCGACAACCGGATTTTGAAGAAGCAGTATGGACGGGTGTTTGTGGAGAGTTTGCCATCCTACAGCAGGACGACGGACTTGAAAAAGGTAGAGCAGTTCTTTGGGGCGGATACGTGAGGGAGTTGCGTCGTAGAAGAGACACTGCCGGATGAGAATCAAACACGCGCCACCTGGACGTAATGCATATTGGTTTGAGGATGCGGTCGAGCACGAGACCCTGCACCTGGGAGCCTTCGCCGAAACCCTCGAGAAGAACTTGGAGATTTACGCTGACCTCCTAGCTCGTTTATACCTCGACAACCCCAGCCTGTGGGTCGAGTTTCAGTCCACAAAACGGTGGTGGTTGAATCAACGTCGGAGGGATTTCAGGCTCTCATTGGAAGCACCTGTTTACGAAGACGAATCGTATCTCGCATTCGAGCTGAGCGGGAGAGATGAGATTGTGAACTCGCTGAACCGATTCTGGTTGCTCAAAGAGCTTCGCTTCTATTTTTGGAGGCAAGATAGCGTCCCTCTTCAGCCCCGAGACATCCTTCCCGGCATCGCTCGAACCGATTTCAAGGAGCTGAGTCGGTATGTTCCATCCGTGGCTCGCTTCATCGCCGAGAGGGACGTTTGTAGTTCGTATCTTCGAGTAAAGTTTCAGCGCAGCGAAGCAAAGTTCGTGAACCAGCTTCTCGCGGAGTCAGCGGCGAAATCCGGCCTTACGTTCCTACTGGAAGCCTCCATCTTCAAGACTGGAGGGGGACGGTGATCTGGCGGGGCGGAGCCCCGTCACCACACGAGCAAGAACTACTCTGCCGCTGCTTCTTTGTCGACAACAACCTTCAAGTGCGTGGTCACGTCCCGGTGCAGTTTGATCGGAACAGTAAACTCGCCGATGGTCTTGAGCGGTTCGTGCAACTGGATCTTGCGGCGATCGATGTGGAAACCCTTCTTCTCGAGCGCTTCGGCAATATCCCCAGCCGTGACCGATCCGAACAACTGATCGCCTTCTCCGGATTTGCGCAAAAACTTCACCTCGAGTCCGTCAAACTGTTTGGCCAGCGCTTCGGCTTCCGTTTTTTCGTTAGCGGAGCGGCGCACGGCAGCGGCCTTCATCTGCTCGATGACAGTCTTGTTGGCGACGGTGGCTTCAATCGCCAGTTTCTTGGGCAGCAGAAAATTCCGCCCGTAGCCCTCGGCGACTTTTACTACCTCACCGCGGTTGCCCAGTTTGGGCACGTCTTCTTTCAGAATGACTTCCATGAATAACTCCCTGG